>Ga0180430_10005717_pt1 | contig 10268 bp, 7 predicted proteins | sample SS_ome_9_FD_132999 | JGI IMG/M metagenome (GOLD analysis project Ga0180430, IMG submission 132999) | Hypersaline lake sediment archaeal communities from the Salton Sea, California, USA - SS_1_S_2 metaG | ecosystem: Environmental > Aquatic > Non-marine Saline and Alkaline > Hypersaline > Sediment... | reverse complement strand
TAGGAAGACTTGCCGCCGGGCACCCCAAACGTGCCCACCTGCACAGGTATCGATCGAGGCAAGTATGAAACGCGGCAAGTCCGCACCTGACCCTAATGAATATCGGGATTCGGTGTCAAAACTTGAGGCGGATGGCACTGCCCCCCTATCGTGCAAACACCCGAGCACCGAAACAGCTGCCGTTGGCGCAATCGGCAACCGGAAAAGCCATCCTTTTCGGACACCCTGCGGTTCCCTTTCATAAAAAAATGCTTATTAGGTATAGAGAAATTTTTCAACACTACCTCAACCGGGAGGAACTTCTCATGATGTACAGCAAGACCGTAATGGATCATTTTCGCAACCCGCGGAATGTCGGTGTGATGGAGGATGCCAACGGTGTCGGTGAAGTCGGCAATCCGCTGTGCGGTGACATCATGACGATATATCTGAAGATCAACGATGATCGTATCGAGGATATCAAATTCCAGACCTTCGGCTGCGGCTCGGCCATCGCCGTGTCCAGCATGCTGACCGAAATTGCCAAGGGTAAAACCATCGCCGAAGCCAAATCCATCACGAACAAGGACGTGGCGGAAGCCTTGGAGGGTCTTCCCAAGAACAAACTGCACTGCTCCAATCTGGGCGCGGACGCCCTCCAGATGGCCATCAAGAATTACGAGGATGGCGTGGCGGGCATTACCCGTCCGGAGGAAGGGCACAAGGAAACCCATGTGCATAATGAAGGGGGTAAATGCTATTGCCCTTACTGTGACGTGGAAATCCAGGAGGACATCACCTTCTGCGAGGCCTGCCAGTCCAGTCTGGAAGAGGAACACTAATCAGGACCAAGCCAATGTAAGGATCACCCATGGGAATCATCAATCTCGACCATATCTCGTCCAATCCGCTGCTGCCGGAAGTCAAAACGGCCATGATCGATGCGATCAACGCCGATTATCATAACCCGTCGAGCCAGCACACCGCCGGCGAAATGGCGGCCGAACGGCTCGACCAGGCCCGCACTTGCGTGGCGGCTCTGATCAACTGCGCCAGCCCCAAAGAAATCGTTTTCACCTCCGGGGGCACCGAATCGGTCAACCACGCCATCAAGGGCACGGCCCTGGCCAACGCCAAAAAAGGCAACCACATCATCACCTCCAATGTGGAGCACAATGCCGTCATCCGCAGTCTCAAGCGCCTCAAAGGGCAGGGTTTCAAGGTCACCTCCCTGGATGTGGATGCCCATGGCCGGGTGGATCCGGCGGCGGTGGCGGACGCCATCACGGATCAGACCATCCTGGTATCCATCATGCACAGCAATAACGAAACGGGCACCATCCAGCCCATCGAAGCCATCGCCAAGATGACCCGTGCGCATAAGGTTATTTTTCACACGGATGCCGTGGATTCGGTAGGCGTCGTCCCCATGGACGTTCAGGAGCTGGGTGTCGACCTGATGAGTTTCGGTTCCAACACGTTTTACGGCCCCACCGGCGTCGGCGGCCTTTACATCCGGCGCGGGACCCTGATCTGGCCCCTGATCGAAGGCGGCGTGCAGGAACACAACAAGCGGGCCGGCGCCGAAAACCTGATCGGCATCATCGGGATGGGCGTTGCTGCGGAGGCCGCCCGGCGGGATATGAAAGTGCGCCTGGATCACCTGGAAAAACTGAAAGGCAAACTGCTGGCCGAGCTGCCGCGCTATATCGACGAGTATATCGTCAACACCCCTTCCGAAGCCAGCCTCCCCAACCTGGCATCCGTATCGGTGCAGCACATAGAGGGTGAAAGCGTCATGCTGATGCTGGATGACGACAACATCGCCGTGGCCACCCGCTCGGCCTGCGCCACGGGTTCGCTGCGGGCCTCCCACGTGCTGCTGTCCATCGGCCGGTCCCATGCCGACGCTCAGGGAACCTTGGTGATCACGCTGGGCATGGACAATACCGAGGCCGACATCGACCATTTTCTGCAGTCGCTGCAAAAAGTGGTCAAAACCCTGCGCGACATTTCACCGTTATACCAAAAAAAATTACAGGCGAGCTGATGAGGAGAAGGCTTTATCGTTCTTGCAGGATCAGGGCTGCCCGAGTTTTTCCACTTCTTCCACACACACCTTGAGGTCGGGGCGTTCATTGATATCGAATACCATGGCGCTGCTGATGATGCCCTGCTTGTCGATAAAAATCAGGGCCCGCTCCGCGGTGCCGTCCGAACGCAACACCCCATAGGCGTCTGCCACCGCACCGTGGGGCCAGAAATCCGAAAGAACATCGAACCAGAGGCCGCCCATCTCGCGGGTCCAGGCATGCAGGGTGGGAATATTGTCCACGGTGATACCGAGCATGACCGTGTCGTTGACGTTGAACAGGTCTTTGACCAGATTGTAGCCCGGCCACTGACCGGAACAGACCGGGGTCCAGGCCGCCGGCACGAACGAAAGAACGACGTTTTTTTGCCCTCGAAACTGGCTGAGACGGACCTGCCGGCCGGATACGGCCGGCAGGGTAAAATCCGGCGCCGGATCGCCGGCCTGCACCTTGAGCTGGCTGTCGATAGGCGTGAGTTGCCCGGGGTCGAAAATGTTCGTCTGCAGCTGATTTTCCTGGGCGCAAAGAAGCGCTGCCGGTAAAATCAAGAGAAGCAGGCCGGCGGTCATGATGCGGCGAATCGGCATTGGGGCTCTCCTCATTATAAAAAGCGGTTTGCGTGACCAAGCGTCGGATGATACTAACCACATAGGCGATCCGGCCACAAGCCCTTGGCAGGAATGATGGCGTATAAAATCTCCTGAGGGGCGATGATGACGCTTGCGTGCATCCCCACCGGCAGCTCCCTGGAGCAATACCTGTGACAGCACTCTCGACCTCTTTTTTCCCATTTGAGCCGGACACGGACGGCAATGACCTCGTTGCGGTTATCCGCGATCTCCCGGTTGCGGGTGTCGAGCTGGACTATCGTCTCCCCGCGCCACTCTATCATCGGATCTGCCCAGCCCTGCGCAGGGCCGGCATCCCCGTGACCAGCCTGCACAACTTCTGCCCGCTACCGCTGGAATTCCTGGATACCGGCGGCAGCGGCGACCTGTTTTCGCTCTCCGATACCCGGCGTGAAGAACGGCAGGAGGCCGTCAAACGCACCCTGCAAACCATCGACAAGGCCCATGACCTGGAAGCCGGGGCCGTGGTGCTGCATTGCGGGCGGGTGGCCATGCCGGCGGAAACCCGGCACCTTTACCAACGGTTCCGCCAGGGGAACACCCTATCGGAGGCCGCCCGGCTCTGGCTGGAAGAAAAAATCGCGGCGCGGGATCGGCTAAAGCCCGCGCACATGGACGCCCTGTGCTTCAGCCTGGAGAAACTGCTTCAGGCCGCTGACCGGCGTGAGGTGCAGTTAGGGCTGGAAACACGCTATCACTACCACGAACTGCCGGGACCGGAAGACTTCCGGCCTCTGCTGCAGAAATTTGAGGGTGCGCCCATCGGCTACTGGCACGACACGGGGCACGCCTTTGTCAACGAACGGCTGGGATTGACCGCGGAAGGGGGGCTGCTGCAAACCCTCGCCGACCGGTTGATCGGCATCCATCTGCACGATGCCCGAGGGCTGGAGGATCATCTCCCGCCGGGAGCGGGGCACATCGATTTCAAGGGCTTCGCCTCCCACATGGCCTCCGGCGCCCTGCCGGTGATGGAGCTTCGCCCGGGCACGCCGGTGGAAGCCGTCAGGGATGGCCTGGCCCACCTGGCAAGTTGCTTTACGGATGACAGCGATTCCGGCACGTCATGAGAGTAAGACGCCTCGAAGGGGGTTGTAATCGGTTTTTGAATTTTAATTTCCCTTTGTTCCGCGCCGAGCATCGATGTGGTGGACGGATTAAAGCGCGCGGACTGTCCACGCCCGCCGACAGGCGGGTGCGTTTCCGCGCGTTCAGCATCAAATCGACAAAACAGCAGCCACCTTTTCAGACAGCTGGGCCAGGTTGAACGGTTTCTGGATAAAGCCCGCGCAGCCGCGATCGATGATCTCGGAAGCTTTCCCGTTGATACTGTAACCACTCGACAGCAGCACTTTGATTGCGGGATCAACGGCCTTGAGCCGGTCAAAAACCTCGCCGCCGCCCATCCCCGGCATCACCATATCCAGAATGACCAGATCGATCGTGTCACCATGCGCCTGATAAAACTGCAGGGCCGCTTCGCCGTTCCCGGCGGTATGCACGCTGTATCCCAGCTTTTTCAGCATGGCGGCACCCACCTCGAGGATCATCTCTTCGTCATCCACCAGCAAGAGACGCCCCTGCCCCTCGGCGACAGTTGCGGCCGATGCCACTTCCGCCTTGACCGGCCTGGACGATGCCGGCAGATAAAAGCTGAAAGTGCTGCCTTCGCCTTTTTCACTGTAGACCTTGATCAACCCGCCATGATTCTTGATGATCCCGTAGGCCGAGGCCAGCCCCAAGCCTGTCCCTCGCCCCATTTCGCGCGTCGTGAAAAAGGGCTCGAAAATGCGGTCCATCGTGCCCCGGTCCATGCCGACCCCGTTATCGGTCACAGCAATACGCACAAACCGGCCAGGCGAAAGACCAAGCTGTTCTGTATCATTTTCCGTCAGAAAGACATTTTCGGTCGACAAGAGTAAATCGCCGCCGCCCGGCATGGCCTGCCAGGCATTGACGTACAGATTCAGCAATACTTGTTTGATCTGCCCCCGGTCCACTTCCACCGTCCAGAGGTTTTGTTCGTATTTGCCCCGAATGGAAACCTCTTTGCGGGTCCGGCCGAACATGCGGTTCTGGGTTTTGATGAGGTCGTTGAGATCGGTGGGATTGACTTCATATTTTCCGCCCCGGGCAAAGCCGAGAATCTGCCGGGTCAGATCCACTGCATTTTTGACATAGGACTCGATGCCCTCCAGATGTTCATGGAAAGGATGGCGGGTATCGACCTCACTCAACATCAGCGAGGTGCGCCCCTGGATGCCCATGAGGAGATTGTTGAAATCGTGGGCCACCCCGCCGGCCAGGGTTCCCACGGCCTCCATCTTCTGGGCCTGCAATAGCTGCCCCTCAAGTTTGCGCAGATCGGTGATGTCGCGCCCCACGATCACGACGCCGGAAATGGTGCCGTCTTCTTCGCGGCTGGGGTAGTAGAAGGTGTCGATGTAGCGCCGGCCCAATCCGGGGGTATCGTACCAGGCCTTGAAATGGATTTCTTCCCCGGCCAGGCATTGATCGACTTTCGGTTTCTGGTAGCGCTCGAAGAGCTCCCGCCCGAAGATGTCCGCTGCCGGTTGACCGACGATGTCCTCGACGGCACACCCCATGGCCGCGCCATACGGACCATTGACCACCTGGAACGTGTAGTCCCGGTCCATCAGGGCCATATAGTCGCTGCTGGACGTCACCATCTGTTCGTATTTCCGCAGGGTCTGCTCGGCTTTTTTGATCCGGCTGATATCGGCAAAGGATCCGACACTGGTAGTGGTACCGGGAATCAGATCGACGTTCAAGAGAACGTCCTTGCGGACCCCATTCCGGTCGATAAGGCCGCACTCGAAGGATTTTGGGGCGGCTGCCGGATCCTTGCGGCGCAGGTGGTGAATCTCCAGCATGCGCGCATGATCCGCCGGGTCCACCAGCTCGGTCCATTTCATGCGCCCTTCGATTTTGTCGCGTGGATAGCCAACGATGTCGGCAAACCCCTGGTTGACCATGGACAGGATCGTATCCTGCTCGCTGAGCACCGTGCCCGTGCCAGTGTTTTCAAACACGCTGCGGTAGCGCTGTTCGCTGGTGCGCAGCGCCGCTTCCACGCGCTGCTTATCGCGCAATTCCGTCTGCAGCTGGCGGTACAGGCGGGCATTGTCCAACGCGATGGCTGCCAGATCGGCGAAGCGGCTCAGGATATCGACTTCTTCGGGCGCAAAGGGTTGACCTTCCGCGAAGCGGGTTATTCCGATCACCCCCACCACCTGATTGCGGGACAGGATGGGAACGCTCAGCGCCCCGTGCAGCTCGTCGAAAACAGGATGGGACGACCGGCCGGACCAGTTGCGATAATCATCGACCCACATGGGCTTGCCGCTCTGGAGCACTTTACCGGCGAGCCCATCACCGGCCTTCATCCTGAACCCCAGCAGGGTTTCCGCGTATCGACCGATGGCCGCCTTGATCACCATTTCATGGGTGTCGGCATCGAAGATATAGACGAAACCCTCCGACCCGTTGACCAGGGCCGCCGCATTCTGGACGATGGCGGTGAGCACCTCATCCAACTCCAGGTGACCGACCAGTCCCAGGGCGGTTTCGTGAAGGGTCGTGAGATAGGACTTTTGCCGCTCAAGGACCTGCTTGGCGGCTTTACGCTCGCTGATATCAAGTGCCGTGAAGGTGACGCCGACGGACAGATCAGTCAGGTCGACGGGGGTGGAACTCAGCAGGACATCGATGATGCGGCCGTCCTTGCGCACCCAGCGGGTTTCCACGGTTCCCGTCCCCTGGCGCGCAATCTGTTCGTATTTTTCCTTGCCCACCCAATCGGACTCCTCCTGGGTGGGATAAAGCATGCGTGCCCCCTGGTTCATCAGTTCATCCAAGGAATAGCCCAGCATGTCGCAGAGACGCTGGTTGGCGGCGGTAATCACCCGGTCACGCACCATGCCGATACCGGTGGGGGCGGCCCGGAAAATACTGTCCAGTGTCCCTAACTGCTTGCGAAGCTCCGATTCCTGGTGCTTGATTTCGGACACGTCCCGGGAGATGCTGACGACACAAGCCTCCCCGGCGATTTCCACCTGTCGCCCCGAGATTTCAAAGGGCCGGGTCCGTCCGTCTTTCATGGTGAAATGGACCAGGAAGCAACGCACTTCCCCACAATCGCGCAACAAATGGATAAACGATTTGCGTTCCTCGATATCGGCCCAGATCCCGATCTCAAGGACCGATCGGCCGACAACCTCCTCGTGCGCATAGCCGGAAGTCAGCAGAAAAGTGTCGCTGACGTCCAGGATCATCCCATCCTGCAGCCGGGAAATCACCATATTGTCCGGGCTCGACATGAAGGCCGCCACACAGGTGCGGTGGTCGGCGGAAGGCACCCGGTGTTCGGAGCCTTTATCATCCAGCCGGCGCTCCAGCTCGGCGATGCGTCCTTCCAGTTCCTCGTAGGTCGGTCGACGGTTCATGGGGCTTCCTCGCACGGGTCTATCGTTGCAATATACGGGTCCGCCGGCATATATGCCGCTAATCACGGCCCGGGAACAGGCCCCGCATGTGTCATACCGAGCGACACCCTATCCATGCGTTTGTCGATGGATAGGCTAAAAAAATATGCCCGCCGGTTAAAAAAACTATATTTTTTAACGGGTTAAATTGTCAACACCCGTATGATTGCCTGACGTGCCGGTCGCAGGACATAAAATCGCCGACAGACTTTCTAAAAATGGGATGGACCGTTTCAGCATCATTCGAAGACACACCGCGCAACCTTGCTTAAGACAGCCGCCTTATCCTGTCCAAACTGGCTCGCAGCTTGTTTTTTATGCCGAACTGAGCGTATAGAAATGGCATGCTTATCGTCCCATTGTCTGGAACCACTTGAAAGGAGCATTCATGGAAAGTTTCAATGAATTGAACCAGATGGATGCAACCGCCCAGGCCGAACTGGTGCGAAAAAAAGAGGCCCAGCCGATCGAACTGGTGGATGCGACCATCGAGCGCATCGAGGCCTTGAACCCAAAGCTCAACGCCGTCGTGACCAGCATGTTTGACCAGGCCCGGGAAACAGCGACAGGCGAACTGCCGGTCGGCCCGTTTACGGGAGTGCCGTTTCTCCTGAAAGACATTCTCGGCATGTGCCAGGGCGTTCCCATGACCATGGGATCCGCCCTTCTGCAGGGCTTCGTACCCGACCACGACAGTGAACTGGTGGCCCGTTTGAGACGCGCGGGCCTGGTTTTCATCGGCAAAACCAATGTGCCCGAGTTCGGCATCCTGCCCACCACGGAGTCGCAGCTCTTCGGTCCCTGCCGCAACCCCTGGGATACGGCACGAAGCACCGGGGGGTCCAGCGGCGGTGCCGCGGCGGCCGTGGCTTCCGGCATGGTGCCCATGGCGCATGCCAACGACGGCGGCGGATCGATTCGGATTCCGGCCTCGTGCTGCGGCCTCTTCGGCCTGAAACCGACACGGGCCCGCAACCCCCTGGGGCCGGATTTCGGTGAAGGCTGGGGCGGCCTGGTGGCGGAACATGCCGTGACCCGCTCGGTGCGCGACAGCGCCGCCCTGCTCGACGCCACGGCCGGCCCCGACATCGGCGATCCTTACTGGGCGCCCCCCATGGCGCGTCCCTTTACCAAAGAAGTCGGCGTCGATCCGGGGCGCTTGCGCATCGCTTGTGTGGCGTCGCCGGAATTCCCGCTGCACGAGGATTGCACCCGGGCCGCTGCCGCGGCGGCCGTGTTGTGCCGTGACCTCGGCCACCAGGTTGACGAGATCCCGATGGCCCTCGATGTCGGCAGCGACCACTTTGCCGCGTGTGTCAAAACCGTTATCGCCGCGGGAACCGCTTCGCTGCTCAAAATGCTGGGCGCGGTCCGGGAGCAGGTCGAACCGACGACCTGGGCCCTGAACGAAATGGCCGGGGGCATCAGTGGGGCGGATTATGTGCTGGCCACCGAGCAGTTGCAGCGCAGTTCGCGCGCGGTGGCCCGCATGTTCACCCGCTACGACGTCCTGCTGTCACCGGTCGTGACGGAACCGCCGCCCCTCCTGGGGACATTTGATGCCGCACCGGACGACCCGCTGCAGGGGTTCGAACGTGCCGGCCGCTACGTGCACCTGGCGCCCATCGCCAACGTCACCGGCCAGCCGGCCATGTCCGTGCCGTTGTTCTGGAATGAAAACGGCCTGCCCATCGGCGTCCATTTCATGGGCCGGTTCGGCGACGAAGCCACCTTGTTTCGTCTGGCTTCCCAGCTGGAAGAGGCCCGGCCCTGGGCCCACCGGCGACCGCCCGCAGCGGCCTGACCGGTCTGTCCTGGATGATAAAGCGCCGCGGCAACGCCTGCCGTAGCATCGGATAACCGGATCCCCGTTATCAAGCGCAGAAAAGGGGCGGCACCATCCACCGTGCTCGCCCCTTTTATTGCCTTATGCCATATGCGCCAGCAGGATGCTTAGCATACGCCGCAGGGGCTCGGCCGCTCCCCACAAAAGCTGATCGCCCACCGAAAAGGCCGTCAGGTAGTCCGGCCCCAGGTTCAGCTTGCGAAGCCTGCCCACCGGCACCGCCAATGTTCCGGTCACCCTGGCGGGGGTCAACTCCTGCAGGGTAATGTCCTTCTCGTTCGGCACGACGGTGACCCATTCATTGTGTTCGGCGATCAGGGCTTCGATCTCCTCCAGGGGCAGATCCCGCGTCAGTTTGATGGTGAAGGCCTGGCTATGGCAGCGCATGGCGCCGATCCGCACGCACTGGCCGTCGATGGGCACGGGGTTGTCCTGGCGGCCCAGGATCTTGTTGGTTTCAGCGAAGCCTTTCCACTCTTCCTTGGTCTGGCCGTTTTCCATGGGCCGGTCGATCCACGGGATCAGGCTGGCGGCCAGGGGCGCACCGAAGTTTTCCGTCGGAAACGCTGCGCTGCGGAGGGTGCCCGTGACCTGTTGATCCAGCACCTTGATGGCTGTGGCTGGATCTCCCAGCAGCGACGCCGCGTCTACCCCGATCGTCTGCATCTGGGCCACCAGTTCCCGCATGTTATTGGCGCCGGCCCCGGAAGCGGCCTGGTAGGTCATGGAGGTCAGCCATTCCACCAAGTTCTGTTGAAACAAGCCCCCCAATGCCATCAGCATCAAGGATACCGTGCAATTGCCGCCGATGAAGTCTTTGACCCCGCCGGCCAGGGCGCTTTCGATCACACTGCGGTTGACCGGATCGAGGATAATGACGCTGGCTTTGTCCATCCTCAAGGTCGAAGCCGCATCGATCCAAAATCCCTGCCAACCGTTGCGCCGGAGCTGGGGATGTGTTTTTTCGGTATAGCCGCCCCCCTGGCAGGAGACGATGATGTCCATTTCCGCCAGGCGCTCCAACTTGAAGGCATTTTCCACCAGGGGAACCGCACTTCCGATATCCGGACCGGGCTGCCCGGCTTGGGAAGTCGAAAAGAAAAAAGGCTCGAATCCGTTGAAGTCGTTTTCAGCCAGCATGCGATCCATGAGGACCGAGCCGACCATTCCTCGCCACCCGATAAAGCCAACACGTTTCATCACCCTCGCTCCTTAT
>Ga0180430_10005716_pt1 | contig 10273 bp, 6 predicted proteins | sample SS_ome_9_FD_132999 | JGI IMG/M metagenome (GOLD analysis project Ga0180430, IMG submission 132999) | Hypersaline lake sediment archaeal communities from the Salton Sea, California, USA - SS_1_S_2 metaG | ecosystem: Environmental > Aquatic > Non-marine Saline and Alkaline > Hypersaline > Sediment... | reverse complement strand
GATGGCGACGGCAGATCGGCCGGCGTCTCCTCGAAGACGACCTCACGCTGCGCGTCGAGCACCCGGACTCGATACCCTTGGAGCCGCTCGACGATCGCCTTGCCCCCGTCGGTCCGGTTCCAGATGACGATCTCGTCGATGGGACGTTCCGCTCCGAGGTCGATCTCGAGCCAGGGATCCGGCCCCACCCCGGCGTGGAAGACGCTCAGGCTGCGGTAGTTCCCGTCCGTGTTCCCGTCCACCGCGCGAGCCGCGACCGCATTATTGTAGAGCGAACTCGCCTTGGCGGCGGCGCCCCGGGCGATATTCTCGCCGCCACTGAAGACCTCGACCTCGGCCAGGTGAAGCGTGCGCTTCTCGCCGGGCAACTCCACCCGTACGAAGCGTCCCGCCTTCGGCTCCGCCGATTCGTCCGGCTCGTAGACGGCGCGCACCCGTTGCAGCACGAAATTGTTCGCCTGCCGGGGAGACACCTCGAGCCGGATGCCCCGAAGGCCGGATTCCTCAGACGGCTCCGGCAAGGGGAGCCGCAGCGTGTAGGTGTCCTTGCCCTTGCCGGGAACGGCGCGGATCCATCCATCCTCACCAACCGACAACTCCGCACTCTTCGCCTCCAGGCTCGCCACCGCGGCCGCCTGCCACGCGAGTGGCTTCGAACGCCAGCGCCCGGCCCACTCCGCGCGCTCCCGGTCGATCTCGGGGGAAGGCGCGTCGAGCTTCGATTTCAACGATGCGATGGACGCCGCCAGGTCATCACGGCGCTCTTGCTGCTCGTCGCTCCAGACCTCGAACAGCGGCGACTCGTCCTTCTTGTCGGCATCGGCTGACTGGTTGAAGAAGTCGAAGAGCTGAAAGTACTCAAGGTGGGTGATGGGATCGTACTTGTGGGTGTGGCACTGTGCACAGGCCATCGTCGTGCCCATCCACACCGAGAAGGTCGTGTTGACGCGGTCGACCACCGCGACGTTGCGGAATTCCTCGTCGTTGGTGCCGCCCTCGTTGTTGGTCAAGGTATTCCGGTGAAAGGCGGTCGCGATGAGTTCGTCCGGCCCGGGATCGTCGAGGAGGTCGCCCGCGATCTGCTCGATCGTGAACCGGTCGAAGGGCTTGTTCTTGTTGAGCGAGCGGATCACGTAGTCACGATAGGCCCAGATCGTCCGCGGCGGATCATCCGCATAACCTGCCGAATCGGCGTAGCGCGCCAGGTCGAGCCAGACACGGGCCCAGCGCTCCCCGAAGGCCGGCTTCGCGAGGAGCCTTTTCACGTAGCGCTCGTAGGCCCCGGGCTCGGGATCATCGACGAACGTCCTCGCCTCCTCCGGCGTGGGAGGCAAACCGGTCAGGTCGATCGCGGCACGACGGGCCAGGGTCCACCGGTCGGCTTGGGGTGCGGGAGTGAGTCCCTCCTTCTCCAGCCGCCGCAGGACGAAATGGTCGATCGCGTTGTGCGGCCAATCGGTATCCTTCACCGCGGGAAGCTCCGGCCGCTCGGGCACCTGGTAGGCCCAGTGCTCCTCGTATTCCGCCCCCTCTTCGATCCAGCGACGGACCAGGGCGGTCTCTTCCGGTGTGAGCGGTTCGCCCTTGCCGTCCGGGGGCATGCGATCGATCGGGTCGGACGTCTCGATCCGGTAGACCAGCTCACTGTCCTCCGCATTCTCGGGAACGATCGCGGCATAGCCACCCAGGTCCCCGGTCGCGCCCTCGAAGGTATCGAGACGCAGGTCCGCCTTCCGCTCCTCCTCGTCGGGACCATGACAGGCCACGCACTTGTTCGAGAGGATCGGACGGATCTGGGTGTTGAAATCGATCGGCTCGTCGGCCGCTTCGAGCGATGCGAGGCCGAGCGCCGCCACGAGGGCCCACCGGGAAAGGAAATTCATATCGAGTCGGGAAAGGATACGGCCTGATCCTTCACCCGTCTCTGGCGGTTCAACGGGATGGCGTATCGAATGCCGCCTGTCGCCTCGCGGCCTGTGACGGTCGTTCATCTGGATTTGCCCGGGCAGCACCCTACGCGGGGCGCCACGGCGAAGAATTCACCCGAGACCACCTGCGAGGAGTGTAGCGCCCCGATGACCGTGGACGATAGGGATTCTCCGCTGTGCGGAAAATGTCAGCTGGGAAGTTAGATCACGACCGCGAGACGGATCGCCAGAAGGTCGATTCCTACCCACCATGCGATAGGGACAAAAGTACCCATCGACGCGCCGACCGGCGCGCCGGTTTCGCCTTTATCAGGCCTCGGGGTAGGCGTGGCGACCGGGGAAGGTCATTTCCGCGACGCCCGACTTGTCGAGATCGCCGAGACCCTCCTCGGTCATCTTGTCGTACATCGCCTTGGCGGTCTTGTTCATCCAGAGGTCGAGGCCCTTCTCCTCGGCGATCGACTGGGCGATGCCGGAATCCTTGGCCGCGTGCTCGGCGGAAAACCAGCACTCGTGGTCGCGGGCGATCATGTCCTCGGCGTCGGTCTCGAGCACGCGCGAGTTGGCCCCGGTCTGGGAAAAGATCTCGCAGACCATGTCGAGGTCGAGATCGAGCGCGGAGGCGAGTCCGAGTCCCTCGGCGAGGGCGCAGGTGTTCATGTTCATCACCATGTTGACGAGCGCCTTCACCTCGGCGGCCTTGCCGGGCCCGCCGCAGTAGCGCAGGTTCACGCTGAGGTCGTCGAGGAGCTGGCGCTGTTGGTCGAAGATCGCCTCGTCGCCGGCGATCATGAGGTAGAGCTTGCCTTCGCGGGCGTGGCTGATGCTGGACGCCATCGAGCCCTCGAGCGCGTCGGCACCGGCGTTCTTCGCTGCCTCGTAGATCTCGCGGTGGATGCCGGGCGAGAGGGTGGCGCAGTTGATGAAGACCTTGCCCCCCGCGTTGGTGAGGAGGTTGTCCCCTTCGCCGTAGAAGATCGTGCGCATCGCATCGTCGTTGGTCACCACCGTGATGACCACGTCGGACTGGGCGGTCACGTCGGCGAGCGTCTCGCAGGCGGTCGCGCCGAGCTCTTCCGCGAGCGACTGGGCGGCCTCGCGATTGACGTCGTAGACGGCGGTGACGGGGTAGTCGCAGTCGATCTTGAGGTGGCGGGCCATGTTGGCGCCCATGCGGCCGACTCCGACGAATCCGATACGTTGTTTCATAGCTTCTTGCTGGTTTTCGGTGGGTTCAGGTTGGGTTGATGCTGAAGATTCTTGCGTTCCCGGTGCCGTCCGGCCCGCGGCGGACCGGAGGCCGGTGAAGATCTTGATGAGGATGCTTATGGGAGGCGGGATCTCCTTCTGGTGAGGCGAGCCGCAGGAGAACACGAAAAGGCCGGAGTGTCAGGTAAGATCTCGTTGCAATTGCGCCATGCGGGCGGGCTGCGCGGGGAACCCTCGCTCACGCTCGGGTCTACGGGTGGGGAGTCGGGAGTCGGCAGTCCGGGAGTAGCGCCGAGCGTGAGCGAGGCGATCGTCCAGGGGAAGTAGGGGCTGGCGGATCACGTAGGCTGCGCGGGGAACCCTCGCTCACGCTCAGGTCTACGCGTGGGGAGTCGGGAGTCGGGAGTCCGGGAGTAGCGCCGAGCGTGAGCGAGGCGATCGTCCAGGAAGTGCGAACTGCCGGATCACCCGGGCTGCGCGGGGAACCCTCGCTCACGCTCGGGTCTACGGGTAAGGATTCGGAGTCCGGAGTCCGGGAGTAGCGCCGAGCGTGAGCGAGGCGGGCGGGCAGGGGAAGTAGGGGCTGTCGGATCACCCGGGTTGCGCGGGGAACCCTCGCTCACGCTCGGGTCTACGGGTTAAGGATTCGGAGTCCGGAGTCCGGGAGTAGCGCCGAGCGTGAGCGAGGCGATCGTGCAGGAAGTGCGAACTGCCGGATCACCCGGGCTGCGCGGGGAACCCTCGCTCACGCTCGGGTCTACGGGTAAGGATTCGGAGTCCGGGAGTAGCGCCGAGCGTGAGCGAGGCGGTCGTCCAGGGAAGTGCGAGCTGTCGGATCACCCGCGACTCGCGCAAAAGCCCCGCCATATCACCTCTCCAAATCGTCACGATTCGAATCGGCCTCCAATCTTGTAATCGCCGCCCCATTCGGCTTCGATAGTCTGCAACCGATGAATTTTTCCGCTTTTTCTTTGCGTTCAACGGGATGGCTGGTCCTCGCCTGCGGGGTGGCCGCCCTTTTCGGCACGGGTTGTGTCGAGGAATCTTCCCACTCCCACACCGAGGTAGCCCGGGAGGCGCCGGATGCCCTCAAGGTCGTTTTCACCTACGGGTCGGAAAAGGAGAAGTGGATCGACGTGATGACGGCGGAGTTCAATGCCGCGGGTCACGAGACGACCTCGGGCCAGCCCATCGTGGTCGAGGCGATCGCGATGGGATCGGGTGAGTGTGTCGACGAGATCCTCAACGACAAGCGCGAGGTGCACATCACGAGTCCGGCCTCGGCGGTCTTCATCTCCCTGGGCAATGCCGAGTCGCAGACGAAGCTGGGTCGCGACCTGGTCGGTCCGACGCAGGACCTCGTTCTCTCCCCGGTCGTGATCGCGATGTGGAAGCCGATGGCCGAGGCGCTCGGCTGGCCCGACAAGGCACTCGGCTGGCGTGAGGTGCACGAGATGGCCCTCAACGAGCAGGGCTGGGCGAGCCTGAACTACCCGCAGTGGGGGCGCTTCCGCTTTGGCCACACCCATCCCGAGTATTCCAATAGCGGGATCATCTCCCTGATCGCCGAGACCTACGCCGGCGCCGGCAAGCAACGCGGACTCACCCTGGCCGACGTGGCCGACCCGAAGACAGGCCAGTATCTCGAGGAGATCGAGAAGGCGATCGTCCACTACGGTCGCTCGACCGGATTCTTCGGCCGCAAGATGTTCTCGACCGGGCCGGAGTACCTCAGCGCCGCGGTGCTCTACGAGAACATGGTGATCGAGAGCTGCGACAAGGAGGGCCTGCCTTTTCCCGTCGTCGCGATCTATCCGAAAGAGGGCACCTTCTACTCCGATCACCCGATCGGGATCGTCGATCGCGACCACGTCACCGCCGACCACCGCGCGGCGGCGGAGAAGTACATCGCCTTTCTCACCGCGCCCGATCAGCAGGAGCGTTCGATGGAGTTCGGGTTTCGTCCTGCCGACGTGACGATCGAGTTGAACGAGCGTTTCACCGCGCAGTTCGGTGTCGATCCGCAGCAGCCGCAGACGACCCTCGAGGTGCCCGATGTCGCCGTGACCCAGGCGATCCTCGAGCTCTGGCACGAGCGGAAGAAGAAATCGAATGTCGTGCTCGTGCTCGATACCTCGGGAAGCATGAAACACGAGAGCAAGATGGCCAACGCGAAGGGTGGCGCGCGGCAGCTCATCGAGATGCTGGGCGACGAGGATTCGTTCTCCTTCCTCCCCTTCAACGACAACGCCACGCTCTGGGTGATGCGCAACGAGAAGGTCGGGCAGAAACGCGACGAGGCGAACCGCCAGATCGGGTCGCTCTTCGCCAACGGAGGCACGGCTCTCTACGACGCGATCATCGAGGGCCACCGCCACATCGCCGAGACCGATGCGACGGACCGGATCAACGCGATCGTGGTGCTGTCCGACGGGGCCGATCGCGACAGCAAGCAGAAACTCGAGAAGGTCATCAGTGTCATCGCCGCCGATGCCGAGAGCGCCAGCGGCGGGGTACGGGTCTTCACGATCGGGTATGGCAGCGGCGCCCTCGCCGACGTGCTCGGCCGGATCGCCGACGCGAGCCGGGGCAAGTATTACGAGGGCACGCCCGAGAATATCGAGAAGATCTTCAAGGAGATCTCGACCTTCTTCTGAGCGGTTGTTTTTCCGCCCGGCACGACGATCATCCCCCCATGAGCACCGACGACGGCCCCAGCCTGACGTTTCTCGGCAAACTGTTCCTCCTCTTTTTCGTCGCCGTCTGCGCCGCGGGCGCGTGGTGGCTCTTCACGCGGGAAGACGGCGCCGTGTCCGGCGGTCCCGGGCCCGATCCCGATCCGGGAACGGGCGAACAGGTCGATCCCGGCAACCAGACCGTGGTCCGCATCGCCTACGGCACGGAGAAGAAGCGCTGGTTGATCTGGGCGGTCGAGGAATTCGAGAAGACCCGCGACGGGAAGAACATCGAGATCGAGTTGCTCGGCATGGGTTCGATCGAGGGAGCCCGGGCCACCGTGGCGGGCGATCCGCAGATCCACGTGTGGAGTCCGGCCAGCGCCGCCTATGTCGATGTCTTCCGCAACCAATGGGAACTCGAGCACGGCGGCGATCCCATCCTGCACATGGAGGATCTCGCCCTCACCCCGATGGTCTACGTGATGTGGAAGGACCGATACGACGCCTTCGTGGCCCACTACGGGGAGTTGAATTTCGACACCGTCGCCGAGGCGCTCGCCGAGCCGGGCGGATGGGGCACGATCGCGAACAAGCCCGAGTGGGGTTTCTTCAAGTTCGGTCACACCGACCCGAACAAGTCGAACAGCGGCCTCCTCAGTCTCGTGCTCATGGCCCACCATTTCCACGACAAGACCACTTCGCTCGAGATGGCCGACATCGTGAATCCCGACTTCCAGACCTGGCTGCGCTCGATCGAGGGGAATGTGTCAGGGCTGATCCACAGCACCGGCACGATGATGCGCGACATGGTGCTCAAGGGGCCCTCGACCTACGACGTGATCTTCGTCTACGAGAACCTCGCGATCGATTACCTGAAGAACGCCGAGGGACGGTGGGGTCAACTCCACGTCGTCTACCCGAAGCTGAACGCGTGGAACGCGAATCCCTATTGCATCATCGACGCCCCGTGGTCGACCGACCGGGAGCGCAAGGCGGCGCGCACCTTCCTCGACTTCCTCATGACCGAGCCGATCCAGGCGCAGTCGCTCACCCACGGCTTCCGTCCCGGCAACGCCGCCGTGCCGGTGATCGGTCCCGAGAGCCCGCTCGAACTCTACGCTAAGTATGGCCTGCGGGTCGACGTGCCCGCCGTGACCGAGCCGCCCCGGGGCGACGCGATCAACAACCTGCTCACCGGCTGGCAGCGCATCCGCAGCGCGAACTGACTCCCGCCCACCGCATTCGACGTGAAGCGCACCTGGAAATACCTGCGCGAGGCCTTTCTCGTGCGCGAGCGCGTGCCGCTCCTCGGCGACCTGCCGGTCAACCTGCTCGTCGTCCTCGGATTCGTCGCCCTCGGTTTCGGACATCCCGCGTTCTGGCTTCTCGGGCTCATCGGCGAGATCGCCTTCCTCTGGGCGATGGTCGGATCGAAACGCTTCCGCAACGTGGTCGATGCCCTCGAGCTCCAGGCCGACACCGATCGGGCCCAGGCCCGAAAGGCGGAACTGCTCTCGCGGCTCACCCCGCCGAACTCGGCGCGCTACCGCCAGCTCAAGCGGCAGCTCGAGTCGGTCGAGAACGGATACCGCGAGTTCGCGACCGGCGATGTCCTCGCGGATGAAAACGTCGCCAACCTACGCAGCCTCGAGTCGGTCTTCCTGCGGCTCCTCGTCGCGAAGCAGCATCTCGGTTCGGCGGATCCCGAGGGAGACGTCGCCCGCATCCGGTCTCGCATCGACGAACTCGAGCGCGAGATGGCGGACGCCGAGGGTCTCACCGAAACGGCGATCGAGAGCCGCCGGCAAACCCGGGGGCTCCTTCAGAAGCGGCTCGGCGTTTTCGACAAGAGGGCGCAGGCGCTCGACGAGATCGAGTCCGACCTCGAGCAGATCGAGGCGCAGTTCGAGCTCGCGGTCGACAGCGTGCGGATCCGGGCGAAGCCGGCCGACGCCAAGCTCGACATGGACCTCGCGCGCGTCATGATCGCGAGCAGCCCGGACTACCTGATTCTCGGCGAAGACACCCAGGTTCACGACGTCTCCGGCGCCGTCGACGTGGACTGGGAGTCGGAGTGAGGGGACACGGTGTGGGAGGGAACGGCACTCGGTTTGGCCGGCCCGCCTGCCCTCGCTCACGCTCGGGCCTACAGGCATCCGCGATCCTCGTAGCCGCGGCGGTGACGCCGTGGCCCGCGCTGCCCGAGCCGTTCGGACCTCGCCCATCACCCGCCTGCCCTCGCTCACGCTCAGGCCTACAGGCTTTCGCGATCCTCGTAGCCGCGGCGGTGACGCCGTGGGCGCGCTGCCCACGCCGTTCGGACCTCGCCCATCACCCGCCTGCCCTCGCTCACGCTCAGGCCTACAGGCTTTCGCCATCCTCGTAGCCGCGGCGGTGACGCCGTGGCCCGCGCTGCCCACGCCGTTCGGACCTCGCCCATCACCCGCCTGCCCTCGCTCACGCTCGGGCCTACAGGGAATGGCTCTCCGTTTATCCGTCCCGTCAGCCGAGTGCCATTCGGCTTACGGGGGGGATTCGCCTTTACACCGGAGGCCGTGTTTTCTATCGTTCGGCATTCATGAAAAATGCCTTTCTTCTCTGCTGCGTCCTCGCCGGCGCGATCCTCGCCGTCCATCCCGTGTGTGCCCAGTCCGGAGGTGGAGGCGGTCAGACTTCCGGCGACGCCGATAGTGGCGACGGCAACTACCCCGGGATCCCCGGGTTCTGGGAAGTGGAAACCGCGCAGGGACGTTTCGTGGCCCAGATCGACGAGATCACCTCGGTGAGCCAGCACCAGTATCTCATCGACGGTGGGGTGCGCGTCTACGAGTGCACGGTCGACACCCGCGGCAGCGTGGTCGCGCGATTCTACTACATCGAGCCGGTGACCGATTCGTCGTCGATCACCACCGGCAGCGCCACGGTCGAGCGGCTGCGCAGCATCGCCAACAAGGTGGGGGAAAAGACCGGCGCCGGCAACGTCGACACGATCGTGACGAAGAACTACCCGACCACGACCCACGCCAAGACCTCCGAATACCGGGTCAAGAACAAGGCCACGATCGGGCAGATCTACGATCACGTGCATCGCGTCTGGGCCCGGGAGAAGGGACGAGGCAAGGAGAACAAGCTCCGGATCACCGACAGCTGATCGACCCGTCTCCCGCACCATGCAATACCGCGAGATCCCGCACAGCGACCTGCGCGTCAGTCTCATCGGCCTCGGCACGATGACCTGGGGCGAGCAGAACACCGAGGCCGAGGGCCACGAGCAGATGGATTACGCCCTCGAGCAGGGGGTCAATCTTTTCGATGTCGCCGAGATGTATCCGGTGCCGCCGCGCGCCGAGACCTGCCACGAGACCGAGCGCATCATCGGCACCTGGTTCGCGAGCCGCGGCACGCGGGACCAGGTCATTCTCGCGACCAAGGTCGTCGGACCGGGCCCACACGTCAGCCACATCCGCGGTGGCACGGCCCGGCTCGACCGGAAGAACATCGAGGAGGCGGTCGAGGGCAGCCTGCGACGACTCCAGACCGACCGCATCGATCTCTACCAGCTGCACTGGCCCGACCGGCCCGTGCCGCTGTTCGGAGGGCGAGATTATTCCCCCCCGAAAAACGACGATTCGGTCGCGCTCGAGGAAACGCTTTCCGTGCTCGCCGATCTCCGGGAGGCCGGCAAGATCCGCCACGTGGGGCTCTCCAACGAGACGCCGTGGGGCACTATGAAGTGCCTGCATCTCGCGGAGACGAAGGCCCTCCCGCGGATGATCACGATCCAGAATTCCTACAACCTGCTCAACCGCTGTTTCGATGGCGGGTTGTCCGAGATCTGTCACTACGAGGGTGTCCGGTTGCTCGCCTATTCGCCGCTGGCCTTCGGCCGGTTGTCGGGGAAATACCGGAACGGGGCGCAGCCGGAGGGCGCACGACTCACGCTCTGGGAGCGCTTCGCCCGCTACAACGGGCCGAATTCCGATGCCGCGGTCGAGGAGTATGTGCGCATCGCGCAGGAAGCCGGACTCGATCCCGCGCAGATGGCGCTCGCCTGGATCAATGCGCGTCCCCACGTAGCGAGCAACCTGATCGGTGCGACCACGATGGAGCAGCTCCGGGCCAACATCGCCAGTGTCGACATCGAGCTGCCCGGCGAGGTCCGCAAGGCGATCGAGACGGTGCACCACCGGTATCCGAATCCCTGTCCGTGAGGGGCGCACGCGCCGCGGTGATTCGTGCCTGCGGTAGGGATCGACATCCGGGCGATCCGTCCGGCGAACGAACGACGGCGTTTCGTTTGGATTCGCACGCCGGGGGTGACGCGCACGACGGGCAGCCGGGGCCGGCGGTCCCTAGTGCGCTGCAGAGCAGCGTCCTCTTCCGGGGTGAGAGACCCCGGCCGCCAGTTGCCGTTGGACTGGTGAGAACTTGAAGTAACTGCGTCGCCGCGAGGCGGGG
>Ga0180430_10005715_pt1 | contig 10275 bp, 11 predicted proteins | sample SS_ome_9_FD_132999 | JGI IMG/M metagenome (GOLD analysis project Ga0180430, IMG submission 132999) | Hypersaline lake sediment archaeal communities from the Salton Sea, California, USA - SS_1_S_2 metaG | ecosystem: Environmental > Aquatic > Non-marine Saline and Alkaline > Hypersaline >... | reverse complement strand
TCGGGTTGGGGCCCGCGGCGGTGCGCGTGGTCGATATCGCCGGCCTGGTCAAGGGGGCGAGCCAGGGGGAGGGGCTGGGGAACCAGTTTCTGTCGCACATCCGAGGGGTGGACGCCACCGCCATGGTGGTGCGCTGCTTTGAGGAAGAGGACATCCCCCATGTGGCCGGATCGCTCGGGCCCATCCGAGATATTGAGACGATCGAGCTCGAGCTGATGCTCTCGGACCTCGAGATTCTGGAGCGGCACCTCGAGCGCGTCGAGGCCCAGTCCAAGGCCGATCCGCGCGCCTTTGCGCACGAGATTGCGCTGATCCAGAGGGCGATGCAGGCGCTGGGAGAGGGTACGCCGATTCGAGCGCTGGGACTCGAACAGGACGAGCGCGCGATGCTGGCGCGGGCCGACCTCTTGACGAACAAGCCGCTGCTCTTGGTGGCCAATGTGGCCGAGGGTGACTTACCGGGGGGATCCGAACTCTCGCGGCAGGTCGAGACCTATGCCGAGGCGCACGGGGCGCAATCGGTGGTGCTTTCGGCGGCGGCGGAGGCCGAGCTGGCCACCTGGCCCGCGGAGGATGCCCGCTCATTCCGCGAGGAACTGGGGCTGCCCGATGCGGGCCTGCCGCGCTTTGTGCAGTCGGGCTACCGGTTGCTGGACCTGATCACCTTTTTCACCACGACCGGCGGCAAAGAGGTGCGGGCCTGGACGCTACAGGCCGGTCAGACGGCGCTGGAAGCAGCGGGAGCGATCCACACCGATATGGCTCGCGGGTTCATCCGGGCGGAGGTGGTGCACTATGACGATCTCGACCAGGCCGGTTCGCTGGCCGTGGCGCGAGAGCGGGGGCACCTACGCCTCGAGGGCCGCGACTATGCCATCCAGGACGGCGACGTGGTCCACATCCGCTTTAACGTCTAGCAGCGTCAGCGTTCGGGGTCGAGACGGATGTCGTCGACATAGGTCCAGGTGTTGTACCAGCCATCGCTGTTGGTCAGGGCATTGACCAGCTCGACGCGCACGGTCCGGCCACGATAGTTGTCCAGCGACACGATTGCCTCGCGCCAACCCGAGCTCCATAGGCTCCCCGTCCAGAGCGTGCAGCCATCGCGGTGCAGGCGATCGCGGTTTGCGCCATTGGTGTCGGCGACGTCGATCGCGAAAAAGTCATAATCGAGCGTATCCTCGGACCAGATGCGGTACCAGACGCGCAAGGTCGGATGGCCCACGCTGGGTACATCAATGACCTGCACGAGGCGCGCATCGCCCACCGGACATCCCCCGGCGCTGTCGTACTTGGGGTCACCAAGCAGGACGGCATATCTGCCCGAACGCGGCAGGCCGCCGCTGACCAACTGCGCGTTGAGTTCGCCCACCGATTCCCAGTGGGGCGGAAGCCGGCCCATCTCGAAATCGCCGTTCTCCAGGTCCCGCAGCTCGCGAATCACCATAGGCAGGTGTACCGGCTGGGGCGTAGGTGTCGGCGTGATCGTCGGCGTGGCCGTCGGCAGAGGCGGCATGGTCGCATCGGGATCGGGGACCGGAGGCGTGCCGACCGGCAGCGTGGGGAGTGGGCCCTCGGCTTTGGCGGCGAGGGTGGCGGCCATCACCGAGAAGAGCGCCACTGCCACCAGCCCCGTGCCCAGCAGCGTGACCAAGATCATCCTACGGCGCGGCATGTTGCGCTCCTGTGCGCGAGAGCGCCTCTGTCTGTTCGTCGGCAGGGGGCGTCCCGCGAGTGGGGCCCGGCTCGGGGTTCACGCGTGTGGGCGGAACCGGAGTGGGCGTCGACTCGATGGGCGAATCGCCGGCGGCCCAGTAAAAGTTGACCATGCGTGACACGGCTAGCTCCTGTTCGAGGGTGCCGTCGGTTCCCTGGATCAGCGCAACCTGCCAGGTGTGCCAACCTCCCTCGCTCTGAGCTAGATTATACTGCTTTTCCTTGGTCCAGGCGACGCTCTCGACCTTGGCGCCCATCACCCAGACACGCAGATCAAAGTGCTGATTCTCGCCCAGCTCGCCATTCCAGACCCAGCGGAACGTGAGTGGGCCGCTGCCCATCTGGGCGTCCATGCCGGGAAAGAGTCGGCCGGGCGACCTCCACTCCGCTGGTGTCGGCTCGGGCGTTGACACCTCGTCCGGTACAGGGCCCGCCGGCGCGGCAGGCGCAGCCGTGGCCGCGGGACGCGTGGGGGGCGCCTCGGCAGGCACCGTCGTCGCCACATCCGCCGCGGCTGGGGCGACAGGCGTGGGGGGCGCATCGGACGTTGGCGAGGCTACCGGCGTCAGGAGCCAGGCGCCCACCGTGGACCAGTCGATGCGGTCCAGGCTGGGCCGGCGGATGAGGTAAAACCCCACCAGGGCCACGACCAACACGGCCACTGCCAGCCCGACCGGAGAGCGCCCCGAACGCTCCTGGACGGCAGCGCGATGTCCCTTGGGGCGCAGAGAGGCGCGGACAGGGCCGAGTTCGCGGGCTGGAATCAGGGCCGGGGCCTCCAGGATCAGGACGGGTGCGCCGCGCTGGGCATGCGACAGTCGCTGGGCCGCTCGTTGAGCGGACGACAGGCGACGCAGCGCGCTGTGCAGTTTGGCGGGAGAGGAGGGCGTCGCGGAACCTGGTGCCCAGATTGCGATCCGATCGCCATGCGCCATCCGCGCTTGGTCTCGAAAGAGCGGCCGCGTGTCGGCGAGGTCCGAGCCCGAGGTCGGGGCCTGACGAAGGAGCCGGTAAGCATTGCTCTCCTTGAAATGCACCGCCGAAATGCCGCTGGTCGCCAGGAGCGTGACATCGACGCCGCGCGCGACCACCCCCGCAATGGGTCCGGGAGCGTCGCCGGACAGCAGCGGCATCAAGCACGCTTGCAGGCAGGGCAGTACGTCAAAGGACTTGTTGCCATAATAGCTGGCATAGACGCTCTGCAGCGCAGACGGATCCGTATCTGCCGGGCAGCAGATGTAGAGTAGACCCTTGCGTGCCAAAAGCCCCTCGTCGACATCGGCCAACAGGTCGACTAGATCAGCGGGCAGACGGGCGGAGCCCATGGTCAGGCATGAGTTGGGGGTCGAGCGTTTCATGGGGACACGCACACCAGGGGCCAAGCCATCGATCAGATCATCCGGCTAGAACGCAGTCAGACTGGGTGTTCATCGACGCCAGTATAGCTGCAATGGCCGACAGCCGCAATTCGCTGACAAGGTGCTAGAGGGCTTTGCCCAGGGGTCTCTGATCCTGCGTCGCGACAGCTCAAGTTGCAGTGTGCTCGCGTGTGCTGCTAGAATAGCCCTGGTTCGTCTGCCGTATCGGATGATCAGGGGTGGGGTCCCGCTGTATGATGAGAAGAGTGCTTGCCCTTTTGCCGGTGTGCTTTGCGCTGGTCGCAGTGCTCTGCTCGTGCCATACTCCGATGTACATCGAGAGACTGACTCGGACGGAGTTGGCCTCCGACGAGCTGTTTGAAAGTGTCCAAGAGGGAGCAGCCCTCCGAATCGAGGGCGATGGTGTGCCCTCAGGGCGCATACATCTCGATCTGGCGGCCCTAGAATCCGCAGGGACGGTGGGATTCTCCGTGTACGATCCATGGCGCCACGAACAGGTGTACTATAGTGGTGTTTTGTTACGCGACGTGCTCTCTCATTGCATTGACTATGACAGAGTGTCTCAGCTCGTAGTTGTGGGTCTGGATGGCTACTCTGCAGTAATCGACGCCGAGGTCCTAGACGAGTGGCCGGTGCTGTTGGCTACGCGCTGCGAAGGCGCCAGGATGTCGGTAGGGAGTGGCGGTCCGACGCGTATCATTCTGCCCTATGATCGCTACCCTAATCTGGCAGACGCTCGTACCATTTCTGTCTGGAACATCGAGTCCGTGCGTATCCAATGACGCCTCGCACGCCCCTCAGCCTCAATCGACTGTCGCCGCTGCAGCGCGTTCTGGCGATCGCGACGGCCCTGCTGCTTGCCGCCGTCATTGTGATGGTGGTGGTCAGCCTGGCCAACACACGCACCGCGCGTGCCGCCTTTGAGAGCGGCTATGTGCTGACCGACGTCGCCAACGTCGAGCAGGCCCTCTATCGCCTCCACCTGACCACCGATCAGGCGCTCGAGGACCCGCGCAACCTGGACCTGGAGGCCATCGACCTGCGGTTGGCCGTGCTGGAAAACCAGTTGCGCATGTCTGCATCAGAGGCCGCGCGCAATCGAGAGGTTGCCACCGGGCTGGGTACGCTGCGGCGCGAGATCCTCGACTTTCGACTCGAGTTGGCCGACCTGCAGCGAGAGATCACCCCCGGGCAGCTTGCGGCCTCGCGCGCCAACCTGGAGACGCTACTGATCCGCATGGAGGGCACCGCCCGACAGCTCTATGATCGTCAAGAGGCCGGCTACTTTGGCGAACTGAACCAGGCCCTGGGCATCCTATCGACCTCTCAGGCGGGACTGCTGGTGCTCAGCGCGATGCTGATCGGGTTTGGGGCGTTGCTGGCTGTCTCACTATCCTATAGCGTGCGCCAAGAGTTCGATCGCGCCTATCGCATGCTCGAATCGCTCTACCAGGCGGATGAGGACCTGCATCGTGGGGTGCAGATCGAGCACGTGTTCCGGGCGCTGGTCGATGTGGCCGTCGATCAGTTTGGGGCCGACAAGAGCGTGCTGTCCGTGCGCGATCCAGAGCGCGGTCATCTGGTGCTGCGGGCCACCCGGGGGTTCGATCAAGCTCTGGTCGGTTCGCGGATGGCCCCGCACGAGGGCGCCGTGGCCAAGAGCGCGCGTTCTGGGCGGCTGGTGGCCATTACCGACACGGCGCGCGAACCACGCGCAGAGCCGCTCTGCCTGATCGCGGGGGGCGTCCGGGCCGGCATCCATGTCCCTATCATGCTGAGCGACGAGGTCTATGGTGTGTTGAGCGTCTGCTATGAGCAGCCCCATGCCTTTGACGATGATGATCGCCGCCTGATCCAGGCGCTATCTCGGCGCGCGGCTTCGGCTATCCAGAACGCGCGTCTCTATGAGCATGCCCAGGAGGTGGCCACCGTCGAGGAGCGACAGCGTTTGGCTCGCGAGTTGCATGACGCCGTGACCCAAACGCTGTTCTCGGCCAGTCTGATCGCCGAGGTGCTGCCGCGCATCTGGGAGCGGGCCCCCGAGGAGGCGGCCAAGCGCCTGCAAGAGCTGCGACAGCTGACGCGGGGGGCCTTGGCCGAGATGCGCACGTTGTTGGTCGAGTTGCGGCCGGCCGCCTTGATGGAAACGCCGATCGAGGAACTGCTGCCGCAGCTGGTCGAGGCCATGATCGGGCGCTCGCGCATTCCCGTCGAATTGGCGATGGAGGGCGACTGCCTGCTGGACCCTATCGAAAAAGTGGCCCTCTATCGGATCGCCCAAGAGGCGCTCAACAACATGGCCAAGCACTCGCGGGCCAGCCGCGCGGAGGTGCGCCTGACTTGTGGACGCGACGCGGTCAGTCTGCGAATCAGCGACGACGGCTGTGGTTTCGAGCCAGGAGCGGCATTGCCGAATCACCTGGGCATGAGTATCATGCAAGAGCGAGCCGATGCAATTGGGGCCCAGTTGACGGTCAAGAGCGTACCCAAAGAGGGGACGCATGTCTCGGTCGTCTATCGTAGGCCCTCGGTCGAGGAGAACTGATGCAGCAAGAGAATGTCATCCGCGTGATGCTCGTCGACGATCACGCGGTCGTGCGGAGCGGACTGTCGGCGTTCATGTTGGTGTACGATGATTTGGAGCTGGTGGCCGAGGCGCGCAACGGTCGCGAGGCCGTCATGCTGGCCGAACTGCACAGGCCCGATGTGGTCCTAATGGACCTGGTCATGCCCGAGATGGACGGGGCGCAGGCTACCCGGGCCATTCGTGAGCGCTGGCCCGAGGTCCAGGTGGTGGCGCTGACCAGCTTTAAAGAGGACGACCTGGTGCAGGCGGCACTGGAGGCCGGCGCCATCGGCTATCTGCTCAAGAACGTCTCGTCCGACGAGCTGGCCGCGGCGATTCGCAAGGCGCACGAGGGACGGGCGACGTTGGCCCCAGAGGCGGCGCAGGTGCTTGTGCAGGCTACGCGGGCCCCTAAAAAGCTGGGGCACGATCTCACCGCCCGAGAACGTGAGGTGCTGGCGTTGCTGGTGCAGGGCCTCAGCAACCGTCAGATCGCCTCAGAGCTGATCGTCAGCCATTCGACGGTCAAGTTTCATGTCAGCAGCATCTTGAGCAAGCTGGGCGCCGCCAGCCGCACCGAAGCCGTGGCTCTGGCGCTGCAGCACGGACTCGTTGCCCCGCGCGACGAATAGGAGGAACAGGACTGCCAGGCAAGAGCAAAGAAGAACCGATACCCGAACCTGTCCCGGTCCAGGGGCTGCACATCAACAGCTCGCTGACAATCCCCTTTGGCGAGTTGTCGTTTCGCTACAGTAGAGCGAGCGGTCCGGGGGGGCAAAAGGTCAATCGCACCAACAGCCGCGTCGAGTTGTTGTTTGACGTAGCCAATAGCCCCAGCCTGAGCGACCAGCAAAAGCGGTGGGTGGTGCGCAGGCTACGGAGCTATGCCGACAAGTCGGGGGTGCTGCATCTGATCTGCCAGGACACCCCTAGCCAGTGGCGCAACCGCGAGCGGCTCTTGGAGCACTTTGCGACGCTGATGGCCTCCGCCGTCAAGCGGCCGGCGCCCAAGCGTGTCGATACCAAGCCCAGCAGGGCCTCCAAGGAGCGTCGGCTCGAGCGCAAGCGGCGCCACAGCGAGGTCAAAAGGAAGCGCAAAAAGGTCCAACCCAAGGACTGGTCCTAGGCGCACGAGGAGTCTTGATGCCATCGATCGTCGCATTCGCCAGTCTCCCTTTTGGCCTCCGTGGGGGGATCTACAAGGTCAAGACGGCCTTTGGCAAGCAGGAGGTGCACGTCTCGGAGCAAGGATTCAGCCCTTTTCTCAATGTCTGCTCGCGCCCAGAGTTGATGCAGAGTCTACCGACCAGTGGTCTGGGCGAGGGATTTACCACCTACACCTGGTACGACCACCCCTTTGTTCTGCGCGTGGCGTTTGGCCGCAATGTGGCCGCGCTGGGCTCGATCAGTTCTTGCGCCACCTTGGCGCTGCCCGTGCCGCCCGACGTGGATGCCTCCGATCTGGCGCAGGTAGCGCCCCTTCGCGAGCGCTTTTGCGATGAGGCCCTGGCGGCGTTCAACCGACTGATCTATGTGGTTCGGCGTCGGGCGCGCATCTACCACGTCCTGGACCTGAGTCGTGAGGATATCGACATTACCGTGCGCGACGACCATGGCCATTTGCTGCACGACGATCCGCTGCAGGAGGACCTGATTCGCCAGGAAGAGGCCGAGAGCGAGCGGCTGGACCTGCTCAACCGCGATGATGACTGGTACCGGAAGCTGGAAAAAGAGATCGGGCAACACAGGCCAAACGATCTGGCCAGCGATCTGCTGATCGAGGCGGAGCGGGCGCTGACGCATCGCTTTCCGCGTCAGGCCATTGCGACCTGCTATACAGCCATCGAGGCGGCCAGCTCCTGGCTGCTGACTCGGGCCATGAAGCGGCGCGACCTGCCCGACTACGAGATCGACGAACTGCTGGCCACCAAGAGCCTGACCAGCAAGCTCGATCCGCTCATGCGACGGCACACCGGATTTGGGCTCAAGCGCGCGAACTTACGGCTGTGGGACAGCTTTGGCGACCTCAAGGACCTGCGCAACGATATCGTGCATCGCGGTCGTACCCCCACCATGGATGATGCCACCCAGGCGCTGGCCACCACACGCAAGGTGTTGAGCTGGCTGGCGATGGTGCGCCAGCGCAACCGCCTGAGCTAGGGATGTATTCCGAGCCGCTATTCCACGGCGTTTTCGCTTGACTTTTTTGCGGCTGCCCGATAGACTGCGGACAATACCCCGCCACTCGACGCGGGGGAACTGACAGGGCGTCATAGTAGCCTCGTGCTTTCCTTGGGGCCTGGGAGAGTACCAAGACCGAGAATCACCGCCGTCACGAGTCACTGAGGAGGTCACGAGATGAAGTACAATCCCCCGACCCAAACCGTATGGTATGTCTGCGTTGCTCTGGGCGCCATCGCCCTGATCGCCGCGCTGGTCACCATTCCGGTGCTTACCGATATCGCCGTCTGGATCGCGCTCGTCGGTCTGGGCCTGATGCTGGCCGCGTCGCGTCTGCCCAACCTCTAGTTGGTCGTTCCAGTGTGGTTGGGACCGGCCGCGAGGGCCCCCTCGACGGTTCACCGGCTGCACTGGCCATCGAACTGCTCGCGGGCCCTGCCCAAGCGAGATCGCGCGAGCGGTCTTGTCCTGTAGCGTTGGACAACACGGAGGTAGCATGGCGAAAAAGGAAGGCTTGATCAACAAGCTGGTCAGACAGCGTCGCGAAAAGAAAGAGGCCGAAGAAGCCGCCGTCAAGGCCAAGGCTGCTGCCAAGGCCGCCGCGGACAAAAAGGCTGCGGACGCCGCCAAGGCCAAGTTGCAGGCTGCGGCTGACGCCAAGAAAAAGGCTGCAAAAGAGGCAGAGGCTCAAGCCAAAGCCAAGGCCAAGGCAGAAGCAGAGGCCAAGGCCAAAGCGGCCGCCGCCGACAAGAAGCGGGCCGAGGAAGCTGCCAAGCTCAAGGCTGAGCAAGAGGCTTTGCGCAAGGCCGAAAAAGAGGCCAAGGCCAAGGCCGCCGAGGCCAAAGCCAAGGCGAAAAAGTACACCGTCAAGGCCGGGGACTCGCTCTCAAAGATCGCCAAGGCCGAGCTGGGCGATGCCCATCGCTGGCGCGAGATCTATGAGCTGAACAAAGAGATCATCGGGGACAACCCCGACATGATCCATCCGGGCCAGGAATACGTCCTGCCCGAGTAGGGCAAGCGATCAGCAAATGGGGGGCGAGGACCGCCTCGCCCCTCTTGGGTGCGGGCCTTTGTGGGCTTGGCGCGCGTCGTTCGGCTCCGGGGCGTCCGGTATTTGACGTTGAGGCGCCCCTAGGCTATAATCCGTCACTAGCTCCGAGGTAGACGGGGTCAGCCGGCAATGCCGACTGGGCCTCTTTTTCTTGTCTGGAATGAGACAGACCACTGTCTGGGGGATGATGCCATGGCTGAGATGCAAACGCTTGTCGTCGCGCAGCGCGATACGACTACCAACAAGGCACTGCGCCGCGCCGGCTCGGTTCCAGCGGTGGTCTATGGACGCGAAACCGAGGCACAGAGCGTACAGGTTTCCTACCGTTCGCTCGAGACCTTTTTGCGGGTCACTGGATCGAGTGCCATGTTCACGCTCAAGATTGAGGAGCAAGAGGACGAGCACATGGTCCTGATTCGCGAGATTCAGCGCGATCCGGTGACTGACCGGGTTCTTCATCTCGATCTCTACGCTGTTGTGGCCGGCGAGGCCATCAGCAACAATGTACCCGTGGTCATGGTGGGCACGGCGCCTGTCCTTGAACTTGGGGCCACGGTCGGTCTGCTGATCGACGAGATCGAGGTCGAAGCGCTTCCCAAGGACTTGCCCAGCTTTATCAATGTCGACGTCTCGACGCTTGAGATGCCCGGCCAGTCGATCACCGTTGCCGAGATGGTGTTCCCCGAGGGCGTGACCCCGCTCACGCCGGCCGATATGACCGTCGTCCAGGCTGTGGCGCAACGTGCCATGGAGGAGGAAGAGGTCGAAGAGGTCGAAGGCGAAGAGGGCGAGATCGAAGGCGAAGAGGGCGAGGTCGAGGCCGAGGCTACCGAAGAGGAACAAGCCGCCGAATAGCCTGGCTGGCCCAAGCAACACCGAAACGAATCAGGCACCCCTCGAAAAGAGGGGTGCCTTTATGTATTGGCCCAAGGCACTGGCTGAGGGTGCCGACCCGGCTAGTAGGTGTCGCGACGCTGCGGGCGTGGCCGCGCCTCGGCGACGCGCAGCGTGCGTCCTCCGAGTTGGGTGCCATCAAGTTGCTCTATGGCCTGTTGGGCGACGGCGTCCGACTCGAGTTCGACAAAGCCAAAGCCCTTGGAGCGGTTGGCGATCCGGTCGAACACGATGGTGACGTCCGTCACGCCGCCAATGGCGCCAAAGACCTCCTCGAGGTCGGCTTCTGTGGTTGTGTAGGGTAGATTACCGACGTACAGCCTATTCCCCATCTCATCCCTCTCTTGGTCTCTCGATCTGGCCGCGGACAGATATCCAACACCCAGACGCCCATTCGTGGTTCAGCCAGACCCGGGGCGAGCTGGATAGTTGACGATGGTGGGTATTGCAGACCAGTGCTGGTCCCAGAACCTGTCGAGAGGTGC
>Ga0180430_10005713_pt1 | contig 10277 bp, 9 predicted proteins | sample SS_ome_9_FD_132999 | JGI IMG/M metagenome (GOLD analysis project Ga0180430, IMG submission 132999) | Hypersaline lake sediment archaeal communities from the Salton Sea, California, USA - SS_1_S_2 metaG | ecosystem: Environmental > Aquatic > Non-marine Saline and Alkaline > Hypersaline > Sediment... | reverse complement strand
GCCGTTATGGGCGCCCTCAATGGCTTTTTAATCACCCGCACGCACGCCGTTCCCTTTATTATCACCTTTGGGGTGGCCTTTATTTTGCGCGGTATTAACCTGGCTATTTCTACCACGCCCATCCGGGGAATTCCCGATGCCTACCTGTCCATCTACGATGCCAAAATAGGTATTGTGCCAGTGAATGTGATTGTAATGGCCCTGATTTGGATTGCTATCTGGCTGTTTGCTACCCGCGGACGGTTGGGACGCGGTATTTACGCCGCCGGCGGCTCGGAGCGAATTGCCCGGTTGTCCGGCATTCGAGTCAGGCAAAAGGTGGTGTGGGCGTATGTGCTTAGTTCGGTCTTCGCGGCTCTGGCCGGTCTGTTTCTGCTGGCGCGCACCGGCGTTGGCGACCCCAGCGCCGCCGAGGGGATGACGTTTCAATCTATCGTCGCGGCTGCCATAGGCGGGATCAGTCTCTATGGCGGCAGGGGATCCATATTTGGTACGTTGGGCGGAGTGTTGCTACTAACCCTGTTGACCAACTTTTTCAACTTGATGCAGGTCAATATCTTTTATCAGCAGCTATTGTTAGGCGCTATTGTTCTAGTCGCCGTTGCCGCCTATAAAACAAAGAGATTGGGGGCCTTATGAGTTCTGCAATTACCAAAACGTCTTTATTCTCCGGTTTTCGGGCCACCCCTCGTGTGGTGCGCAGCGTTGACCTGGCCGGACAGTGGGCCGCGCCCATTATGATTTTGATTGTATTGATTGTGGCCGCAATCTTTGCCCCGGCCTTTTTCAATCCAAATAACTTAAGAACCGTTGCTATTCAAGTAGCGGTGCTGGGGGTGGTATCAATTGGCCAGACGTTGGTCTTGTTGAACCGTTCAATCGATATGTCGGTTAGCGCGGTGCTGGCATTGGGGGCCGTGATTGTAGTCCAGACCGAATCGGGCAACTCAATTGTTGTGTCACTCTTTCAGGCGATTGCCGTGGCGGCCCTGATTGGGCTGGCGAACGGATTTCTGGTCGCTAAACGCCACGTACCGCCCTTTGTGGCCACCTTTGGGATGCTGGTTTTTGTGCAGGGCGCCCGATTAGCCTACACCAAAGGTCAGGCCAGCGGCACAGTGCCGGATCTGCTGCGAGCCATCAGCATTGAACCGTTAGGCCCACTACCCGCGGCGCTGGTGGTTTGGCTGATCATCAATGCCATTGTCATTTTTACATTGAGGTTTACCCGTTTTGGCCGTTGGGTCTATGCTGTTGGGGGCAATCCGGGCGCGGCGAAGTATGCCGGTATTAACGTTGACTGGGTTTTGATCTCTGCTCACATCGTTTGCTCCGTTCTGGCTATTCTGGGCGGTCTGTTATTAAGCGGTTATATCGGCTATGTTGATTTGCGCCTGGGGGCGGACTACAACATGAATTCCATTGCCGCGGCCATTGTCGGCGGCACTACGTTTACCGGAGGGCGAGGCAACATGTTTGGCACAGCAGCTGGTGTCATCTTGCTCATAATGATCTTGAATCTGGTGGTGGTGCTGGGGTTGTCAATTCATTGGCAATATGCAATGCAAGGCGCGGTGCTGGTGTTGGCCACTGCGCTGCAAGGTTTCCGGCAGTTCTTGTTAAGTCGTTAACCTGTCTTGTTTGCCACTACAATAATGGTTAAGTAAGGAGAAGTTTATGAATTTCATAATGTCCATTATCGATTTTTTCTACATGCCTCTTGAGATTTTCTCGCAGACAATTGTCAATGGACTGCTAACGGGTTCAATTTATTCCCTGGTAGCCATTGGTCTGACCCTGATCTATGGGGTTATGATTATTCTCAACTTTGCCCACGGTGAATTTTTGATGTTGGGTATGTACATCTCGTTCTTCAGCTTCACACTGTTGGGTCTGGATCCCTATCTGGCCCTGCCGATCTCGGCCATATTGATTTTTGCTCTTGGGGCGTTAATCCAGAATGTGTTGGTATCACAGGTTCTTGATTCCCATCCCTTGAACCAGATTATATTGTTGTTGGGTGTTTCAATGTTGCTCATCGGGCTGGCCCAGTTCTTTTGGACCGCCGAGCCCAAGGCTATCCACGTTTCGTATGAAACGGAGGTGTTTAAGCTTGGCATTTTGCGGTTTAGTATTCCGCGCACGGTGGCCTTCTTCTCGGCCATGATCATTTCGTTTAGTCTGTTCCTTTTTCTGCAATATACAAAAACGGGAGCAGCTATTCGGGCAGTGTCACAATCTCGGGCCGGGGCCGTGCTGATGGGGATAAACGTTAAGTACATTTATATGTTGACCTTTGGGTTGGGAACAGCGGTCACCGCGGTTGCCGGGGCTTTGTTAACGCCCAACTACCGGATGATCCCAACGGTTGGTGCCCCCTATGCCGTCACGGCTTTTGTGGTAGTGGTATTAGGCACTATGGGTAATTTCATTGGGGCATTCATTGGTGGGTTGATCATTGGATTGGTCGAGGCCTTTGCCGGGTTCTACTTTGGAGGAGACGTGAAAATTGTTGCCAGTATGTTTGTCTTCATTTTGATCCTCCTGTTTAAGCCGGCCGGCCTGTTTGGAGGGAAAACCGGGATATGAAAACGACAACCAACTCTCAAACCAAAGGGAAATCTCAGGGTGGTTCACTGTGGCAGTCAATTTTTATGGATTGGGACAGAGTTCAGCTTGTTATCAGCTTTGCCCTTTTAGCCTTGCTTGCACTTTCGCCTCTGGTAGTTAAATCACCCTATTACATGAGCATTATTATTCTGACCACGCTCTATATCTTCACCGGTATTTCGTGGAACATTATCGCCGGTTTTTCGGGCCAACTCCTGATTGCCCATATCAGTTTTCTGGCATTCGGTGCCTATACCACTTTTGTCCTCTACATTACCTATGGTATTACGCCCTGGGTTGGGATTTTTGTCGGTGGCGTTGTGGCCGCGCTGTTGGGGCTGGGGATGGCTTTTGTGACGTTACGCTACGGTCTTAAAATGGACTATTTTGCGCTGTTCTCTATCGCCTTGATGGTCGCCCTGAAGGCTCTGTTCCTAAAGTGGAAATTTGTCGGCAGTACTATTGGATTGACCATTTCACTTGGCGAGCCGGGTTTTAGTAAAATGATATTCGACACAAAAGAGCCTTATCTTTATATCGCGCTCGGTTTAACTGTGATAGGTATCATGGTTCAATATCGGCTCTACCACTCCAAAATGGGTAAATATTTTCTGGCTATCCGTGAAGATGAGGATGCCGCGGCGGCGCTGGGCGTAAATACTTCCCTCTACAACACCCTGGCCCTGGTTATTGGCGGCGCTATGGCCGGTGTTGGCGGTGGTTTCTATGCTATGTATGTCACTCATATTGAGCCGCCGCAGGTATTTGACTTGGGCTTCAACGTTGAAATCATGATGGCTGCGCCGATCATCGGTGGGCTGGGAAGTCTGGCCGGCCCGGTATTGGGCGGAGTAGTCAACAAACCGTTTGCAGAATTTGTTCGCGGCTTCGTGGCCGGGGGTAATCCCGCGGTCTTGCCCATTGTCTACGGTCTGTTTCTGATTTCGGTCATTTTGTTCCTGCCGCGTGGCCTGACCGGAGTTGTACACGATCTGTATCTAAAAGTTCGACGCCGGTACACCAGCAACAAGGCTTAATTCCAGGAGGCAAAAGATGACAATACTAAGAGTAGAAAACTTGACAATGCGGTTTGGCGGTTTGGTTGCCGTAAAGGATCTCAGCCTGAGCGTTGAAGAGGGTGAAATTCTGGGGATGATTGGTCCCAACGGCGCCGGAAAAACAACCGCCTTCAATATGATTTCCGGTTATTACAAGCCCACAGAAGGGCAGGTTTTCTTCCAGGGTCAAAACATCACCGGGTTGAGGCCTGATCAGGTTTGTAATAGAGGTTTGACCCGTACCTTCCAGGTGGTGAAACCGTTTTCTCACCTGACTGTACTGGAAAACGTGATGGTCGGCGCCTATGCCCATACCAATAAAAACCAGGTGGCAAGAGACAAGGCCCGCGAAGTTTTGGATTTTCTCGGTATGGGTGACAAGACAGAACTGCTGGCCGGCGGTTTGCCTATAGCCCTCCGCAAAAGACTTGAAATAGCCAAAGCGCTTGCCACTGAGCCAAAAATGCTCCTGTTAGATGAGGCCATGGCCGGTCTGCGCCCCAGAGAAACTGACGAAGTCATTGAGCTTGTTCGTAAGGTCAGCAAGCAGGGTGTGGCTCTGTTACTGGTAGAACACGTGATGCGGGTCATTATGTCGCTGGCAGACCGCATTGTGGTCATTCACCACGGCGAAAAGATAGCCGAGGGCGAACCACAAGCTGTTGTACGAGACAAGACAGTGATTGATGCGTACTTAGGGGAGGCACAAGTAGATGCTTAAAGTTGACGGTATTGACGTAGCTTATGGGGACGTGCAAGTTCTGTTTGATGTGTCCCTTGATATCAACCAGGGCGAACTGGTCGCCGTAATTGGCGCCAACGGTGCCGGGAAGACAACGCTTATCAAGACCATTTCCGGAACTCTTAAGCCAAGTAAGGGGTCGATCACTTTTAAAGACAAGGTCATCAGTGATCAACCCGCCCATAAGACGGTTGGAGATGGTGTGGTTCAGGTAGCCGAAGGCCGCCTCCTGTTTCCGGGTATGTCGGTTCGGGAAAACCTGAAGATGGGCGCTTACCTGGAAAAAAGCAAAGAGGTCACCAACGAACGGCTGGATATGGTGAACGAGATGTTTCCCCGGCTCAAGGAGCGGGAAAAGCAGCTGGCCGGAACATTATCAGGCGGGGAACAACAAATGTTGGCCCTTGGCCGTGGTTTGATGGCCGGGCCTGAACTGCTGTTGCTCGACGAACCTTCTTTGGGGCTGGCCCCTATTTTGGTTCAGCAGGTCTTTACCCTGGCCCAGCAGATCAATAAGGAACTGGGTGTGACGGTTCTGCTGGTGGAACAAAACGTACACCACTCGTGTGAGATTTCCGACCGCGCCTTTGTGATGGAAAACGGCAAAATTGTACTACATGGTCCCGGCTCGGAGATGCTGGAAAATGACCACGTCCGCGAAGCTTATATGGGGCTGTAAATATTTACGGTTTCTTTATGCCGTCTTTATGCGCTCTTTATCGGCTTTGTGATAAGTTAGACCCATACTGGAACATTTCTTGGCTTAGAATGAAATGGTCAACGTTGTTCGATAAACCGGTTACGCGCCATTAATTGCCCCAACGCACTCTGCCCGGTGCTTGACCGGTTCAACAATAACGTGTTGTGCAATCTTCCAAAAATCTAACCTTTGCGCTAAGCGCAAAAAACTCAAGGAGAAAATCAATGGAAACAGCAAGCAAAATACGGACGATCCGCTCTCTAGTCAGAGACATTGATTTTGAAGGAAAAAGCTTGTTATCAATTAACGATCTTAGTAACGACCAGATTTTGGGCATGTTTGAACTGGCCAAAGTACTGGAACCGTGGAATCGCTCGGCCCTGAATTTGGTAACCGGCAATCAGATGGCGGCTATTTTCTTTCAACCCAGTACCCGCACCCGGATGAGCTTTGAAACTGCTATGCGCCGGCTGGGCGGTACGGTTGTAACTGAGGCCAACCCGATGGTTACTTCATCGGCAGCCAAAGAAGAAAGCCTGGCTGACATGATGAAGGTAGTATCCAAATATGCCAACATCATTGTGTTGCGCCACCCCAATGATGTCGAGGCTCGCGAAGGCGCCAAATTTTCTGACTCCCCGGTAATCAACGGCGGCTTCGGCCACTGGGAACACCCCACCCAGGCCCTGCTCGATCTTTACACCCTGTGGCGTACCCAGGGCACGGTAGAAGGGGCAAAAGTTTGCGTGGCCAGCCCGGACCTGGTTGCGGCCCGTACCGGCCACTCGATGGCCTATGGCGTGGCTCGCCTGGGCGCCAAAGTAACCCTGGCCTCTACCAGTGCCCACCGCACCCCGGCAGAGATTGTCAGCAAACTAAAAGATGCCGGTGGTGATGTCACCGAGGCGCTCGACTTGAACCGGAAAACGTTCAATGAACTGATTTCCGATATGGATCTGGTGTATCTGCCCGGTTGCAGCGCGCCCAAAGGGGCTGAAGCTGATGAATTCAAACAGATGATGGATGATTACTTTGTCCGTTTTGAAACTCTGGATGAAGTCTATAAACAAACCGGCCGGATTATCCGGGTCACGCATACACTGCCTCGGCGGGCCGGCGAAATGGACCTGCGGATTGATACCACGCCTCACCAGCAATATTTCGAAGCCATTGCTTACAGCGTTTCAATCCGAATGGCCCTGGTAGCCAGTATGCTGGGGGCTTAATTTTTTCTGAAAGACCGCCTCGGTTTACGCGTTATGCTCTGGAGGCATTGTGAGGATAGTTGTAGCCCTGGATGGCGAGCTACTCGCTGCCCAATCTGTTGGTTTGGGTATTACCGGACAGCGACAATCAATTGGCAGAATTGTTGAAATTCTGGGCGGCCTGGTAAAGGCTGGTCATAAAATTGTTATCACACACGGGAACAGTCAGCAGGTTGGTATTATGCTCCTGCGGGCCGAGATGGCCAGCCATGCCGTCTATACCCTGCCCCTGGATTTGTGTGGCGCCGATACCCAAGGCGCCACCGGTTATCTTTTGCAGCAAGCCTGGCAGAACTGGCTGGGTGAACAGGGCATAGACAAGGCCGTATCTACCGTCGTTACCCAGGTATTGGTCGCCGACTCAGATTCTTCTGAGGCGGAACAACTGAAGGGCATTGGCCCCTTCTTTGACCAGGAACGAATGCAGGCTTACCAGAGCGGCCGAGGTTGGGATTTTGTGATGGTTCCCGGCCGGGGCTTCCAACGAGCTGTCCCCACCGTCATCCCCCGGCAAATCATCGAAGCCGGCACCATTCAGCACCTTGTGGACCTGGACCAGATTGTCATCTGTGCCGGAGGAGGCGGTGTGCCCGTCAAAAGAAATGCCCAGGGCAGGCTGGAAGGCGTCGAAGCCGTGGTAGACAAAGCTCACACCGCCGTACTGGTAGCTCAGTTGGTGCAGGCTGAAACCATTGTGTTTGTCTCGGCCTGGGAGCGGATTGAGCGGGCCTTTTCTCTGAGCATCTCCGACGGAATGGTTTGTTTATCGCTGGCGATGCTTGATGAGCTGATTGAGCAACGCGAAACTGTAGATGACACCATCCGTACTAAATTGGTTGCCAGCCAAGAATTTCTGCACGAGGGTGGAAAATCGGTGCTGCTGGTGTCGCCGGAGCAACTTAAACAGAAACCAAATTTGGGGTGGGGCGTCCGATTGGTCGCCGACGAAATTGTTTCATCGCCGGTTTAGGCCGAAAAAAGCCACTCCATTTTATCCCAAACGGGATTGATACCAATTATAAAGTTAGTAAGTTGGTTGGTTAGTGTAAACCAACCAGCAAACTAACCGACAAGCCAACTATCTTCACAGGAGCGCAACAAAAAAATGACAGACAAAGTAGCGGTTATCGCCATTGGGGGGAACTCCCTGATTCAGGATAAAACCAAAAAATCTATCGAAGACCAGTACCAGGCTATGCACGAAACCAGCAAGCACATTGCCGATATGATTGAGCAAGGCTGGACCGTGGCTGTGGGGCACGGCAATGGCCCGCAGGTGGGCTTTGTGTTGCAACGCTCGGAAATTGCCCACCGGGTGGAGGGCATTCACGAGGTGCCGCTGGACGTGTGCGGGGCCGATACTCAGGGCGCGACCGGCTATGGCCTGCAGCAAAACCTGTACAACGAATTTCTGGAGCGAAACATCAGCAAAGCCGTGACCACGGTTGTAACCCAGGTTGAGGTAGATAAAGCCGATCCCGCTTTCCAGAACCCCTCCAAACCCATCGGTTCGTTTATGGATGAGGCCGAGGCCCAAAGCCGGCAGGAAAAAGATGGCTGGGACGTGGTAGAAGACGCGGGCCGCGGCTGGCGACGGGTGGTACCTTCGCCTCTGCCCAAACGGGTGGTCGAAGAACCGGCGGTCAAGCAGTTGATTGATGCCGGCATGTGCGTCATCACTGTAGGCGGCGGCGGTATCCCCGTGGTTGCCAACGACCAGGGCAAACTGGAAGGCATTGCTGCCGTAATTGACAAAGATTACGCCTCGTCACTGCTGGCCAACTCCATTGGTGCCGAACTGTTGATTATCAGTACCGCTGTGGAAAAAGTGGCGCTTAACTTTGGCAAGCCGGACGAAAAATCGCTCGATACGATAACCCTGGCCGAAGCCAAAGCCTACCTGGATGAAGGTGTTCACTTTGCCAAAGGTAGTATGGCCCCCAAAATCCAGGCCTGCATCTGGTTCCTGGAGCGAGGCGGCAAACGCGCCATCATCACCAACCCGGAAAATATCAGCCGTGCGCTAAAAGGTGAAACCGGCACAGCCATTGTCGCCTGAGGGTGTAGTAGAAAGCGCCGCAGGCCGGCGGGGGGCTTGTCCCCCCAACTCTCCCTCTTCTCTGACTGAAATGAAATACACCCGTAGCCTGATTGGGGGCTTTGATGAAAGCAGACCTTTACCTGAAAAATGGTCGCATTGTAACTGAAGAAAACAGCTTCATCGGCGGTATCGTTATCCGGCAGGGCAAAATTAGCCAACTGGTCGCCGGTGAGGCCAACATTGACGCCACCGAGACCATTGATCTGGCCGGCAAAGTAGTTCTCCCCGGCCTGGTTGACGACCACGTCCATTTCAACGAGCCGGGTCGGGAACATTGGGAAGGTTATCACACCGGCAGCATGGCTGCCGCGGCCAGCGGCATCACCACCATAATGGAGATGCCACTCAATGCCACCCCGCCGTCCATTGACCGGGCTAAACTGTTGCACAAACGGGAAGCAGTCAAAGATAAATCTGTGGTGGATTACGGCCACTGGGGCGGGCTGGTTGACAACAATCTTGACGCCCTCGATGAACTGCACGCCGAAGGCATCATTGGCTACAAAGCCTTTATGAGCGCCAGTGGCGTTGATTTTGAGCGGGTTAATGATGACGTGCTGTATGCCGGCCTGCTCAAAACCCGCGATCTGGGCAACCTGCTGGGCGTTCACGCCGAAAGCGAATACGTCACCGGCCTGCTGGCCCGGCAGCTTCAAGCCGCAGGCCGCACCGACCGGGCCGCCTGGCACGAGTCCCGTCCCCCTGCTACCGAACTGGAAGCCATCAGGCGGGCTATTTACTGGGCCGACGTGGCCGGCGGCAACCTGCACATTGTGCATGTCACCATTGCCGATGGCATCCGGGCCGTGGCTGAGGCCAAACGAGCCGGAGTCAACGTCACCGTGGAAACCTGTCCCCATTACCTCTTTTTTGACCACGATGACTTTATCCGCATCGGACCGGCGGCCAAATGCGCCCCGCCGCTCCGTTCCCGCGACGACGTGGAGAGCCTGTGGCAATGTGTGCTCGATGGCCTGGTGGATACCATCGCCTCCGACCACTCCCCCTGCCCCTGGGCCGATAAAGAGCCGGGCATGGACAACATCTGGCAGGCCTGGGGCGGCATCAGCGGCGTGCAAAGTATGCTGCCGGTTCTGCTGACCGAAGGCGTTCACAAGCGGGGGCTGTCGCTGCCGGAACTGGTGCGGATGATGTCTGCCAATCCGGCCCGCATCTTTGGCCTGTACCCGCAAAAAGGGTCGCTGCTCCCCGGCGCAGACGCCGATGTGACCATCATCGACCTGGATAAAGAATGGACGCTGACGGTGGACGACCTGCTCTACAAAAACAAACACAGCGCCTACGTAGGCTACACCTTCAAAGGCGCAGTCGAACGGACCATTGTCCGGGGCCAAACCGTGTCCCTCGAGGGCCGGATTCTGGCCGAACCGGGCTACGGCCAACTGGTACGCCGTCAGACAGCTTATGGGCAGTCAAGCTAGGGTGACGGAAACCAGGCTGACCGCGGCAGAGGCGCGGGTTTTAGATCTGATTGACGGGGTGGAAGTCGTCAGCTTGTTGCAGGCGCTCATTCGTCTACGCAGCGACCATCCCCCCGGCGACTGCCGGGCCGCGCTGGCTGTCGTTGAGCAAAAATTGGCCCGGGCCGGGCTTGAGTTTACCACCTTTGCCAAAGAAGAACATCAACCCAGTTTACTGGCCGAGTTGTCGGGCAGAAATTCTACAGCCACGTTAATGTATCACGCCCACATTGACACTGTGCCGGCGGGTGAACCGGAGTTGTGGAACGTAGAGCCGTTCGGTGGTGAAATTATCGAAGGGCAGGTTTACGGCCGCGGGG
>Ga0180430_10005712_pt1 | contig 10278 bp, 21 predicted proteins | sample SS_ome_9_FD_132999 | JGI IMG/M metagenome (GOLD analysis project Ga0180430, IMG submission 132999) | Hypersaline lake sediment archaeal communities from the Salton Sea, California, USA - SS_1_S_2 metaG | ecosystem: Environmental > Aquatic > Non-marine Saline and Alkaline > Hypersaline >... | reverse complement strand
TCTCTGCCTTGCGATTCCACGCGGCCGTGGTCTCGGCGTCGCCGCGGACGTCTGCGGGGGCCTTGAGGTACCACGCCGTCAACGCCTCTTGCATGACGTCGGTGTATTTCCCGTCGGGCAGCAGGAATCGACGCGGCGCCGCGCCGTCTCTCGGGTCCGGCATCTCCTTGATCCGGTCAAAAAGGTGCTCCGGTCCCTCGGCGTCGATGCCCAAGATCGCAGCGAGCTTGAAGACCGTCTCGCGGGCGCCTGCGAACGCGCTCGATGATGCGTCCGCCGCCTCCTCGCGGCCTGTCTCTCGCCCGCGCTCGAACGCCTCGCGCAAGTTGGCAAACTCTTGCTCTTCGTCGAGCTTGGACACGGGGCCCGGGGCGCCGTGGGCTTTGCTGAGCGCCAGCTCTCCGAGCTGGACGCTTTGCTCGTGCAACACCTGCAACGCGAGCTTGAGACAGTCGAGGCTGGTCGTCTTTTCGAGCTTCGCCTGCTCGAAGTTGGCCCGGGTCGCTTGCGCGTCGCTGAACATGCCGACGACGCGGTTGAACGTGTCGAGCGTTTCCTCGTAGCGGGGGTGATCCATGATCTTCGTGATGGGGTCTCGGGTGTCTTTCATTGTTTGATCTCCATGATCGTGCCGATCTCGATCTTTGAAGCGGCGTACTGTCCAAGTTGCTTGCGGGCTTCCATGAGCAACTTACTAAGCTGCACGTTCTCGTCGATGAGCTTGTCGCAGCGTTTTTGGAGGTCGGGATGGTAGCGTTGCATGCGGTCCCTGCTGGTCCCGATGACGTGTTCGAGCTGGCCCATGAGCGCGCCGCTGAGCGACATGAGCGACTTGCCGATCTCTTGGGTCAACGCCGCGCCGGCTCCGATGTCGGAGGCATAGGCGGGATATTCCTGGCTGCTCAGGTCGCCGTGTAGCTCTTCGAGCTGTTCAGCGAGGTCGCGGAGCTGCGCGGGCAAGATGTCGAGCAAGGCGTTGGCCCGCTCGATGTTTTGGGCGAGGCGGATGTTGTCAGTCATGAGGTCTCTTTGCGGTGCGTTGAAATGGGTTGAACTGAAAAGGTGTTCAGTAAAAAGCCAATGATTTCAAGGGTTTTCAGGTAAAGGGGTATTATCGTGAGAACTGAGCTATACCACGGATCGAGGCATGGAAAACTCCACAACGAAGTCCATCACCCGCTACATGCTCGGGCTCGTGCTCGGGCTCACCGCCTACTTGCTGCTCTTCGGCTGCGATGAGAGCTGCGACCCCGACACCGTGACGGTCGAGGAGTGTCGCATCTCGGCCCGGGAGTGGTGCCTTTACGCCTGCACGCGTGTAAACGACCCCGCTTGCGACGATGCGTGTCTCGATCCCGAGCTTGACGCCGTGTGGTGCGACGGGGAAGGGTTCTAGCCGTGAAGATCGACAACGTGATGCACGAACGATGCGTGGCCGTGGACGAAGGGGTCGGCGGCTGGGCGTCGGTACCTTTCGGGGACTCTGTGGTGCTTGTCGCATGCGCAGAGAACCACATCCTCTACACCATCGTCGACGATGACCTCGCGCTCTGTGGTGCTCGCCTGCGCGAGCTGGTGAACCGGGCACACGCCGAGGGGTACCCCATCGAGCTGTCGCCCGAGGTGAAGAGTTTTCTCGATGAACAAGCCCAAGCTGCCGGACGTCGTCGACGCTGAGGTCGTCGGCGGCGGCGATGCTGCCCTCGCCCTCGACGAGCCCGGAGAGCTGCTCGGCGAGGCGCTCATGGGGCTCAGTGAGCGCTCGCGCCGGGCGTATCACGGCGACTGGCGCCGCTTCGGGAAGTGGTGGGGGGACCGGAGCGCCGAGCAAGCCGTGCGCGACCTTGTGGGCCTTACGGCTGTCCAGGCGCGGCGGCTGGTCAAGCGCTACCGTGAGCACATGGAGCGCGACGGGCTGGCGCCCGCTTCGGTGGCGCGCGCCATCCGTGCGCTCAACGGCGTCGTCAAGGCGTTGCATTACGTCGGAGCGTCGCCGTGGGTGCTCGGGGCCAAAGCACCCCGGGCAATCCCCTACCGCGACGTGCGGGGGCCGTCTGACGACGTCTGGCAACGCCTGCTCGAACACGTCCAGGCGGACACGACGCTCAAGGGGCGCCGCGACCTTGCGATCTTGCGGCTCTTGCATGACGCCGTGCTGCGCGAGACTGAGGTGTGCACCCTGGACGTCGAGCACTTCGAGCGCGGGCGCCGGCCCGCCGTGTGGATCTTGAACAAAGGGCACCGCGAGCGCACGCGCGTTGACATCTCGACGCCGGCCCGCGATGCGACGGCGGCGTGGGTGGCCGAGCGGGGCGAGTTCACGGGGCCGCTGTTTACACGGCTCTCTCGCAAAGGGAAGATCCCCGAGACCGATCTGCGCCTCAAGGGGCATCACATCTACTACGTCGTCCGCTCGCGCGCCGAGAAGGCCGGAATCGAAGAGAAGGTCGCCCCGCACCGCCTGCGACACTCGGGCATCACGAAAGCGGCGAAGAGCTGGGACGGCCCGCTGGTCGAGCTGCAAAAGTACGCCCGACACGCCGACCCGCGCACGACCATGCGCTACGTCGACGATGTCGGCGGCGCGTCGAGCAAGATCGCGGAGCTGGTCGGCGGCGGGCATGGAGATCAGTCCGATGACGGCTGAGCTGACAGCAGCTTGTCGAGGTCGAGATCCTTGATCTTCGTGTCGCCTTTGCTCATGGCGAACGTAACGCCGAGATCGACGACGCCGCCGAGCGTGTCCCGGATGTCTTCGACAGCGCGAGCTTGGCGGATCTGCGCGAGCACGCTGGCGAACCCGGGGATCGCTTGCAACGCTTGCTGGTTCCCGGAGACGAGTTCAGTGCGGAGCTTGAGCAAGACCTCTTCGATCTGCTCTTCGCACCACGCGAGTTGATCGGGCTTTGGTTTGGTTTCACTGGTCATCGTTGGTTCCTTTCGTGATGGATCCTAGTTCTCTGCTGGAGTGGTAGAAGTTCACGCCGAACGCACCATCGCGTGCGCCGCGGAGGTATTCTCGGTTTAGTTCCCTCAGCTCTCTCTCTTACGTTTGCCGGAAAGGCGCAAGAGAGCGCCGAGGGACGCCCCCACCGGAATACCCACGAGAAAAGAAAACACGAGGTGAGCGCCGTACATGATGAGGCCGACGCCGACAGCGATGGACGCCGCCGCCTCGACTGCGAGCGTGATGTACTCGATCCTCCACGGCCAAGTGCGGTGCATCGCTTGGCGTTCTTTGGTTCTCGCGGCGGCGACTTGCTCCGCGAGGAGCACTGCGGAGTCATAGGCACGGGTGTAGTTGGTAGGTGGTTTCATCGGTACGGGCCTCTCTCTTCCCCTTGGACGATGGCTTGCAAATGCTCGACGCGTTGCTCAAGGCGCCTGCACTCGGCGCGAGACTCTAGCCACTTGTTGAGCCAATGGAGGTCGAGGATGTCGAACAGGAACATGAGACCGAACGACGAAACCCACCCCAGGGCGAAGGCGCCGCAGGCGACTGCGTTGATCGTTGCCCAGCTCACTGCTCCGACCTCTCCACGCCTTGCGTCTCCCAGTAGTCCGCAAGCGCCTCGCGGAGCGTCTGCGCCACCGCCGTGCCGCCCTCGTGCTCGACGATGCGCACGGCCGCTTCAAAGCCGGCCTCCCACGCGTCGTGTTCGACTTGGCCGATCAGGTCGGCGATGCGTTCGGTGCCGCGGTCGATGCTACGCGACTTGGCGATGATGTTCATCGGCACCTTGACAGTGGATTCCTCGGCGGCGATGTCGGCCTTGGCGTAACGCTCCGGGAAAGTTCGCCGGGCGTTGCAGTCGAGGCATGTCGTGACGCCGTTGAAGGTCACGCCGCCCTCGACGGCCCTCCCGCAGATCGTGCAGAGTCGCTTTTCATCTCGCATCTGCCTCGCCACTTCTTCCGCCTGCCGGCGGAGGTACTCGGGGCGACATGCGTTGCACAGCCAGCCGATAGATTCGGTCCAGCCCATGTCTGTCGTGGCGCCGTCGCACACCTCGCAGAATCGTTTTTCAGTCATCATCCACCTCGTTCCCGAACACGGCCCAGCCGGGTCGCTGGCGCCGGGCGAACATCTCCAGCCTTGGGCCCGGCGAGCACGCCTCGATGATGTCGGCGAACAGCTCGGGCTTGGTCGAGTGCTCGGAAACCGGCGCGAACTGGACCGACTTCGGGCGCGCGTCCGTGGGCGGCATGTGGGCCTTGCCCTTCGTGCCGAACAGCAAGATCTCGTGCGAGCCGCGGGCGTACTGGCCAAGACCGGAGCGGAGCAACCCGAGCTTGCGCGAGTTCAAAAACCCGCCTTCAAGTGTCTTGGCGATGAACTCGCGCATGAGCAACTCTCTGCGCTTGTCGGTCACGGGGTCTTGGCTGTGCGTGAAGGGTTCTCGGACGTGCTCAACTACCAGCTTGGCCCACTTCTCGATGTTCCCCGGCGAGATCTTCACCCACACGAGCGTGCGCTTGTATCGAAAGCCCATGCCTTCCATGACCGTGAGCCCGTGGCGCAAGTAGTTGTCGGTGACCCACATCCAGCAGTGCGCGTTGTCGGCAACGTGGAGGTAGCTGCACGGGCCGGGACCGTGGTCGCCCCAACCCAGCGCCTTGTCGATGGTCTCGACGATCTGCGGCACCGTCAGCGTGTCGTAGTGCCGGTCCGCGCCGCGCTTGCTCTTGCCGCCGCCGCGCTCGGGCCAGGGCGGGTCGAGGTAGACGCAGCGGTACGGACCCTCGGGCCCGACGATCTTCGGCGCGAGAATGTCGACGAGCTTGTTACTGGTCATCGCTCGTCTCCGATCGCTTCACGAGCGGTTGCTGCTCGCGGTCGAGGCGTTCGTGGATCCACGTTTCGATGGTCGGCCCAACCCTGAGCCCCCGGTCAGCGCACCACTGCACGATACGCTGGTGCGTGATCCCTCTCATCGAGATACCGCGGCGGTCTTTTTTGCAGGGCATCGTCCGTCCTTTTCGAGATGGGAGAGCCCCACGAGCATGCAGCGCTCGCAGGCAGGGAGAAGGTACAGCTCGCCGCGGTAGAGCAGCGCAAGAACGGCATCGGCCTCTTCGTGCTCGCACGACGTACAGTAGTCGTGCGAGATGGGAGAGATCGGGTAAGACCCGAGGTAATACGCGACGGTGATGCCTTCAAGCCTGAACGACGACACGTTAGCAGCGGGCATCGGCCTGCTGTGCCTCGTACATGCGAGCCATGAAGTCGATCCAGGCTTCAGAGACGGTCGACCCGCGACCGATGACGGTGCTCGCTCCATCGAGCGCCCGCATCGTGTAAACGGTGCCGTTACGGTAGAGACGGATCGCCCATCCAGCATCGAGGAGCGGTGAAAGGGCGTCGAGGGCCCGTTGCGTGTTGTCGGTTGCCATGCGGCGTGGTTGTATCGTATTCAACCCACAATGTCCAAAGCTAAAAAGAAACCCCCGGTCAAGCCCGGAGGGAATGCCCGAAAAAAGCCTCATGTCCCGAAAAAAAGCCCACCTACCACGCCGGCAGATCCGCCCCCTCCAACACTCGTCATCCCTCCCGAGGAGATCCCCGCATACCCCGAGGTCGACTCTCCCGGGGCGAGGGCCACACTCGGCATCGCCGTGAGGCGCGACGAGCTAGAGAGGATCAGAGCGGTCGCCAAACTCCGGGGCATGTCCATCTCCGCACTGGTGCGGGCGAGCCTGTGCAACCTCGGCCTTTTGGACACCATCGTCGCTGAGATCGAGCAGTGACGGTGTTTTGGCACACCATGGTGTGCGCTCAGGCAGCCAAAGATGAGACGCGCCGAGCCGAGGCGCACGGGCGTGTCACGACCCGTCGACTCTTGTGGCTCGGCCTCGGTGCGTGGATCGGGCCAAGCGACGCAGCGCGAGATATCGCAGCGGCGAGGCTAGGCGCCGCGATGTCGTGGCGGGTCGAGCACAAGAAAAAGAGGCGCCCACTTCAGAGATGAAGTGGGCGCCTTGCATGGCTCCCGCGTCAGCACCCCGCCGACGCCTATGGCTACGTCAGAGCTTAGCACAACGCTCGATGTAGCGGATAGCATCTCGCAAGAAATCGAAGGACGCACGGTTGCGCGACACTGACGTGCCGACGCTGTCGGCGATGTCGCGTCGGTACACGGTATCGACGCGCTCCAGGGCGCAAAACGTAGCGGGAACGCCCTGGTAGTTGACCGCCAAGATCTTCCAGGCCGGATAGTCGTCATGCCGGAAGTAGCGCAACGATCGGCTCACACGCTCGATCTTCCAGTCCACGATGTCTGTCTTCATGCGGCACCTCGAAGGCGGTCGGCGTTGCGGATCGCCCGTAGCGAAGCCTGCGAGTCGTAGTGCATCCGCCAGTAACGAGAGATCAGCCTCGCAGCTTCGCGCGCTTCGGAGCGCGCGCCTTGATCTCGAAACTCGTGCCAGATCTCGGCGGTGGAAAGGGCGATGACGACGAACGAAAAGGCCCAGCGGTGCATCACGCCACCCCCTCGGGAGCTGAGAACTTGCGCACGGCCCAGGCCCGGCGGTTCGTCATCTCGGCCCAGACGGCCCGCATCGCCTCGTACATGCGTTGTTCGATGTCCTCGGGACGCCCGGTCCGAAACACTCGCACGGGCTTGACGACGCCCCTGCGGACGCCTGTGCGGTTGTCCTCGAACCGCGCGAGCACGCGGATCGCGTCGGCCCCTCGGGGTCGGGCGATCGGTTGCTCGTCGGCGTCGAGGGTGCAAGACGTGTAAACGGCCACGCAAAGACGTGGCTCGCGTGTGTCTTTGCGGGTGAACACCAGCTCGCCGCGAGAAGGCATCGCATCGGCGAAACCGCACGCTTCGAGGCGTGCGACAAGGCGACGCCCAAGGGCGCCGCGGTCAACGAGAGAGTCAGGGTCATACTTGGTCACGGTGTCGGTCTCCTTGCTGGTGACGTCCAGCCTACCGGGCGCGAGTCGTGCTCTCACCCGGTCGGCCGCCCGTCACCGCTAGTCGACCAGCACGAGATCACGCTTGCTGCGGGTCAACGCGACGTAATGCAGGTTCCGCTCTTGCTCGCGCTGCCACTCGGTTCGCGCCCACTTGCTCGTCCCCAGCGTGCTCGCGTTGAGCAAAATCACCCGGTCGGCCTCGCCGCCCTTGGCTCGGTGGATGGAGCTGCACAGCACGCTCGGGCGCTCGCTGGCGAAGATCTCATCGACCGCGGCCGTGAACGCGTCGAGACCCTTGGCCTCGCAACGCGTGGCGATGATGCGCACGCACTCGACCTTGTCGGCAGTCGCCTCCAGGCGGCCCGCGGCTGCATCTTCGTCGCCGTCGTACTTGGCGAGAATGGCCCGGTTCTCAGCGTCATGCCAGCGCTCCAGGCCGTCGAGAAAATCGGACCCGCCGACGCCCCAGCCCAGCGCGCCGAGCTTCTCAGCGACTTGCTTGGCTACACTCACGAGCCCCTGCCCGATGTCCCGCCCGGCCATGGCCGCGGGGACGCCCGCGCGGATGAGCGTGTAGACGACGTCGATGAGCGGCGCGTTGGTACGGCACAGCACCATGTCACCCTCGACGATCTGCGAGACGACTTCGTTAGACGACCAGCGCGCGATGGTGCCTTCGCTGGCGCCGGGGGCGTCCTCGATCTCGGGCACGATCTCGCGGGCGAGCGCAAGGTGACTGCTCGGGCAGCGGTAGCAGACCGAGAGCGGCAGCACCGCGGCGTTCATCTCGTCGGCGATGCGACCGAACGCGGCGGCGTCGGCCCCGGCGAACCCGTAGATCGCTTGCCGGGGGTCGCCGACGAAGATGGCCCGAGACCCCTTGCGGAGCGCCCGGCGAGCGACGTCGAGCTGCGCGCGGCTGAGGTCTTGGCACTCGTCCACGCAAACCCACGCGAAGGTCTGCACGGCGAGGTTGTGGACGTTGGGGAACCAGATCATGTCTCCGAAGTCGATCTGGCTCGTGCGAGCCATACCGACGCGGAGCGACGCGATCACGACCCGGTACAAGGTTCCCAGCGTGATGTCGGGGTCGATGTCGAGCGCGTGGTGGTCGATGATCGCGTCAAGTTGCTCGGCGGTGTCGCCGTCGAGGTCGATGAGATCGACGCGGGCGAGGTCGACCAACCTTTTCGCGGCGGCCCAATATTTGCGGCTGAGCTGACGGTCGCGGACGTTCGCGGCGTCGAGCTGCTCACCGATGATCTTGCCGTACTTGCGGCTCTCGACCTGGACCCGGCCGAAAGCCTTGCGCACGGCCGCCATCCCGAGCGAGTGGATGGTCTTGGCGGTCATGCTGGTGCCTTCCAGCTTGTGACCCAGCTCAGTGGCGACCGACTTGTTGAAGGCGAGGAAAAGCCCCCGCCCCTTGATCGCGTGGGCGATCTCGACGAGCGTGAACGACTTGCCAGAGCCAGCGACGGCCGACACGACCGCGTGGCCGCGGCCTGTCTTGACCCACTCGATGATGCGGGCTTGGTAGGGGGAGAGGGTGATGGCGGGGTTTTGTTGGCTTTTCATGGGGTGCTCCTTGGGGCTTGCGGGCGGCGTCGGGCGCCCCCGCGGTCTCTGCTAACGCAGAGTTAGACGGGTGCCCGCGAGGTGCATTCAACCCGATTCAAAAAATATAGACCAGTCCGCGCAAAGGTCGCGCGTGCTGGGCTGTCGCCCGACGGGGAGCTGTCACCCGGCGGGCGGGGGTCCGCCCTCGGCCCCACGGGCCTCCTGCTCGCCGCTCACGCCCGTCCGATCTTCGACCAAGGCCACCGCGGCCCGGCCGTCTTCCGCGGCCTCCACGAGCGCGTCAGCGATCTCTGACGGCGTGAGTCGTCGATCGTCGAGATAGCGCATCGCCACCCCGCGCAACGTCGCCAGCGCCATGAGCACGATGACCGCCCACATCGGGAGATCGGGCATGGACGGCACGACGAGCTGGAGCCCGTAGTACGCTGCGACCGCGCCCGCGGCCGTGAAGTCCCCCACGCCGTTGCGCACGAAGTTGGAGATCTGCTCCTTGGCTGAAACCTGCTGCGTCATCGTGACTCCTCTATCGCCGCGAGCGCGGCCTTGCCGACGATCTCTGCGATGCGCCGGCCCAGCTCTTCGAGCGCGTCGAGCATCTTGGCGCGACGCACCGCCACGCCCCGGAGCTGCGCCGTAGTCCCGTCCCGATAGGCACGCCACTCGTCTCGGCTCATGGACGCGATCACAGCGAGACGAGCGTCATCGGGGCGGCCCTCTCGAAGCGCTCGGAACACGTCGAGCGCCTCATCTCGCGCCATGCCAACGATGAGCCCGCGGTGCTCGTCCCACCAGGACGCGGCGATCCCTCGCAGCCCCGCTTTCACGTCCATCCACGCCGCCGTGGTGATCTTCTCCAGCTCGCTCACTGGTCCGGCTCCTCGACCGCGGTGGGTGTCGCGTCGTCGCTGGTCTTACAGCTCTCGGGCTCTCGTCCCTCGGCGGCGGCTCGGATGGCTTCAGCCTGGTCGCACATGGCCGTGACATCCTCGATCAGATCGGGCGAGCACTCGCCGTCGTAGTAGGCCCCTTCACACCGCTCGACGATGGCGCGAGTCTGCAAGTGGTGATCGGTAGCCGGACCCCGGAGCTGAGCAGCCAGGCACCCCGAACTTGCGAGGGAGAGTGTAAACGCGGCGAAGCGTCGCATGCGCACACCTTACCACGCATGCAGCACGAATAGGAGCCCGGCAGAGATCCACGCGACGGTGCCCATCATGACAAGCACCAGCGCAAAGGTGGTCCCCGACTCTTCCAGCCAATGGCTGGCCTCTTCCCACGCCTCGCTCACGAGTCCTTGGGATCGTCGCCGTCCGTGCTCTCTTCCAGCGCCGCCGGGTAGCGCGTAGAGTTGCGGTGAATCTTCGGCGTAGGAGGGGGGACCACATGCACCGGAGTCGTCTGGTCTGGCGGCATGTAGTGCTGCGGCACCACGCCCGACGATGGGGTGGGGGGCGGTGCTGGACGATGCGACTGTGCCGCTGCCCGTGCCTCCTCGGCCCCTCTCATGCGCTCCCTCCATCGTTGAAGCGATCGTACCGCATTCCACAGCTCTCGACGAGCCTCACGGGCCATCGTGTCCGAGTTGCCTAAGCGGGCTGCAAGGACTTGCGCGTGCGCGTCCAGCTCTGCGCGGAGCCGATCGGCGAAAGCGACGTCGGCCGCGTGGAGCCTTTCGCTCTGCGCCTTGAGGTCGTCGACAGTCTGCTCGCTCTGCGCCTTGAGGTCGTCGACAGTCTGCCGCAAGCGCCCCCAGGCAATAAATCCAGCCC
>Ga0180430_10005710_pt1 | contig 10279 bp, 8 predicted proteins | sample SS_ome_9_FD_132999 | JGI IMG/M metagenome (GOLD analysis project Ga0180430, IMG submission 132999) | Hypersaline lake sediment archaeal communities from the Salton Sea, California, USA - SS_1_S_2 metaG | ecosystem: Environmental > Aquatic > Non-marine Saline and Alkaline > Hypersaline > Sediment... | reverse complement strand
CAATAATTTCTTTCCAATGGAAGAGGTGAATATTCCGGACATATGATTACAATTAAAATAAGTTACTTAAATTGCAAAGGGTAGTTAACAAATATAAGATTTTCTGATTCTCTTAAAAGGCTGCAAAATATTTCCTACAACAGGTATATTTTACTCCAAAAGTAAAGCCCTGTTTCTGCTATGAAATTAAATCCCGTTCCGGCTGCATTATTTGTACGTAACAGGGCCAGACTGGCTTCCATGATGTCGCCGGGTACAGTCGCACTTATCAGGTCAGGAAAGCGAAAGCAACGAAGTGGTGACCAGTTTTACCCTTTCAGGCAGAATTCAGACTTTTATTACCTCACCGGAATTAACCTGGAGGAGTGTGTTTTCGTCTTTTCACCAGCTCATCCCGATCCCGATCTCCGGGAAATACTTTTCATTAAAAAGCCCACACTTAAATCTGAGCTGTGGACCGGTCAGACCACCGGCCCGGAAGAGGCACAGACCCTCTCGGGGATCGGCCAGGTCAGATGGCTGGAGGAGCAGGATTCCTATCTTCAGCTCTTGATACCTGAAGCTACCATGATCTATACCGATCATGATACCGGTGTCATTCCCTATCAGCATAAAACCTCCCTGGCTCCTTTGCTTCAAAGCCTCAGAACCATTAAACAGGCCGAAGAGATTGAGGAGATCAAAAGGGCCATTGCAATTACCCGTTCAGCTTTTCTCAGAGCCCTGCAAAGGGTGGAGCCAGGCATGTATGAGTACCAGGTTGAGGCCGAAATTATAGGAGAGTTTATTTGGAAAGGGGCTGAGGGGCACGCTTTTGAACCCATAATGGCCTGTGGTAAGAATGCACTTGTTCTTCACTATGTGGAAAATAATTGTCTCTGCAGGGAAGGAGAGCTCTTATTGATGGATTTTGGTGCCGAGGCAAATCACTATGCGGCCGATTGCTCCAGGACCATTCCGGTCAGCGGACGATTTTCCAGGCGACAGCGCTTGCTATACGATGCGGCACTCAGGGTGTTATTAAAGGCAAGAGAACTCATGGTTCCGGGAGCGGTGATGAACGATTTTCACCAGGCGGTGGGTGAATTCTGGGAGGAGGAGCATATTGGTCTGGGACTCTATTCCCTGAAGGACGCAAAGGCTCATTCAGGATCGGAACCCCTCTGGAAGAAATATTTTATGCATGGAACTTCTCATTCTATGGGACTGGATGTGCATGATCCCTTCGACCGTCTTAAACCATTTGAAGCTGGTATGGTGCTGACCTGTGAGCCTGCGATTTATATTCCCGCCGAGAAATTGGGAATCCGGCTGGAGAATGATATCTTAATCACGGAAAGGGGTGCGCTTGACCTGATGGAAGATATTCCTATTGAAGCTGATGAGATTGAAGAACTGATGAACAGAACTTCTTAAAAAGGCATGGAAAAAAGTATTGGATACAGGGACAGGAATGTGGTATATACAGATCGGGGAGAGGGGCCTTGCATTGTTTTACTTCACGGGTACCTGGAAAGCAGGGCTATATGGCAAAGCTTTGTAGAAAGCTTTCCCGGAAGGTGCCGTTTTATTATTCCTGATCTTCCCGGGCATGGAGCTTCCGGAACCTGGGGTAAGTTGCACAGCATGGATGAGCTTGCTGCTGTTGTTGCAGCTATCCTTGAGACTGAGGGTGTTTCCAGGGTTTTTCTTGCAGGTCATTCCATGGGTGGATATGTAACTATGGCCTTTGCAGATCTCTTTCCTGAGAAACTGTCCGCCTATGCACTGGTTCATTCCACTCCTTTTGCAGATACCGAAGAAAAGAGGGCAAACCGCGACCGGGAGATCAGCCTGGTACTCTGTGGAAAAAAGAGGCAGATAGTCCTGGTCAATATTCCAAAGGCCTTTGCAATGGATAACCTGGAAGCCATGGCCAGTCAGGTGGAGCTGGCAAAACAAATCGCTCTTGACAGTCCTGATGATGGTACTATCGCTTTGTTGAACGGGATGAAGGAACGTCCCGACCGGACCAGGGTTCTTCAGGATGCTTCACTACCCTTGCTCCTGATTGGCGGGATGAAGGATAATTATATCCCCCTGGAGGTAATTGACAGGCTGGAGTCCCTGGCACCACATGCGAGGGTTTTGCGCCTGAAAGAGAGTGGGCACATGGGATTTCTGGAAGAGCCGCAGCCCATTTACCAGGCATTTCAGGATATTCTTTCCCGGTTGTAGGAACAAAAAAAACCTGCCGTTCATGATCCGTGAAGATCAATTCCGGCAGGCCTCCATTGATTGTATTCACCAACCCTTATATTCCTCTGTATCCTCTGTATCCTCTGTCAGATCCGGCACCTCCATGAGACCCCTGACCCGCCATACCTCTTCGGCTGCCTTTATTATGGAAGCTGCTACGCTGCGCATATTGTCTGCGCTGCTGAAGCTTCATTACCTGCTCATCGCTAAGCAATCCTTTGATGGCGACCTGATGCTTCACCTGGAGTTTTCGCATGGAATTAGATAGCTCGCTTTGCTCATCGATCGTCTTGTTTACTGCTTTCATATCTATACTCTCTTCGGAGAGAAGGGTGCGCTCACGGGCCTTCAGTTCCACCATCTTGTTTTTTAGCGGAGTGATGGTTTTATAGTGTTCGGTGCGAAGCGTGGTAATTTCTGCCTGCTGCTCTTCGCTCAGTTCCAGCGCTGCAAGGCGATCCATTTTTCCATATGGCCTATCGCCATCAGGCCCCAGTCCTCTTCCACCCTGACGGGGCGATTGGGCATTGATGGCTGTTACCATGAACATACTCATTAAGAGTACTCCAACTGTTTTTATATTTCTTGTTCTCATGATTTTAATTTTTAATAAGACAAATAGCATATGCATCTGTCTCTTTGATCATGCAAACAAAAAAAGGTTTAAATCGAATAGTTATCAGAGAGCGGTAATGGTATCTATTGCCACCTTGAGAGTTTCGTCGATATCCGCAATGATGGGATAAAATCCATCGTTGTCGATAATGTTCCTGGCCACATAGGCCTTAATGGTCTTATGAAGGACCACTTTGGACACCCTGATATCATCATAGTCGGGCTGCACCCCTTTTTCAGATGCATAAGTGATGAATTGTGGCAGGAGATCCTGGTCGTCCAGGTAGGACTCAATATCCTGTGCAGTGGTGAACTGATCCAGGGAAGACCTGTATTTGTCTGTATAGTAGAATGCAAAACGGTACATCAGGCCCAGGCTCCGGATCTTGTTATAGTATTCTGAAGTGCCGGAAGTATCGAGGGGAACAAAAACATCCGGCATGATCCCGCCACCGCCATAAACGGTCTTGCCACCGGGAGTAAGGAACTTCTGTGAGTCATCAAATTTAACGCTGTCCGCGTGCTCAAATTCACCACGCATCCAGCGTTCAGAAAGATCGTGATAGTAGTTTTCTTTGCCGTTTTCATAAGAGCGCTGAATGCTCCTTCCTGTCGGGGTGTAATAACGGGCTACAGTCAGGCGCAGAGCCGAGCCATCGGGAAAGCGCATTTCTTCCTGAACCAGTCCCTTTCCAAAGGACCTCCGACCGATAACCAGTCCGCGATCGTTATCCTGTATGGCACCGGCAAGGATTTCACTGGCTGAGGCGCTGGACTCATCCATCAGTACAACAACCTTATCATCTTTGAGAGCACCCCTGGAAGTGGCATAATCATTTTCCCGGGGCCTTGTGCGCCCTTCGGTATATACAATCAGCTGTCCCTCCTCCAGGAACTGATCGGCGATCATGGTGGCTGCTTCCATGATTCCTCCTCCGTTTCTGCGAAGATCGATAATCAGCTTATCAACACCCTGTGTTTTAAGCTTTTCGATGGCCCGCATAAATTCATGGTAGGTGGTCTGTGCAAACTGACTGATCTTAATATATCCGGTGTTTTCATTCGCTTTATAGGCCACATCCACACTGTAAATGGGGATGTCATCGCGCGTGATTTCAAAATCGATCGGTGCTTTTTCGCCTCTTCTGTATACGGTGACCTTCACCAGGGTGTTTTTCGGACCCTTAAGCATTTTTACGATATCATCGCTGGGCATATTAACCCCGGCGACCACGGAATCATCTACCATAATGATCCTGTCTCCTGCCATAACCCCGACCATTTCGGATGGACCGTTTGGTATGGTGTTGATAATGGCTACCGTGTCGTCGGTCATATTGAAGGAAACTCCGATTCCACTGAAGTTACCCATCAGGGGTTCTGAGAAACGTTGAAAATCACTGGCCGGGATATAGATCGAGTGGGGATCCAGCTTATCGACCAGTGCGGGTATAACAGACTCATTCAGTCCGTTTGCATCGACAGTGTCCACGTATTCATTCATGATATACTGAATGGCCGTAGAGATTTTATTACTTTTTGGAGTCAGGGAAAAGCCCGATCCTGAATTGTTGCCGGGCAGGATGGAAAATTTTTGATTACTAAGCTCGTCGGAAACGATACCTCTTATCCGAACTCCAGTAATCCAGTTTCCCAGCAGAATTCCGATAATCAGGGTCAAACTGATAATCAGTGGCATTAAAATAATCAGCCTGTCTCTCCTTTTCTTCATGCTCCCTTCCCTTTCAGTTTTCTTGTCCTTTATTCTCCAATTTGCGCTAAATGAAACAGCTCAATACCTGCCCTTTCCAACAGATCAAGGCCATCGGTAATTCTGTATTTTTCCTGGTACACCACCCTGATGATTCCCGACTGGATAATCAGCTTTGAGCATTCCATACAGGGAGAGGTCGTGATATAAAGAGTCGATCCCTCACTGCTGTTGTTGGATTTGGCCACTTTAGTGATGGCGTTGGCTTCCGCATGCAGCACATAGGATTTTGTGGTGTCATGATCATCTTCACACTCGTTCTCAAAGCCAGACGGAGTCCCGTTGTAGCCGTCAGAAATGATCATTTTGTCTTTTACCAGCAGTGCCCCCACCTTTCTGCGAATGCAATAAGAATTTGATGCCCAGATCCTGGCCATTTGTAAATAGCGCTTATCTATGGCCAGTTGCTTCTCTTCGTTGATTGTACTTTGCTCTGGCATCATTTGAGGATTGTGCCCAGGGCCGGGATCGAACCGGCACGATATTGCTATCACTGGTGTTTGAGACCAGCGCGTCTACCAATTCCGCCACCTGGGCATTGTGTGTTCAACTAATCTAAGAACTCCGTCACATATCGTGACTTCTCTATGTTAACCTGGGTGGCGGAATTGGCCCGCTCCGCATGCTGGCCCCTCCCTAAAAATGTCCACCGGACATTTTCTAAACGGTCGGTCCTGCCACCTGGGCTATAAAAGCGGAGCGAAGTTAATGCTTTTCAGGATAATTGCCAAGCCTCTAAAGATTCTGTCCGGATCATGTTCTTAAATATCTTTTATGAAACGATGCATTGCTAAATTTGTTGGTCTTAAACATGAAACACAAATAGCATGAAAAAGGAGTACAAAGAACAGTCAGAACAGGTATTAAACCGTTTGGGAATCAAAGATGTTAACAAGGGGGCCACAACCGGCCAGAAGTGGGTTGATACCAAAGGGGATATTACATCTTCAGTGTCACCTATCGATGGTGAAGTCATTGCAAAGGTTAGCAATGCTACTGCCGAAGATTATGAATCTGTAATTTCTATGGCTGAAGAAGCTTTTTCTGTTTGGAAATCAGTTCCGGCGCCCAACAGGGGAGAAGTTGTAAGGCAGATCGGCCTGGCCCTGCGCGAATCTAAAGAGGACCTGGGTTTCCTGGTAAGCCTGGAGATGGGTAAGATCTACCAGGAAGGTCTGGGTGAGGTGCAGGAGATGATTGATATTTGTGACTTTGCAGTGGGACAATCCCGGCAGTTGTATGGATATACCATGCAGAGTGAACGCCCGCAGCATCGCATGTATGATCAGTATCATCCGCTTGGAATCCTTGGCCTTGTAACAGCCTTTAATTTTCCGGTTGCAGTCTGGGCCTGGAACGCCATGATTGCAGCCATTGCCGGAGACGTGGTGGTCTGGAAGCCCAGTTCAAAAACTCCGCTAACAGCCATTGCCATCCAGAATATTATTACTAAAGTACTGAAAGAGAATAATGTACCTGAGGGTGTCTTTAACCTGGTGGTTGCCAGATCATCGGTTATGGGCGATAATTTTGCTGCTGATCGCAGGATCCCCCTCTTCTCAGTTACAGGCTCCACCAGGGTAGGAAAACATATCTCAGGGATAGTGGGAGAGCGCCTCGGAAGTGCTATCATGGAGCTGGGCGGAAACAATGCCCTGATTGTTTCTGAGCATGCAGATTTGGACCTGGCCATTCCGGCCATTGTATTTGGTGCAGTCGGAACAGCCGGACAGCGCTGTACTTCTACCCGTCGTGTGATTATTCATAAATCCGTATATGAGGAGGTCAAGGCCAGACTGGTAAAGGCCTATAAGCAGGTAAGGACCCGTATTGGCAATCCTCTTGACGAAGAGGTACTGGTGGGTCCGCTTGTTGATACCATAGCAGTGGATCTCTTTAAAGATGCCATTTCTAAGGTAAAGCAGGAGGGAGGCACCATCCTTTATGGTGGAGATATTCTGGAGGGTGGTGAATATCAGACCGGAACCTATGTTGTGCCCGCACTTGCCGAAGTAAAGAATAGCTACCAGATCGTTCAGGATGAAACCTTTGCTCCTCTGCTCTACCTTATCAAATATGGAAACATTGGGGAAGCAATTGCACTGAATAACGATGTTCCACAGGGACTATCCTCGGCCATTTTTACCCTGAACCTGAGAGAGGCTGAACAGTTTCTTTCGGGCATGGGATCCGACTGTGGCATTGCCAATGTAAATATTGGGACCTCGGGAGCTGAGATTGGTGGAGCATTTGGAGGAGAAAAGGAAACCGGCGGTGGCCGTGAATCCGGATCCGATGCATGGAAGGCATATATGCGCAGACAAACCAATACCATCAATTACGGAACCGATCTGCCACTGGCACAGGGAATCAAGTTTGACTTATAGCATTTAACCAAACCTTGCTTTTTCCCATATCCTGTTTTAGGATTATCTCCTGGTAACAGAGTCGTGACTAATATACATTTCTGTTACTTACCCCTTCGGCTCTCTTAAGCCTGAAATCTCGTGTTAACATACAGGTATATAGAGGGTTACAAACATCTGTCCTGGGTCTTTAGCGGGCTGGAAAAAGTAACAAAAAACTAAAAAGTAACAGCTTTGTTAAGCTATGATTATACTGGAAGGAACATCTCTATTTGAAACTAAGGCAGCGTTGGAACGTATACAATTGAGTGAAATACTATTAAAACTTAGAGAGATGAGAAAGAAATTGAGATTGACAGTAGTAGCAGTTCTGGCTGCAACAGTATTGTTTTCCCTTACATCCTGTGATAAAGAACCCGTCGACCAGCGACCCGACCTGGCTCCTGTTGAATCCATGATGATGGATTTTTCCGATTTTGCCAGCTCGCCGGCAGGCACCAAGTCGAGCGCGCTTAGTTATGATAACTTCCTTTTTTCCTACCTCGCCGTAGGATACTGGAATGCATCGGCAGTACTGGTATCAGCAATTCCGGTAGCCGCTTATGCTCATGCCCTGACTCAGACAGCCGAATACATGGGTGACAATACCTGGGAGTGGTCTTTTGAGTTTCCCTTGAGCGGTCTTAATTACCTGGCCACCCTTACAGGGAAAAGGCTCAATAATGAAGAGTTCTCCATGGAAATGGTTATTTCCCTGGCCTCTCTGCCCAATCAGGGAGTAAAGTGGTTTGATGGGGTGGTGCGTTATGATCATACCAAAGCCGACTGGACTTTCTACAAGGAAGGTAGCAATCCTGTTCTTGATGTGGCCTGGAATAAGGACTTCGAGACTGAGGAAGCTGATCTGACTTATACTTATGTAGAAGCTGATCAGGAAGAAACTGGAAGTTACATCATGTGGGAATATAGTCCGGAGGAGGTTTTTGATGGGGCTTACACCGTTTCGATGTCTGAAGGAATGACCAATATTGAGTGGAACACCACCACCATCGAAGGAAGGGTTAAATCCCCTGTATTTTTTGAAGATGAAAACTGGCACTGCTGGGATTCCTATGCCAACGGTCTTGCAGATATCGACTGCGAGTAGCCACGTACCAGCACCAAAATAAATTTTTTAAGGGGAGCCTGAACCATGTTTCAGGCTTCCTTTTTTCCCGCCCTGCATGTTTACGGCCCTACATGGCCCTTGTGAGGATCTTCGAATGTACCAGGTTTCGTGCTGCGGCTTCAATACCGTTTGCATCGAACCCACATTCTGCATAGAGTTCTTCCTGTGTCCCGTGTTCCACGAACCTGTCAGGGATGCCCAGGCGGAGAACCTTGGCCTTGTAGCTGTTGTCGTTCATATATTCAATCACAGCACTTCCCAATCCCCCCACAATGGAGGCATCTTCCAGGGTAATGATCTTATTGAACCTGGAGAAGATGGTTTTCAATAACTTATTATCCAGGGGCTTGAGAAAACGCATATCAAAATGAGCCACACTGATGTGTTCCTTCTCAAGGGATTCAATGGCTTTGGCCGCCTCTTTTCCGATTGGTCCAAGCGAAAGAATTGCCATATCACTTCCATCTTTCAGTTGCTGTCCTTTTCCAATCTCGATCTCACTAAATGGTTGTTTCCAATCCACCGTCTCCCCACGTCCCCTCGGGTAGCGGATCACCATGGGACCCTTAGGGTTGAGTTGCGCCGTGTACATCATATTTCGCATCTCAACTTCGTTAAGGGGTGAGGCAATGGTCATTCCCGGGATGCACCTGAAAAAAGCCAGGTCGTATGCACCATGATGTGTGGCCCCGTCCGATCCAACCAGTCCGGCCCGATCCAGGAAAAAGATCACCGGGAGGTTCTGGATAGCTACATCGTGAATCACCTGGTCGTAGGCGCGTTGCATAAATGAGGAGTAGATATTGCAGAAGGGGATCATGCCCGAAACAGCGAGTCCTGCTGAAAAAGTAACAGCATGTTGCTCGGCAATCCCCACATCGTAAGTACGCTCGGGCATTTCATCCATCATGATCTTGAGAGACGATCCGGTGGGCATGGCAGGAGTGATCCCGATGATTTTCTTATTGCTTTTCGCCAGCTCGAGGATGGTTTCGCCAAACACATCCTGGTAAAGGGGCGGCTGGGGTCCTTCGGGAACTTTCCGGATAATCTCCCCGGTCTTTATATTGAACTTTCCTGGTGCATGAAATTCTGTCTGATGCTCCTCGGCCATGGCAAATCCTTTGCCTTTCTGCGTAATCACATGCAGTAGCTTGGGACCGGGGATATCTTTCATATCCTTAAGGATCTCGGTCAGGTGAAGTACATCATGGCCATCGACCGGACCAAAATAACGGAAGTTAAGGGATTCAAAAAGGTTACTCTGTTTGAGCAAAATGGATTTGATGGCATTCTCAATCTTCTGAGCATAACTCCGGGCATGGGGGGTAATCTTATTCATCAGGCCCAGCAGGTTCCACACATCGTTTTTAACCTTGTTATAGGATTTGGAGGCGGTAATATCCAGCAGGTAATCCTTCATGGCACCGACGCTGGGGTCGATGGATATATTGTTGTCATTCAGAATCACCAGCAGATTCTTCCCAGCATGACCTGCGTTGTTAAGCGCTTCGTAGGCGATCCCCCCGCTTAAAGCACCATCACCAATAATGGCAACCACCTGGCGGTCTGCCTCATCCTTGTAGTCATTTCCTGCAGCCATCCCCAGTGCAGCAGATATGGAGGTTGAGGAGTGCCCCACCCCAAAGGCGTCGAATTCACTCTCGGAAGGCTTGGGGAATCCGCTAATCCCTCCATATTTTCTATTGGTATGGAAAACATCCCGTCGACCGGTTAAAATTTTATGGCCATAGGCCTGGTGCCCAACATCCCATATGATCTGGTCGTAGGGTGCATTAAAAACATGATGAAGGGCTACGGTAAGCTCCACCACACCGAGGCTTGCTCCAAAGTGCCCCGGATTGGACGAAACAACCTCGATGATAAATTGACGAAGCTCTGAACTGAGCTGACGTAACTGCTCAGGGGTCAAGGACTTCATGTCGCGTGGACTCCCTATGCTCTCTAGTAATTTATATTTTCCGTCGGTCTCTGACATTCGCATTTTTGACTGCTGCAAAGTTACAAATAATTATGGATGTTAATATCTTAAACAAACGTGGGGATAAAATGGCAAACTTTGGCCCCCATTTTTATGTAATTTTCTCCAATTGAACCGTT
>Ga0180430_10005709_pt1 | contig 10279 bp, 9 predicted proteins | sample SS_ome_9_FD_132999 | JGI IMG/M metagenome (GOLD analysis project Ga0180430, IMG submission 132999) | Hypersaline lake sediment archaeal communities from the Salton Sea, California, USA - SS_1_S_2 metaG | ecosystem: Environmental > Aquatic > Non-marine Saline and Alkaline > Hypersaline > Sediment... | reverse complement strand
CCGACCAACCGCGGACCGCACATCAGCAAGGGTGACCGTGGGGCCCTCGGCGCCCTCTTCTGATCCCTCTTGCTCTAAAGGCACTGCACTTCCATCCGGTCCCTCCATGATCACTCGCACGACCTCAGCGTCTGCCTCCAAATCCTTTCTTCCTTTCAAGACTGCCTCGTTGAACACGGTGTATCGTCCGTCTCCTTCCTCAAAGGGGTTGTGCTCGCGGTCCGCTACGGGAAGGCCCTCGTAGCTCATCTGGTACGCCGCGTGCTCGACGTAAGCGGCCGTTGCATCCCCCAGGTTATCGGTCTGACAACGCGCCAGGATGTGCCGCTTTGCCATGTCGACGACCTCTTCGCCCTGCTTGGGACACTCGGGGTTTTTGCATCGCCCCACCGCCGAGACCCACGCCCCGCATCGCGGGCAGCGGGGGCGTGGTTGAAGGCGCTGCGGCCATACCGAGTCAGCCGCAGCCCCCGACACGCCATCAGCGGTCTCCATGCAGTGACCGCTCTGTCTCAGTCCGCTATCGCAAACCATAGGTAATCTGTGTTCGCTTAGTAACTCAAGTCCACAGGGTAGACATCAGCGCCTGCCCAGTACATACGTCCACCACGGGACACAATGTCCCCCTCGCAGTGGTACGTCCTCGTCGACGTCGCAGACTGTCAGCGGAGGACAGCGAGTCTCATAGGACCAGTCCCCACCGCACTCCCTCTGCGCCGCACGGTTGAAGTAGATCGTACAGCCGCCCAGCGTGAGGCTCACCACCGTCAACAAGACCAGAACATACCACCCTCGTGCCTCTTCCCGGACGCTCTCCCAGTCCACCCTTGCCCCCCTACCGTCGTCCTCGGTTTCGCTCGGCATTCCGGAAGATGTCCCTGATCCGGTCGCTCACGATCCGGTGGAGGGAAGCTGGCGATCTCACATGCACCCATCGCCCACGACCAGCGAGCTTGTCCAGCGATTCCCTTGCATAGGAGTCTATCTCATCCGAGGCAGTGAAGACCAGAACGGGCGTGATCCCCTTCTCCTCCATCGCATCGAACGTCTTTCGGACTGGTGTGATGTACCCGTTGCCGTCCCCCTCCGAATCGTTGTAGTATCCGTTAGGGGCTCCGTCAGCCAGAATGAAGGCCAGCTTGATCCCCTCTTCCCGGACGGACAGTGATGCCCGCGTGACCTCGACCGCCCGCTTCATAGGCGTCGACCCATTCACGGACAGCATCTCCGCCAGATCCTCGTCCTTTGCCTTCGGACTGGCAAAATCCTTGTGAAGGACGTGTTCTCCGCTATTGTGACCACGGAACGAACGGATCTCGTAGGGGATGTCGGATTGCTCCAAGGCCATCGACGTGATCGTCGCTGCCTTGACAGCCTCCGCGATCCGTGCCCCCATCATCGAGCCGCTGCGATCTACCTGGATAGCCACGGCGATGTCTTGATCGAGGTCCGTCCCGCGCTTGTAGTACACACGGTCATCACCTTTAACAGCCGCCTTCATCCTCCTGCGGTCGAAGCGTCCTCGTCGCTGGAAAGGCTTGTCGGCCCGGACATCCGACTTGATCGTCTGCAGCTCCCGCGAGAAGCGCCGGGCTGCACCCGCGTAGGTCTGTCGAAAGTCCTGTACCGCCTGCAGTCTGCCTTCTCCGGGATCGTATCTCTCCCCGTTCCTGATGCTCAACTGGGTTTGCTCTCCCTCTGCGAACTGCACATCGACCGTCGAGGCACTGCCGTCGTGGATCTTCTGTGCATCTCGGCGGGACGTCTCCTCTGCGTAGTCACGCACGGCATTTGCATACGTCCGCGCCGCCTCATCACGGAGGGCATCCAGGACGTCCTCGACCTCGCTTTGGACATCCTCCAGATCATCGTCACTGTACTCGGGGAAGTCCTCCAGATTGTCTAGGTTCTCGTCTCCACCAGTGTCGTCGAGGGAGTCTCCGGACTCCTCGCCCTGCTGCCCTGCCTCGCCGGGGGCAGGCGATTCCCCACCGGAACTATGACTGCTGTCCCCACCTCCCTGAGTGCTGTTCCCGCCCGCGTGGTCACTCCCCCCAGAGGCATCTTCATCGGTGCCATCGGCACCCTCAGCGCCACTCTCTTCTCCGGATCCTGCGCCGGCGCTGCCTTCACCCGCGTTGCCTTCACCGGTGCCTGCGTCGCTGGACTCTCCACCTGCATCATCACCGGCGTCAGCGTCGCTGGACTCCGTGCCGGCATTGTCGGATTCGGTGGCGTCAGCGTCGCTGGACTCCGTGCCTTCGTCATCTCCGGCCCCGCCGCTCGACCCTGCATCGGTCCCGGTATCCGATTCGTCATCACCGGACCCGGTGCCGAGCCCGCCAGACGGATCACTGTCCCCCTCATCGCCTGCCGCGTCTCCGCCCCCCTGCCCTTCGCCTTCCTCACTGCCATCATCCTGGCTCTCGCCACCGCCGCCCTTACCTGGTGACCCCTCGCTGTCGTCATCACCATCAGCCTCGCCCCCACCCTCTCCACCCTGGCTGTCTTGCCCCTGTGGAGCCTTCCAGTCACAGTTGGTGCAGTTCCCATGCTTGTCGACGAAGGCGCCGCACCTCGGGCAGTGCTGCGGCTTGCCCTGCGCGCCTTGCCCACCTTCCTCACCCTGCTGATCGCCTTCTTCATCAGAGGATTTCGAGGGTTTGGCGTTGACCGGCACCGGCATGGACGCACTCTCCGAGGGCGCACTCTTGCCGTCGGCATCATCTGAGCCTGTGTAGTCATGGACCTGGACGTTGGACGGCACCTGCTGTCGCTGTTTGAAGATGCCCTCCTCATCCAGCACCTTCAGGATCTTCCCCGCGGCCTTCAATGCCCCCGCGGCGTCACTGGTGACGCCCTCCTGGATGGTGGGACGGATGCGGTCGAATATCCTGCGAGCATCCGGGCTCATCGCCTTGTACGTCTCCCGCTGCACGGCGAAGTTGGGCAGTGCGTCGTAAAGCGACGCCCCGACGACCTCGTAGTAGACCGGCACACCCTTGCCCACACGCTCGTCCCAGCGGGAAGAGAGGATGTCCTGGGCCCGTACGCGCTTGAATGCACCTGGCACGTTCTCCTGCAGGAGACGCTCGACGCGCCCGTCCTCGATGATGTTGAGCCACGACTTGATCTGTCGACGGGCGCCCTCGGATAGATCCTCACCCGAGAACCCTGAATACTTGTGGTCTGTTTGCCCGCGGGCGATCCTCCCAGCAGCGTGGAGGATGCCCCGAGGGGACCACGCCTCATGGGCCAGCTCGTGCTCGATGCCTCCCCACGTGGCGATGATCTGGTCCTCGAGGGCTCCATCCGGGCCCAGAGGGTGAGGATCGACGTTGATCTGCCCCTGGAGGTCGGTCGAGAATCCGCCCCCTGACCGCAGGCTCACCCGCCGGTCTTGCCGTGTCACCACCGAGGCGTAGCGGCTGTAGATCCGCTCGGCTACTGGGTTGTTCAACGGATCGTCAAATCCCATCTGGGCACCCGCCTGCACCGCCTCCCTGGTGTCCGTGCGCCTGGTACGATTGAGGTGCATGCACCGCTTGCAGGGTTCACCGGGGCTGACGAAGGCTTTGCAGATCGGGCAGTGCGCAGGCCCTTCCCCGTTGAGGGACAGCGTGCCTTCTACAGCCGCGCTTGGCACGCCGTCGGCCGCTTCCATACAATGCCCGCTCTGCCTCACTCCGTTGTCACAGACCATAGCCTCTCCTTGCTTCGCCTACGCCACCAGGTCGCCGAAGCTGCGCTCGAACAAGTTGGTCACCTCGCCCCACTGCAAGTCATGATCGTCCAACTGGGATGCCAGGCCCCGCATCTGCTCAAGCCCCTGGTCGATGTTCCCCGTCAGCTTCCACTGCGTCACGAACCGCTGCGCGTCCCGGAACGTGGGGGGCACGTCCAGCCCACCCCGCACGGACAGCTCGCGGAGATCGTTCACGAACGTGATCGTCCTCTCGACACTCCTCTCATCCACGTTCGGCAGTCCCATACCCTCCGCCCAGCCTGCCAGCCGCCGCTGCTCCTCTTTCGCCTCCGGATAGCCCACACGCCGACTCTGCAGGCGGGAGTACAGCGCCTCGCTCGGCCGGTCCTGCATGCCGCCCTTCGGATTCCAGGTCACGCCCAGGATCGACGCAGGATGCACGTCGTACACCTGATCGGCACCCTCTGGATTGTGCAGCTGGATCTTGCCTTCCTGTGTGATCTGGTGCAGCAGTGTCTGGGAGTCGGGGTCGGTGTGGATGATCTCATTCAAGGCCACCACCTCACCCTGTGTCAATGCCTTCCCGAGAGGGCCCAGCTTGGCCACTGACCGCGTGCCGCCCCTCCCATCCGGCTCTAGCACAACCTCGCCGATGAGGGCTTGCAGGTCGGATCCACGGCCCAGGTCGATCTCACGGTAGGGCAATTCCATAGTCGCCGCCGCCTCCCTGAGCATCTCGTTCTTGCCCGTTCCAGGAGGGCCGTAGAAGCCGAGCGACCGTCCCTCCATACCCCGTACGTTGGGGCTGTAGCCGATGCGGAGCGCGCCACCTATCATCTGCATCGTATCTCGAACCTGATTCGTCATCACGAAGTATGAGCTGTGCTTCGCTGGCTCTTTCTTGCTGTACGATGGCACAGGGGGCTTTGGATCTCCCAATGCCTCCCTGATGCGCTCCGTGACGCTCTTCTCCTCTTCCTCGCTCCCGACCGACTTCGTCAGAGGGCCAAACACCTGACCGGCCCTCTCAGCAGCACCCTTGGCGCCAAACGTCATCGGCTCATCAGCCCAAACTTCCTTCATCAGCACGTAGGCAGCGTCAGCGGCGTGGACAGCGGACATTTCCCTGGCGGTACCTTTGGATTGTTCGAGCTTGTAAAGGGCTGATGAAAACTGACTCCGATACTCCCCACTCTCACCGTCCAACAGGGAAGCGGCCAACCGTACGCCCATCTGGTGAGGGCAAGGCTCGCCGTTGACGACCCCGGGGCACCCTTGCACGAAACACGCCGATTCGTTCGTCTCCCTGTCGTACACGGCGGCGAAACCCCCACTGTTACCACAATGCTTACAGGGCTTGCCGGGGCTCACGAACTTGCCACAGTTAGGGCACTTGGCTGGGCTGTGCGGCCCATTGAACGTGTCGCCGTGCCAGAGCACGAGACCATCCTGCTCCACAACGGTCTCCTCGGAGAGGTTGTGGGCCAGCATATCCACCGCTATGGGCGCAATAGATCCCGCCGTAGTCGCGGCGTTCGACTTCCGCCCTCTCTTCGCGGCCACACCGCTCCCGGCCCCCCATCGGCGCCCCACATCGTAGTATAGGCGCGAGCATGGAAGCATCTGCTGTGTGCCGTTCTTCGTCCCATCTCCGTACTCGTAGACGCCCCAGTAGTCCTTCTTGGTCAGGTCAACGCCGTCTTCGGGCTGGTCGATGTCCAAATCAATCCCGCCCAGGTCGATGAACTGGTCCTCACTGCCCGCCGCTTCGAGCTCATCGAGCTCGTTCTTGGCATCCTGGTACTCCTGCACCAGGCCGTAGCGGGTCAAATACCTGCCCTTCGCATTGCCGTCTTCGTCGAGCGCCTGGGCACCAAAGTTGTCGATGACCTCCTGCAGTCTGCTCTCCACCTCCTGCCGCTTCTCGTCGAGTGTCGATCCCCCGTTCAGCGGCTCGAGCTGGACCGGATTCCCACTCTGCGCCTCCTGCTGCATCTGAGCGAACGCCTGCATCTGCGGGTTGACGGGAGGCTGCGCTGCCTGCATCGCCGCGACGGACACATCGGGTACAGCTCCCCCCTGCGGTTGCACCGACTGAGGTCCCGTCGACTGCACGGGCGCCTGCGGTTGCACCGGCTGCGCCCCCGCTTGCTGCGCCTGCTGAGCCTGCACCTGTGGCTGCGCCCCCGCTGACTGAGTTTGCTGCGCCGGGCCCTGTATCGTCACAGGCTGGCCCCACTTCTCCTTGTCCATCGTGAAGCGCACGTTCTCAGGTGGCCACCCCATCGGCTCCCTGACCCGGTTGCCATACTGCCCGCACCGTGCCCGGTTGTTACATACGCCGGTAGATGGCGACACGAAGGCCCCGCAGAAAGGACAATGCGGCAGCTCAGCGCCTACCGACGACCACGTACCCTGGCTGGCTGCGGTCGGGACACCGCTCTTCTGGGCCAGGCATTCTCCAGTTGCGTGAACTCCAGTGTCGCAAACCATATCTTAGCCCTCCTCTTGGACTCTCCCGCCCAACTTTGCTTCGTAAACGAACCACGTGGGGATCGTCGTCCGCCCCACATCCGACAGCCACTGCTTGAAGGGTGCCTCAATGGCCGTGTGTGCCAGCACCCGTGAGTCGTCGGGCTTCCCATCCTTGATCTGGCGCAGCACGAACTCGGGGTGCTTCTTACCCTCTATGCGGATCACGTAGTGATTGCCCTCCGCGTCCTCAAGAACGAACTGCTGCTTCTCGGGAAGCATCTTGACCTTGACATCTCCGATGTCCCATCGGGTCAGCGGTTCCGTGAAGGGGCTCTTGTGCTCCGGGACCGCGATTCCCTCCTCCTCCCGCAACCACACCTTCACCATTGGCGAATAGGGGAAGCGCGGCTCAACACCGGCCCTCCGCGCTACCGCATCGGTGATGTGTACGCCGCGAGTACCCGTCGTCTTGAACAGCCGAACACCACCATCGGGCAACTCCAGGCGGAACCGATAGTGGTTGTCCTGCAGGTGTAGGACAAACCCTCCACCTCGATCCCATACCCGGTTCTTGCGGATCTGACGGGCCCAGTAGCTGTGGAAGAGCGAGCGTGGATACTCCTCCATCGCCTTCTCGGCCATGTCCATCCATCCATCGTCATCCTCGTCCGCCCACGTCTTGAAGACGCGCTGGGCGGCCTTGACCGCCTTGGCGGGATCGTCCGTCTCAAACGTCTTCACACGCCCATGCTCCTCCAGTCCTACCTGCCAGCGGTCATCCCCGAGATACTGAAGCACGGGCGCGAAGCTGGCATACTCCAGGATCTCCATACCGAAGGGACGGAGCGACATCTTGTGGCCGAGGTCCATCACTGCCCGTCGCAGGGCTGTCGCCTCGGGCACGTCGGCCATCTCGCCGGACATCGCCTTGGGCAGCCGCTGCTGGTGAACGTGGCATTCACCCCTGAACGCCATCTCCTCTACATACTGGCCCCGAGAGGGAGGATCGAAGGGGTGCCCCATCTCGGCGCTGTCCTTGACCAGCTGTTCCAATGCTTCCTCGGCCGTCATCCCCGCCAAGAGCGGCAAAGGGAAGATCTCGCCATAAGGCCCGGTCTGAAACGTTACCTCCTGCATCGTAGGTGCTGTAGCCATCCTTATGACCTCCTGATATTAGCGTTTATGCTGCTTCAGCGTTCTCATTTGACAGACCCGCGCCGGCGCGCCTGCCCACGGACTCCCTATCACCCCATACCGTTCAGGATCAATCCGAACGTCGCTGCATAGCAGAGGAACATCACAAGCCAGTCAATGACGCCCCCTGTCTTGGCCGACAGCCCCTTCGGCAGGAGCCGGATGCGCTCGCTGCTCAGAGGCCACAGAAGCGGTACCCCCGTCTTGGTCATCGCATCGGTGATGAGGTGCGTGATGTACCCTACCCCCATCGCCGGCCCCACCAGCGCAGGGACTCTGAACGCCCAGTTGGCCTCGGCGATGGCATCGAGAGTCAGTGCGCCCATCGTCGCCCCCACCGCTACCCCAACGGCCAGCGTCAAGGAGTGCATCGCCCCCCTATGCCCCAGCACTGACTTGACCAACGTGGCTAGAGCTACCGTCACTGCCTCCAGGAGACCAGTGACTATGCTGACTGTCAGATTCACCAGGGCTCCTGCCGGTCCCTTCCCCGCCGTGCGCCGTACCGTCTTGCGGAGCTTCCCAGGGAGGTGGGCCACTGTCGAGTTGGGCTCGTCGATGTCGGGCAGCAGACCGCCAAGCATGCCGGCGGCGGGCAGCCAGAAGGTTGGATCTCCCGTTGCCTCGCGTAAAGCTACCCCAACCACCAGGCCGGCAGCAGCGTGTGTTACACCTCTCATACACCTGTCTCCTCTACGAATGTCTCCAACGGCGATTCCCTTCGCCGCTTCCTACCACTTGAACGTACAGCACTGGCCTATCTTCCCAGCCGAACCGCCGTAGTCGGCGGAGACTCAATCTAACCCCAGGATGGCCGCCGTCCGCAGCGAGCGCCGGGCCAGGCGCGGCTTCGCCTCCGCAACCTGCGCCAACACGTCGCTCCCCCCAGCCTCTACCAGTGCGTCCGGCGTGCGTCCGAGCATGGCCATCATCGGCTGCCGGCGAGCGGCATCGAACAGGGAGCGCCGCCCCTGGTCATCGAGCCGCTCGGCCACGCCAGGGAAGGCACGGACGATGTCAAGCGTCCCCTCACCCCGCGACACCATCTCGGCCAACTCGTCTGCCGTGATTCGCTCCGCACTCATCCTGGCCCTCAAAGGGCCGGGCAGCGCGTCGCTCGACACCTCACCACTCCCTGCACAGCGGGGGCATGGAGCCAGCCGATCCTTGATGGCGCCGCAGTCAGGACAGACCTCGGTCGCCTCATACACCGCCCGGCGCCCCTCGATGATGCTGGTGACATCCGGCGGTGGAGAGGTCGGTATCGCGCCCTGGTGAGCCTCGACAGGGTTCGGTCGCCTCGACCGGCGTCCGCCCACGACGTTCCGTGCGGCCGCAGCCGGCACGCCGTCCTGCTCCAGGCATAGGCAGCTTCTGTTGAGTGCGTTATCGCATACCATCAAGTCCTCTCAGTTCCCGGTCTAATCAGTACCCTTACTATAGCGGAATCGAGGGCCAAACCTCAACCAGTTTTAGCGGACATTTCGGACATGATCGTGTCCGGACGGACATTTGCCCCTTCCAGGTCCAAGAATCGCCACGCCTCAGCCAGCACGCGGGCCGTGACCTGCTCTGCCTTGCTGCGATCCGCGGCCAGTGCCAGGGCATCGGCCAGGGGGAAGAAAAGGTCCTCGATGATCTCCTGACTGTACTGCACCGCCACCGTTTCGCTGATGATCCCCGCCTCCTCAATCCTCACATCGGCCGCCTTAGCCCAATGTTCGAACTCGCTGTAACCAGTGATGAGGATGCGGTCGGCACGCTCGACGACGATGACGTCGATGCCCCCCTTGATGATGTACCGGCGCAACGACATCAGCCCGTCACGCTTGCTGTCGATGCCCAGGGAGGTCTCGCGGACCACGTCTATGATGTGGTACCTGTTCCGCGCAGCATACTGCCTCAGATGGGCCTCAATGTGAGCCAGGAGATCGCACGTGGGTTCCGGCGCCCGTACGTAGAGAGCCGCCTTGTCCACCGGCTCGTACTCCCCCTGGTCGGCCCGGACGTTCTGGAAACGCTCGACCTCGGACACCGGAATGCGCCATACCCCACGCCCTGACGGCGTTCTCCGTGCCTCCAGCTCTCCCGCTTTGATCCATCGACGCACCGTGCGCTGCGAAACGCAGAACAACTCAGCGACGTCGGCAGTTGAGTAACTCATAAGTAGAAACTCGCAATGCTCTGGCTGTTGTCCGAAATGTCCGCTAAAACTGGTTGAGGGAACGGGCCCAGATCCCTTATACTGAACTCAGAGACGGACGAGGTACCGCAATCGCAAGGTCCCGTCGAGGGCCCACCAAGGAAGAAAGGGAGGACTGACATGCTATACAGAAAACCCACCGCACTGCTCTCCGAAACAGCACTCACTATCCTGGCTGCGGTTGTCGCCATCATCCCCCTCATCACGCTATGGGGCGGCGCCTACGCCATGGCTCAGGAAATCGCCAGCGTTCTCTGAGTCCGCCAGGTGACACGGCGCCGCTAAGGAGACCCCCGATGTCGCAGAGCACACCCACCGACTCCCAGCTCAAGAGAGTTACCCTCATCGCCAGTACGACATTGACCATCGTTGCCATTGCCGGTCTCCTTAGCGGCGTCTACCTGGGCTACTGTCTATCGACCATGGATTTTCCTGGCTTCTCCGATGAGATCCTGGAGATCCTTTGCTTCCTGCTTGGGCAAGCCTTTGGTCTCGATCACGTCACCGCCCTCCGTGACCACGCGCAACGTGGCATACATAAGGTATTCGGTCAGCTGGACCGAGGCGATCTGATCTAAGGGCACCTCGACCGTATGCTTCGACAACCCCTCCGGATCCTCCCGGACCAGAGCCCGGTCGGTTAGGATCAGGGTCGGGGGCAGCATCTCCCCCGACCCGATGTGCGTGGCCTTCAGCCGCAT
>Ga0180430_10005708_pt1 | contig 10279 bp, 1 predicted proteins | sample SS_ome_9_FD_132999 | JGI IMG/M metagenome (GOLD analysis project Ga0180430, IMG submission 132999) | Hypersaline lake sediment archaeal communities from the Salton Sea, California, USA - SS_1_S_2 metaG | ecosystem: Environmental > Aquatic > Non-marine Saline and Alkaline > Hypersaline > Sediment... | reverse complement strand
TCGCACCGCGCGAGTTGGTAGCCGTGCGTCATTGGCATACAACGGATGTAGGTGTGTCCGCGCTCGGTGCAGAAGAGTATTTTTCCGTCCGGTGCGTAGATTGGGTCAAGGTCGGAGTAGTCACCGTAAGTGAGCTGCTTGATCTGCTTCCCCTCTTTGTCCACTTCGTAAAGGTGGAACGCCTTCTCTCCCTCCGGCGCAAAGGAGACGACAATCTTATCACCGGAAAAATGTGCATCAGGTCGCCAGAAGGAACCGACACGTCCCTTGAACAGGTCGCGCTTTACTTCGTCCGGGTTAAGCCCAACGACGAGTAGTCGCCCCCCCGAGGCGGCCATATGTCCGTTACGGTGGCGAGCCTCGTGGTGCCATCCGTTGGCGGCATCACCTGGCTGCGGCATTGGGTAGGGGTTGTCGATCAGTAGAATTTCGTCAAAGTTAATGAGCGGATTAGAGAATGCGATTTCTCGTTTGACACGTCGCACGTCGAGGTAGAGTTCTTTTGCATCGCCCTTTTCTGCCGTGACCTTTTTCGCGAGAGCTTCGAGCTTGGCAAGTTGTTTGTCAAGTTTTGGTGCGTCCTTCATTTTTCCGATGCGGGCAGCAAGGTCGCGTGCCCAGCCGATCTCTTGCGTGGTACGCGCGAACGTCGGTTCGTCGCCGCACTGCAAAAGCCAGTCGGCCTCAAGTTGCTTTTTACCGAGGTCAGTAGTCGGCTGGAAATTAGCGGCGGTTGCGGTGCTGCAGAAAATCATTAGCAGCACGAGTGGTAGAAATCGGGGGTAAGTCATCTTTTCTCCGTTCAGATAGGTAAAATTACTGTCTTCCGCAGCAGAAGAGTAGGCAAATCGGCCATAAGACTACTTCTATATAGATATTACTCCCGGCAAACGGGAAACCTGCCGAAAAAAATTAGAAAATTTCATTTTCTAATGTCCCTTGCAATTTACCACGCAGTACGCCCGTTGTCAAGTTGGTATGATGGCTAAAAGTGGGGAAATTAAGGTTTGCAAATATTGGGAAATCAGGCAAATAGGCCCTTTTGCGCGATAATGACACGTCTATAACACAAACTACGATGGGTGAATAAAAAATGACAAAATCAGACTCAAAAACCAAATGGTAAATCGCCACAAGTTGCCATCGGTGTGGTTGCGAATCGTTGGATGCGACGTTTTTTTGCGAACCCCACCTCAATGAGGGTCCTATCTACCAGAAAAAAAGAAAAAAGTCAAAAAACTTTCTCCTGCCCCCTTGAAAATATCATAGAAGCAATTTTTTGAGGCCATTTTAAGGGCACCTCCGGAAATTGCTTTCGTCGCGAGAACGAGGATTTTTGCCGAACAGACGAAAAGGAAAAATTGCAGGCATATCCGGGAGATACGTCAAAATTTTTTCTTGAAGTCTGTCGGCAAAAGGACCGTTCGCAGCAGAAATTGGATTTTCGGAGGTGCCCTTAAGGAAATGGCTCGATTGCGGCGAATTTAAGTGCGTTTGGAGACCCAGAATAGACGTCTTGACAATAAGAGAAAGACGTGGTATTCTTACTGCAACGAACTTGCTTTTTCGCGGGTTTCTCGGGCGTGATCTGCTTCTTCGTGATGGAGAAGTTGCTATTGTGCCCGAAATTTTAGTTATGTTTGAGAGCAATGACGTTTTTTTCAAAAGATGGGGTATATTATGTCGTCAGTATTCCGATTCCTTTCTCTAACGAGTATCGCATCTGCAATATTTATTGCTCTACTTGTGGTCGCCGCGCAAGCAGAGGATTGGCCAGAATGGCGGCACGACGCCCGCCGAACCGCCGCGACGAAGCAGTCTGTTGGCAACGACCGAGACGCAAAACTTGTCCAACTATGGGAAAAGCAACTCGCGGCTCCGACGCCCGCTTGGCCTAAGAGCCAGCCTTCGTTGCGTTTCGACGTGTCGTATTCCCCTGTTGCTGCGGAAGGACTTCTCTTCGTTCCTTCGATGCGAGATGATACCGTTCGAGCTTTTGACCTCGAGACCGGCAAAGAACGTTGGCGGTTCACGACCGATGGCCCGATCCGCGTTGCACCGGCTTACGCCGATGGTCGTCTCTACATCGGCTCTGACGACGGACATCTTTATTGCCTCAACGCTCGGGATGGCAGCGAAGTTTGGCGTTTCGACGGCACTCCGTGCGACCGTCGGATTCTGGCCAATGAACGACTGATCTCGACGTGGCCTATCCGTTCAGCCCCGACCCTCGCCGAGGGACACGTCCATATTACTAACGGTGTTTGGCCGTTTATGGGCATCTTCTGTCATTGCCTTGATGCGAAAACGGGCAAGCTCATCTGGTCGAACACGGCTGAAAGTTCATTCTACATCCAAAATCCGCACGGAGGAGCTATGGCTTTCTCGGGCTTCGTCCCTCGCGGTTATCCTACGTTGATCGATTGGAAGCCGAAAGGAGCGTCCGAATCGCAAGCCGTTCTCGCGATCCCCGGTGGTCGCACGCCGCCCGGTCTTTTCGATCTCACAACTGGCGGACTGCTCGAATTCAATTGGGCCAAAAAAGGCTCCCGTGCTTGGAACACCGCAGGCGACGGACGTACCATCATCGCAGGTGGCGAAACGATCTCGGTCGAACAGGATCGGGACCGAGACAAGTGCGAGCTGATCTTGGTTGGCAAACGTCAGAAGCTCCCGGTTGACGGACGTGTCTGGTCGCTCCTAGCCGCCGACGGAAAACTCGTCGCTGTCACGGAGGCAGGCGTCATCCATTGCTTCGGCAAAGGTGACGCAAATGAGGAAGCTCCCCAAGCGAACGAGCCGAAAACTGAAGAACCTCAATATTCAGATAGTCTCAAAAACCGCGTCGTCCTCTTCCTCGCCGATGGGCTTAGCGACTTAGACCAACTCTCCTTGTCAACCAACGAACGCGGGATCATCCTTGACGCGAATCCCAAGTCTGTTGCAACGCTACGCAAGCAACTTCAAGACGAGTTACGTTACGGCATCGACCTAAGTGTTTATTGTGGCCGTATCGAGAGCATCAATCTGCCGCAGTACTTCGCCAAGCGGGTCGTCGTTCTTCCGAGTGCAATGCCAAAAGACGCGCAGGGCGAATTGGTTCAGCAGGTCTGGAACACCTTGCATCCTTACGAAGGAATTGCCGAACTCCCGATTCAGAAGGATAAACTCACCTCGCTTTGTAAGGAACTCTCCGATGGCAAGGCAACGATCGAAGCCGCCAAAAAGAGCGATACCAGTCTCCTCGTCCGCTCCGGCGGAATCCCAGGAGCCAGTAACTGGACGCACCAATACGCCGATGCGGCCAACTCGGTCGTTTCCAAAGACTCGGTAGCGCAAGGACCTCTCGGCTTGCTCTGGTTCGGGAATGGGCCGCCGAACGATAAGGTCCTTCCTCGTCACGGGCACGGACCCTCACCGCAAGTCGCGGACGGACGACTCGTCATCGAAGGCGCGAATATGCTCCGATGCTACGACACCTACACGGGCTTCCTACTTTGGCAACGCGAGTTCCCCGGTCTAGGGCGGTACTACGACAACACGTCCCACCACCCCGGCGCAAATGAGATCGGCTCGAATTACGTCACGATGCCGGACGCGGTTTACGTCCTTTACGGCGACTCGATCCATCGCCTCGATCCTAAGACAGGCGTTACCAAAGAGACGTTTCTATGCCCGGCCCCTGCGAAAGACGAAACCGGCTACTGGGGTATGTTGGCCGTGGAAGGTGACACGCTGGTCGCAACCTCGACCCCCGTCCAACTACGTAGCGATCGCAAGGACGCCAAGGACTCCGCTCCTGCCGCGTCCGGACTCAAATGGCCGTCCGCCTATGGACCAGTCCGATATTCTTCCGCTAGCGCGAAACTGGTTGCTATGGACCGGAAGACTGGCAAAATCGCTTGGTCACGCGACGCGATCTACGGATTCCGACATAACAACATTGCGGCCTCCGGCGACCGGCTTTACGTCATTGACGCTCTCTCGAAGGCAAAACGCGAAGGAATCAACAAGCGAGGTATCTCCGTTGATGGTTACAAACCCACGCTCTACGCATTGAATCTACGCACCGGTGCCATTCTCTGGAAGACAGACAAAGACGTATTCGGCACGTTCCTTAACTACTCGAGCGAGCACGACATCCTTCTCCAAGCGGGCAGTAGAGCTCGCGACCGCGCCAAGGACGAGTCGGGCGTCGGGATGGTCGCGCGAGAAGGCAAAACAGGCAAGGTGCTCTGGCGAGAGCTCGACCGATCGTTCACTGGACCTTGTCTGCTTCAAAAGGATAGGATCATCACACAAGGCCCCGCCTATTCACTCCTCACCGGTGAGCCTTACCTCCGCAAGAATCCGGTAACCGACGAACTCTCTCCTTGGGCATTCACTCGCCAGTACGGATGCAACACGGTCATCGGTTCGCAGAACTTGCTCACCTTCCGCTCGGGCGCCGCCGGGTACTACGACCTGCAGAACGATGGCGGTACGGCCAACTTGGGCGGATTCAAAGCGAGTTGTACCTCCAACATGATTGTTGCGGGCGGACTCGTGAACGCACCCGACTACACGCGAACCTGCACCTGCAATTACCAGAATCAAACTTCACTGGCACTCAAGAACGACCCGTCCGTCGAACAGTGGGCGTTCGTCCCGTACAAGCGAGGAAGTGGTCCCATCGAACGGATAGGCTTCAATTTTGGGGCTCCCGGCGACCGACGCGCCGAAGACGTCCTCTGGATCGACACCCCTAGCGGCGGAAGCGCCTCGCCGGATGCGTCCATCAAACTCGAACCGACCCAAGACGCGAAGCTCAGTTATTTTCGCATACACAGCTCCTACGTCAACGGCGACGGCCCTCAGCGATTCGTTGGCGCGTCGGGCGTCGAAGGTGTTGGACGCATCACAATGGAACTCGGTAAACCGAGCGGCGATGCAGGCCAGGATATTCTCACCTATTCCGTTAGACTCTTTTTCCTTGAGCCAAGCACCGTGATGACTCGCACACGATTCACAGGTACGAAGCTTACGTCCTATATGTTCGCAAAGGCTCCGGACCCCAAGCGAACCGACGACGTCAAACGGGGGCAGCGAGTTTTCGACATCCTCGCGAACGAAAAGGTCGTTTGCGAAGATTTTGACATTTCTAAATCCACAGCAATCAATCGACCGCAGGTCTTCGCCTTCAGTTCAAAGGTTACCGATGCTGGAGAATTAACGATCGAACTCCAACCAGCGAAGGGGTCGCTCCCACCGATCATCTCTGGGATTGAGGTGATAAGAACACGTTAGGTTGGTGGTGGAGGCCGTTACCTATGACACTTTGAGGCCCGGGGGGATTGATGAGGACGGAAACATCATTCTCCATAATCCTTGGCGCCCGCAAGATGGAAATCGACCTCATTTCAAACCAGCCGGCTTCTTCCAGGTTCTAAATAACATCACCATGCTCGAACGTGCCCCAGAATAACTAAGGAAGTATTATGAAAATTCATAAGGTATTGGGAATAGCTACACTTTTTTGCCTTCTCCTTCCAGTTCTATCGTTCTCCGTATGTGCAGAGGATGACATCTCAAGCAAGGAGGTGTGATGGTCCCACGAACCGCCTTCATTTTCAAGGAAAAAAGTCGCACGGAGCGGCGTTGCGTGGGTTGAAAGGTTAGCATTTCCCCGACGAGGTAGCAAAGAGTAGGCCATCGCTCGTTGTCCCGCTCCCTAAATCAGATGTTGCATTTTCTTGCACGCAGGTAGGCTCCAAATTGAGCTCCTTTGCAAAATAGTTTGGATACCCACAGACGACCACAGGAATAACACAATGGGGCCAAATGTTATTGAACTCGTCGAAGATAGACTTGGTCTTCCTGCGAGAGTTTGTTAATTTCAACGGCAAAGATTCGTCCATCGGGCCTTTTCAATTGAACCCATCCGCCCTGTTGCTTCACATAGGTTGCCTCTATGGTTGTTCCTGTTGGGGAAGTCCATTTACGAATCCCGATTTTGGGTGGTTCTGCTGATGCAGGAGTGGTGTCGGAGAGGTACCAGACCTTCGCAAGCCGCTTCATACGGTCTTCGGGGTCTTCGACGGAAAGAATCACGCGAGAATTGTCCGGCCAGAAGAGAACCTTCGGTTTGTCGCGGGACCTTCGTTTGTTGACGGGTGGGTCGGTTAACACAAACAACTCTTTGTTCGTAGCGGTATCCCAGATGCGGTAGGTTCCGTCTCCCGGGTCACTAACCCCCAATTTTCCATCGCTCGAATACCAATAACAATCGGGTGCGACTCTCTTACCCGTAGCGAGATCAAGGAGTTGTTCCGACTTAGTGAAACCTGCAGCGGTGGACAAAACGATTCGTTTCTGGTCACCCGAAAAACGACAGCTTAGGTACTGCGCAGGATATCCGACTGAGCTTTTCGTTTTTTTGGTGTAATAGACCTCTTGGCCGGTGTAAATATTCCACATACCGTGCTCGGCATTGGAATCGATGGCAAAAAAGTGCTTCCCATCAGGCGCAATAAGTATCATCCTAGCACTCATATTTTTAAATTCTTGCAGCATCTTTCCGGATTGGACATCCCAAACTCTCGGGACGGGGCCTGCGGAGACGAGCAACTTTCCGTCCGGAGTAAACTCAAGGATATTACGGCGGTAGCCAACGTTGGAGGATGTCGAATACCAACTCGCCGCTTGCGACTCAAGCGTATTGAGAAGCGTTCCTTTCTGAACATCGTAAAGCCGGATGGTCTTGTCTTTCCCGGCAGTGGCAGCGATTCTACCGTCCGGTGAGAAGGTGCCCCCAAAAATGGTTCCGCTGTGCGCGGGGATTTTACTGATTAACTTTCCCGTCTGAGCATCCCAGAATCGCGTGAGGTAGGCACTGCTGCTGGTGCCTGGCTTTGTCTGCCATCTGCCATTCATTTTTTCGCGTTGGCTATTCGTGTCTTGCGACCCAGTCAAGACCAGCTTCCCATCAGAAGAAAAAACCGCGCAATTGACACTTACCTTATGCAAGCGAACGACCGCCCCTGCAGGCAGCTCTGGCTCCTGAGCTCCCGTAGTTGCAGTAAATGGCTGCGTTTTGCCCGTTGCGGGGTCGGTTACGCTGGTTTGCGTAGCGAGTTTGGCAACCTCTTTGCCATCGGCAGCATCCCAAAGGTTCCAGGTTTCAGGGCGGGAAAATCCAATTCCTGTTTGGATACGGGTGGAGTCTGACGAAAAAGAATCTCCAATCCTATCGAGTATTCCAGGAATTTCCGCAATCGTTGTTCCATCTTCTGGATTGCACAGTTCATTTTTCTTGCTCGCATTTCCGACGAGTATCTTTTTGCCATCGGGCGAAAAGATGCCGCTCGTGAAGGACCGCCAGACTTGTGGTTTGAGCTTGGGCGATGGCTTGATCCCGTCAATATTCCAAATCTGCACCCTGCCTGAGTAAAAACCAATCGCAGCGATTTTCTTATTGTTTGCCAGCGCAACACGAACCGGCGCTCCTTCGTAACGCTGCCCAGGAATACGGGGCTTAATGAGCGTCGCAAGTTTTGTATTGTCCGCCACATTCCACAAAAAACCACCGCCCACTGCAAGCTGCATATCCGGGGTGGTCGCCGATGCTGAGCCGCCGTAATACTTTAATGCGTTCTGCTGTGCTGCGTCGAGTGTGGCGATGTCGATTTCTTTTCCGGTGGTTGTGTCCCAGAGTGTCATTTTTCTGCGAGTGCCATGGATACTTTCGCAGGCAAATAATCTTTTACCATCCGGCAGAAACTTCACGTCGCAGACAGAGGATGTAGTGGATGAAAGATGCGGTAGTTCAAACAGTATCTTCTGTGTCTTACTGTCTCTGACGACCGGTTTACCACGGGATTGGAATGTTACAAATTGCGAACCATTGGGCGAAATCGCGGGAACAAACGCTGACTTGCTTTCGTCTGGTAACGTAATTGAACAATCCTGCGGTGCTGCGGTTGGGTTCTTCAGATCGTAAATGAGTATTTTGGCATACCGGGAGTACCCTCTGCTAGTCGGGCCGCCACAAATGGCGCGAATTTTCGTGCCATTGTTAATGAATTCAACCGACGCTACTGGCCTTGCTGCATCCACAGCGGAAGTGTCAAACGTAGCGACTTTTTTGCCGGTGCGAACGTCCCAGACCGTTAAGCAATTTTTCTGATCTCCAACGGCCAACAAGGTTCCATTCGGCGAAAAAGCTATAGATTTGATAGGGTCTGAACTTCCTTCAAAATCCCAGACAAGGCGTTCCCGCTTGTTCGGAACAGTTACAGCTGGTGGAGTTGCAGCTGGTGGAGTTGCAGCTGGTGGAGTTACAACTGCTGGAGTTACAGCTGGTGGAGTTGCCGAGACATCCCAGAAGGTCGTCTCTTTTTCGGTGCAAATCAGTGCGTTTTTGCCGTCAGGCGTGAAGCAGACCGACTGCACCGGTTCAGGAATCCAGAATTGGTCAAGCGACTTTCCACTGTTACAATCCCAAATTTTTACGATATTCCTAGCTTTCCCTGTTGAGACAATGAGCCTTCGTCCATCGTCAGAGAAGTCGTAATTTACCGAAGAGGTGTAACTGTCGAGATTGGCGATTTTCTGCCCCGTTTCGGTGTTCCAGAGGCTTGCGCAGGTTCCTGTTTTGGCGGAGAGCATTCTCTTTCCACTTTTGGATAGACGTAAATAAGTTATTGTGCCTCCCTCATTTTCAATTGCGTGTATTTTTCGCAACTGCGTTCCGGTTTTTGCATCGTAAACAAACAAGTAGGATGACGATCCGCAATAAAAACACTTTCCATCATTCGAAAACGCGAGTATTTTGAGTGCTCCACTTGGCGGGTAATTGTGGATTAATTCACCGCTTTGGGTGTCGTACAGCCCGACCGCACTGGTAACACATTTAGAACGTGCAATCCCTTTTCCATCAGGTGAGAAGAGCGTCAAGCCTGAGTAAACACTCCTTTCCCAAGTGCGAACACTTTTTCCCGTCTGCGCGTCCCACAATGCAGCTTTGTTGGATCCGGCCGTTGCCCCGACGACGAGTTTTCCATCTGGCGAAAATTCAATATCTTTCCCGGTTGCTCCTTCGAGCGTGCTGAGGACCTTGCCATTTCTTAGGTCGAAAATCTTCACTGTCGTCTTTTTGTCGGCGTTGTCTGTAACGGCTGCGCGTGTGCCGTCTGACGAGAAGCAAAGGAAGGGTGACTTCGTGCCACTCGTAATATTCCCCGTGACGTTGTACTGCTGGAAGATTTTTCCAGTTGCGGCATCACGAAATTCGACACGTCCGGCACGTTCAACGGCGAGAATCCGCCCATTCGGTGAATACTTCGCCCCCCAAACCGGAGACGTACCTGCGATCGGCAATGTTGCGTTTGCGGCGTAACGGTACACAGGGAAATCACCACGAAGGCTTCGGATGTTGACCTTGCCCTTCGTGGCATTCATCAATACATTGTTGCCTGAAGCGTCGAACAGGGCCACCTCTCCGCTCATCGGAACACCACAGAGCACGTTGCCGGTGGCGGTTTCCCAAAGCCGAGCCCGTTTTGAGGTGACAGTGAGGATGCGCGTTTTGTCTTTGGAAATTTGTACGTCGGTAACCGGATTGTCGTGGTGTGCGAGAGTGCGGATGGGTTTACCCGTGCTCGTTGCCCAAGCAATTGCAGTTTTGTCGGCACTGCCAGTCAGTACCACCTGAGAATCCGATGCGAATGCGACCGCGGTGACCAGGTCGCTGTGTCCGGCAAAGGTTCGCAGCAGTTTTCCGCTGGCGACATCCCATGCTTTGGCTGTTTTGTCCCAGGAACCCGTCAGGCAGAATCTTCCGTCCGCAGAAAAGGCACCCGCAGAGATTTCGCGTGTGTGGCCGGTGAGCGTATGCAGCTTTTCGCCCGTGTTAAGATCCCAGAGAATAGCCGTTTTGTCTTCCGAGGTAGTCAGCAGTTTCGTCCCGTCTGGTGAGAATGTCGCATCGAAAATGGTTCCTTGGTGTCCGGTGAGCGTATGAAGCGTTTTGTTGGCTAGGGCGTCTTGAATGGCAATTGCGTTTTCCGGCGTAATGGCAGCGAGCAACTTCTTGTCAGGCGTAAAGCAAGATGCTAACACCTTTCCAGCGAACGTGAAGGGAGTGCGAGTCCCCTGACGTGTGGTTAAGTCCCACTGGATAGTTGTCGCGTCTTTCCCAACGGTGAAGATTTGTTTCTCATCGCCGGAAAAGTTGGCGGAGTAAATGCCGCCCGTATGCCCTGTCAAAAGCAAGGAACGGCCGATTGCGGTTGGTTCGCTC
>Ga0180430_10005707_pt1 | contig 10280 bp, 5 predicted proteins | sample SS_ome_9_FD_132999 | JGI IMG/M metagenome (GOLD analysis project Ga0180430, IMG submission 132999) | Hypersaline lake sediment archaeal communities from the Salton Sea, California, USA - SS_1_S_2 metaG | ecosystem: Environmental > Aquatic > Non-marine Saline and Alkaline > Hypersaline > Sediment... | reverse complement strand
TTTAATTTATACTTTTTACTTTCTCATTCCCCATCCTTCATCCCTCCTACTTTATCCTTTATTTCTCCCATGAATATTACTTTTCAAGAGCTCGCCGGGTCGCCGCGCGAGGAATATGGTCCCACCGGGCCGCGGGCCGAGCGGCGGATTTTGGTCGCTTGGGACGATCGGCATGAAATGATTCGTCGGCTGCTGGGCGAGGGATACGCGTTCGGCGGTGCGTCGCCGGTCGCGTATCCAGGATTCGATCAGGTCGTTGCGATGCGCGTCGCCGTCGAGCCGTTCAATCCGGTGCCCGACGATGGGACGTTTGTCGACATTGCGAGCGACATTAACACGTACGACGGTCGGCCCGCGTTGATCACGATCGACTACGAGCTGATCGAGCCGGCCGACGACGATATGCCCGACCACGAGGAGGATACGTTCCTGACGTATCGGCTCGATTTCGGCGTCGAGACGCTTTCGCTCCGCGGTGCGTCGACCGGGCTGACGTGGGAGAGCGACTCGACGTTGCCGGTCCCGCCGTCGGCCGAACCGCGATTGCGAATCCCGATCGTCGAGCATCATGTGACTTGGCATCGCGTGTGGAATCCGCCCTGGTCGGCGATCCGCATGGCGATCGGTCGAGTGAATCAGACGCCGATCTTCGGTGCCGCGTCGGGCACGCTCCTTTTCGACGGCTGCCGCGCGGAGAAGGAATTCATCGGGTTCGATTCGCTCGCCCGACCCGAGCTCTGCTGGCGGATCTCGTACGTCTTCCGTGAGCGGAAAATCAACGACCCCTCATCGTCGGCCGTCTTTGGTTGGCAACACACGTGGCGACCGCTACCCGCAGGCACGGCAGGCTTCGACCGTTTGCTCCGTGGCACCGATCCGCTTTATAACGAGGCGGACTTCGCGGCACTTTTCCAATTCGAAGCTGTCTAGAATATAGAATTAGAAAAACCACGAAGAGACGAAGAAGAATTCAGAGAATTAAAGGGGAGGATCACCACAGAGAACACAGAGGACACAGAGAGAGGAAAGATAAGGGATGAAGTAAGAAGGATGAATATAGTTAATGTCGTGATCAAGAATTTAAAATACATTCAATCGATATCCCTTTTCATTCTTCCTTTTCCCTTCTCTGTGTCCTCTGTGTTCTCTGTGGTGATTTATCCGTTCCTTAATCTCTTCGTGGTTTTTATTCTCTTAGAAACATATTCCCGCGAAGAGAACAAGAATGACAATTCCACGAGTAAAACCAGGCGATCTTTTAACCGCGGCCGGGCATAATCGGTTGGTCGATCAGGTGAATCGGCAGGCGACTGTTGGTGACGGAGTCGATGGGCAGTTCGGGGCGACCGGGGCCGAGTTTTCGGTCGATCGGCCGCAAGATATCGTGCTCTTCGAGATCGTTGGAACCGAATGGACGTTGCCCGATCTGACGGCGATTTCGTATTATTCCTCGACCGTACCGATCGAGCAGACACCATCGATTACCGCAAAGCGTGTCGAATACGCTCATCACGAGACGGGCGATCTCGACGCCTCAAGCGATCCGATCTATACCTATGACGTTTCGCAGAATCGGACCGAGACGATCTACCATTCGACCGCGCGCGTGACGCCCTCGCCGGGCACGACACCTCGCGCTGGGTATAGCATCGGACCGATCGACGTCGGTCAAGGCGACCGCGTGTGGTGCTTATGGAATCGTCAGAGCGGCCGGTGGGAGATCTTGGCCGATCGCGAATCGACGTGGCTTTTGGTGCGCAATTTTTCGTTCGAAACGATTCCCGCGTATGGGGTCGTCAGTCTCACGCCGAGCACGACGACCTACTGCGCGTCGATCGAAGGCGACGTGACCAGGTCGACTTCGTTTCCCGGCTTGCGACTGGCGATCAACGGGCCGACGGCGATTCCGCAAAATGGTTTCGGCCGGGTCTCGCTCGCTGAACGACCGACCCGCGTGCTTTACGATCAGTCGACCGATACGCCCTCGGCGGGCGACGACGTCGGGCCGGGCACGACCGGCTACTCGCTTATGAGCGGACTTCCCGGCTTCCGATATCTCGCCGCCGTGAATGGCGATTCGTCGACCGCCTGGGTGATTCGCGACCGCCAGTCTGTCTGCCGCGCTGTTGCGACCGACCAGGCATATAGCGGCGACACGTCGCTACGGATTCGGCCGATCAGCTGCTCGGGTGGCGTCTACGATGGAACCTCGCTTCCTTCGATCGCACCGGTCTGGTGCTTCTTTCCCGGCAAGATCGACGCGCGGGATCTGAATGTGCAGATCGACGACGAGATCTATTATCGTGCGTGGCCGACCGCGCGCACGGGGTCCCAGCCGACGATCGCTTATGGCGATTACTGGGACGACGCTGTTGGCACGATTCGGATGATGACGGCGGGCTCTACGATTCCACGCGGCTGGCGGCGGTACACGGCGCTGGACGATAGATTTCCTCGTGGCGGCACGACCAGCGGGACGGGCGGAACGACATCGCACACCCACACGACGTCGGCTGGCATACGCTTCGCCGCGGGTAGCGACCTGCAGCTAGACACGGCCGATCACCTGCCGCCGTTTGCGCGTGTGCTCTTTATCGAGCGGTATGCGTAGCGGAAGGGAGTGAGGGAGTGAAATGTTGCGCCATCGCCGGTTTCGGTGGTGGCGTTTTTTTATTGAAGCGTCTTGTCTTGCAATCGCAATCGATAAACACTCACGATCCGTTCGTTCGGTCGGGCGATTTCTTTACTCGGAAAACGGGCGACCGGCGGGCCGGCGGGGGCGATCAGCTGGCGGAGGGTTTCGGCGCGCGGGCTGTCGTGACGCATCTCTTTCTCTTCGACGATCAGGTAGGCGACATGCGGGTCGGCGAGCCAGCGATCGGCGTCGCGGTAGATGTGGGTTGCTCGCTTCGAATAGAGACCGGTCCAGCCGAACGTGTCCACGACGGCCGCATCTTTCGGCACCTTCGCCGCGAGCCACTCGCCCGCCTGACGATGTCCCAGCCGAGACGCGTGGAGCGGCGCGAGTGTCCAGGGCAGCGACAGCGCGGCGATCAGCATGACGGCGGCGGCTGTCCCGATCACGCGAAGTCGCGTCTGCTGTGTCCGCCCGATCGCATGCCCTATCTGTCGAGCAATCCAGAGCAGGCCCAGTCCGACCGATCCGAGCGAAACGACGACAAGGGGCATGAGGTGACGCGATTCGAGGTATCCCTCACGCGCACAAAACGCAAACGCAATCAGTAGATATGTGACGAAGAAGATCCGCGCGAAGAGTTCCGTCGGGCGAAGCCTTCGCCGAGCGAGTAGAATCGCACCCCAGATGCCGGCCAGACCGATCCAATATCCGAACGCGGCCGCAAGCTTGCGAGGCAGCCGAACCGTGGCGGCGAGAAGTCCGCGGCGGCGAATACTATGGGTCGGTTCCTTTGCGGCGAATGATCCTTCTCCCTGCGATAGCTCGGTGACCGCGGCCGATTGCGCGACGGCGGGACGAGGATCGGCTCGACCGAGCAGCCGTCGCTGTAGGGCATCGGCGCTTATGCTGTTAGTCGCGGCAAGATAGGGCAGCCAGACAATCGCAAGCCCGACCGCCATTGCGACCGACGGCAGGAGCATCGCTCGACCGCATGTGTCGCGTCGTCCGATCGAACAAAGTAAGAACATTGGAAGCGCGGCGAGCAGCACGATCGACTCGACTCGCGTCAGTAGCGCGACGCCGATTGCAATGCCCGTTAGTGTAGGCAATCCCCACGCGCGAACCACGCCGCGCCGCGACCGATCGTCGATCCAGGCCGTGATCGCCCAAAACGCTAGTGCAAAAAATAGCAGGTGGAGCGAATCGCTCGTCGCATCCCCGCCGAGCCGTGCGACGTCCGGGATGACGATCATAAGAAGCGTGCCCACGGCGGCGGCAATTCGACCGACGAGTCGTCGCGAGGCGAAGTAAACAGGAATGACCAGTAGCACCATCACGACGGCCGACGCCGTTTGTGCGGCCGCGGCTCGGTCGATCGGTCGGAACACGGAAATCGTTCGCTCGACCGTGTAGATCCAAAGCGGAAAGAGCGGTTGTTCGCCTTCTCGCTTTACCATGTCGATCACGCCGTGCCGCTCGATCTCGTCGGCCAGCCTCACGTACCGTACCGCGTCAAGGCTCGTCGTAACGGCCCGACGAACGACCAACCACTGCACAGCCGTTGCCAGCAGAAGCAGGCCGAGCAGCACGGTGATGTCGAATCGACGGGCGGAGGTTTTCATTGTGAACCAAATATCAGAGCGTAACTTCGTGCATTTTTAGCCGTCGATCTTGGTCGACGATTGGTGGCAATCCGGCCGGTCGATGTATCGCAACGAAGCGCCGAACGAGCTCGGCGGCTAAATGGCAGAAAATCACTGCATATATAAGGAACGACCAAAGCTTAAGATACTTGGCGCTGCGAAATCGGGCAATAGCGATTTGGCGGTCAAGAAATGGCAACGACCGACACGGTGCGCGGCCGGTCGGTCGTTGCCAATATTTTATGTGAATCGTCGTGAGAGATCGTTACGCGAAAGTGGGTAGGATGCGTAAAAGGCGAATCTCTCGACTCGTGACGGTTGTGCGACAAGGGTCAGACGTTTTATGTATCTTCTCGACTGCGGCAGGATCGATGGAATGGTTTGGAGAGCGTCGATTCTGTCCGGCAGACGGAAGCTGCGTGATCGGGGTCTGCATGCTTGTCGTCTACTTATCTATGGCAAACGGGGACAGAGATGCGACAAGGAAAATTGTAGGTAGTCGGTAGCAGTCAGCAGGCAGCAGGCAGCAGGCAGTGGGGAGTGGGGAGAAGAATAAGGTTTGTTGTTGGCTCTTTTAAGCCGATGTGGCGACCAATTAGAGGCCAATCAGGAGATTTGCGATCCCTGGACGGCTGACCGCGCCTTAATTTGAGCAATATGCGCAGGATGGCCGATTGTACTCCCTGGGAAATATTTCCCGATTTTACGTTTTGTGCAAAGATTTCTGGATGAGTGGGCCGATATAACCCCTGTCGAAATGCATCAGCAGTGTTAAGAGTTGGGCTTAACACAGAAGCATACGTCGACTAGGGGGGATAGGCAAAGCCATTTGGCAAGGCCTGGCTCGGTTGAGCGAAATTTTGTTGCGAAATCCATCCAATTTCGTAATTCGCTTCGGGCTGGTTGGACAAATATTGCAAATCTCTCAAGGAATTACACTCATGAACTGCAGGCTCCCCCAAGTCGGCATCTTTCTCGCGATCGTTGTCACAGCGGTTATTGCTGGCTGTATGCCGCAACAGCCGATCTATCTTTTCGAAAAGAATAGTGACGACTACTACATCGGTCAGGCTCAAGAGATCGAGTATCCGGACGTAGCGTCCGATCAGTTGCCCGACGTCGTCGACGCCGTGCGACCTTTGTCGCTCGAAAACATGGACCCGGACCAGATGTGGGATCTGACGCTTGAAGAAGCGCTCCACACGGCGTTGGCCAATAGTAAGGTGATGCGCAGCTTAGGTGGCTCGGCGTCGCTGCTGGCCGATTCGGTTACGCCCTTGGGTAATCCCGAATTTCTGCCCACGGTTTACGATCCGGCACTTCAAGAGTATTGGATTGAATCGGCGCTGGCTGAGTTCGACACTACCTTCTTGGCAAGTGTGGGTTGGAATAAAAACGCGCTGCCACGAAACCTGAACTTGGGTCTGTACTCGCCCGTCTTGAAGCAAGACGGTGCGTCCGCCAATGCCGAACTGCGAAAGTGGAATCCGACCGGTGGTTGGGTTTACGCAAGGCACACCGTCGATTACCTCAACGAATATAGTCGAAACACGACGCGACTGTACGATGCCGATTATCAGACCGGCATCTCGATCGGTTTCGAGCAACCGTTGATGCAGGGTTTCGGCGTGCAGTTCAATCGAATCGCAGGTTCGGCCGGCAAAATGGGTGCGAGCTACGCAAGTGCAACCTCGATGCGAAACAACGGATTCGTACCGGGCAACGCCAACGGTGTTGTCATCAGCCGAATCAATACCGATATTTCTCTCGCTCAGTTCGAAGAGGGTGTTCGAAACCTCGTCCGCGAAGTCGAGCAAGCCTACTGGGAACTCTACCTGGGTTACCGGAAGCTGGACACGATGCGAACGGGTCGCGACAAGGCACTTGAGTTCCTCAAGAACATGATCGCCGATTTCAAGAGCGGTCGACAGACGGCAACGGCGTCGGACGTCGCACAGGCCGAGGAACAGTATTACCTGTTCAACTCGTCCGTGCAATCGTCGCTTCACTTGCTCTATCGGATCGAGTCGAAACTGCGATACCTGATGGGAATCGCCGCCACGGATGGTCGCCTGATTCGTCCTTCGGATGAAGCACATACGGCACGAGTCGAGTTCGACTGGGCCGACATCAAGTGCGAGGCACTCGCCCGACGTGTCGAACTGCGACGCCTGAAATGGAATATCAAGAAGGCGGAAATGCAACTGATCGCGGCCAAGAACTACCTGCTGCCGACGCTCAACGTCTATGGTACCTATCGCTGGGACGGGCTGGGTGCGAAGCTGATCGAGCCTTACGGTGGAACGGGGAATATCCTCGATTCGCAGAGTAACGCTTATCAGAGCCTTACCGGCGGCGACTTCCAGTCGTGGGAAATGGGTGTCAAGCTAGAAATCCCGCTCGGTTTCCACAAGGCGACCTCGGGTGTTCGAACGGCACAGCTTCAGTTGGCGAAAGATCGCTCGCTGCTGCAGGAAGCCGAGCTAACGGTCGTTCATCAGGTGACCGATTCGATGCGAGCCGTCGAAGATCAATACGAATTGGCCCGTGCGAATTACAACCGGTTGTTGGCCGCTCGACGTCAGGTCAAGGCCGTCGCCGAAGCTCGCCAGCAGGGCAAGGAAACGGTCAACGTACTTCTGAACGCTCACCAGCAGTTGGCACAGGCCGAGAGCAACTACTTCGATTCGCTCGTGCGATATACCCAAGCAATTGCCGACGTAGAGTATCACAAGGGCTCGCTCTTGGAGTATAATAACGTCTATCTTGCTGAAGGTGCCTGGCCGGGCAAGGCGTACTTCGATGCGAAGCGTCGTGCACGCAGCCGATCGGCGGCGATGTATATGGATTACGGTTACACCCGACCGGGCGTGATCAGCCGTGGTCCGTATGCCCAGCATGCCGGTCGCGAGTATGTCGGCGAAGGCGAGATGATTTACGAGGGCGAGTACGAATCGTCGATGCCCACGCCCGCCGATCCGGGTCGCGGCAGTGCGATCGACAGCGAGCTTTCGCTTCCGGTCGAGATCGAAGAGTCGGTCGAATCGGTTCCAACGCCTGCACCGACGAGCCGTTCGCGGCAGAGCAGTCGCCCGGCCGTTCATCGAATCTCTCGGTCGCAACCGGCCGCGCAGCCTCGGCTGAAGATGTCCGATCTGGCACGATCGCACGATCAGTCGAACGAAAGCAACGACGGCTGGACCGCCGCACCGATGCCCGGCGCGGCACCGACCGTTCAGCGACGCACGGTTGCTGCTCGACTGACGGAAGAGCGCCGACAGGCCGAAGCACGTCGACAGACGTCAGCCCGACCGGCCGTTACGATGCAGCCGGTCGAGCAACCTTCGTCGGTTCGAATGGTTAGCTACGAGGAACCGGTTGCCCAGCCACAAAGGTCCGAACCGTCGCAGCCGACGATGCGAATGCGACCGCAGGGTAATTCGAGTACGATCAATTTTCAATCATCTTCAACGAACGTGACGCAAGCGAATGTATCAAAAGCATCTGCATCGACTCATTCTTCTGATCGATCTGCTACAGAGTGGACAGCGATACGGAATTGACGCACTGGCTACCGAATGCGAAGTTTCGCGACGAACGATATTTAGAGACCTGGGCACGCTACGCGATTGTGGCGTGCCCGTTTTGCTAGATCGCGAGACGGGAAACTACTATCTCTCGGGTCGGACCGGGCTGCTAAAGCCGGTCGATTTCTCGCCCGAAGAGGCGCTGTCGCTAATCGTCCTAACGAGCGAAATCGCCAACTCCCAGGGTGTGCCCTTTCTGTCGCCTGCCCGAAGCGCGGTACTCAAGATCCAGAGTATTTTGCCCGCTGCGCTGCGCGATGAAGTGGGCGAGCTCACAGGCGCGATTCGGATTCGGTTCGAGCCCTCCTACGATCAGTTGGACGACAAAGCGCCGATGTACGAGCGATTCATCCAGGCGATGAACGACCGCAGCGCCGTCCGCATCAGCTACCAGAGCCCCGCCGAGTCGGAACTGATCGGCACGAAGCTGCAGCCCTATCGGCTCCTTTTTAGCCGGCGGAGCTGGTACGTCATCGGGCGATCTTCCGTTCACGCGGCCGTACGGACGTTTCATCTCGGACGCGTGATCGAGCTAACGCAGCTCGACGAGACGTACGAGATCCCACGAAGCTTCACGATCGAGCGGTATCTTCGCAACGCTTGGCACATCATCCCCGAGGAAGGAGCCGATCAGCAGGTCGTCGTGCGTTTCAGTCCGATGGTCGCCCAGAACGTCGCCGAGGTCAACTGGCACAAAACGCAAGAGGTCGTGCACAACGAAGACGGGTCGATCGATTACCGCGTAACGGTCTCGGGCCTGGGCGAGATCATGTGGTGGATCTTAGGATACGGTGACCAGGCCGTCGTCCTAGAGCCCCCCGAACTCCGCGAGCGAATCCGCTGGCGCATTGGCCGGATGATGGAGAATTACGAGGATTAACCCCTTGGGCTCGTTTCGACGTCGGCCATACCCGTAGGACGGGACTTCCAAGTCCGTCAAGAGTTGACGATTTTCTCGAAACAATCGAAAATCACTTCGATTTTGTCATCACAAAACAGAAACCGCATTAAAAGCCGAAGCGGTCGAAAGTCGACGACATCCTTGAAAAGGAGCCAAGAGTTTCATTTCACCCAGCAATTCCCACCCGTAAACCAAGCACGATACCAAACGTCGACGGACTTGGAAGTCCGTCCTACAGTGGCAATCAAGAGATTGGCGTTCCCAGGCCGCGAACCTTCTACCGCAAACCTCTGTCTCAAATGAATACCGTATTGAGGACAAAATGAACCGAACCGAGTTCTGGAAAATTATCGATGACGCCGTTACCCAAACACCAAAAGCTAGAGAAGTATGTGAGCTGATAAAGCACGAATTAAGAAAACGAAGCGAGGAAGAAATCGTTGCTTTTGAAGAAGAATCTTGCAGGATTATGCACGAAGCGTATCGGGCCGATCTTTGGACGATCGCCTATATAATTCTTGGTGGATGTAGTGATGACGGATTCGATTATTTACGATATTGGTTGATTTGCCAGGGTAGTTCAGTTTTTCAACAAGTTTTGGATCATCCGGAGACGTTGGCTGATTTTGATCAACGGACTGCAGAGTATAGCTGCCAAGAGTTCGGTAGTATTGCTAGGGAAGTCTATGAAGAAAAGACGGACGATTACCAAATTTCAATCGACGAAAGTCTCTACGGTCCGGGCGAACTGATTGGTGAAATTCTTGACGATGATGCCAAACGCGAGCGTTATCCGGAATTGTGGGCGCGGTTTATGGAAGATTGATGTTTCGGAATTAAAAAAGCACTATAAAGGAATCACACGATGATCACCATCGACGGATCGCATGGCGAAGGGGGCGGGCAGATTATTCGCTCGTCGCTGGGGTTGGCGATGATGACCGGACGCGAGACCGAGATTATCAACGTCCGCGCGGGACGGAAGAAACCGGGACTGCAGAAGCAGCATTTGACCGCGGTCAAGGCTGCCGTGAAAGCATGCGCGGCCGAGGTCGAAGGTGACCGGCTCGGCTCGACGCGAATCGCTTTCAAGCCCGGCCCGATCACACCGGGCGAGTTTCATTTCAATATCGGGTCGGCCGGCAGCACATCGCTCGTGTTCCAGACGATTCTGCCTGCGCTTTTGGTTGCATCCGGCGAATCGACCGTCACGATCGAGGGCGGCACGCACAATCAGTTCGCGCCTCCGTTCGATTTCCTCGCCCGTTGCTACCTGCCGATCCTCGCGCGGATGGGTCCGCGAGTTGAAGCCACTCTGCACCGTCACGGATTCTATCCGGCCGGTGGCGGACGCGTGACGTATCGCGTCGTGCCCTCGAAGACGATCGGACCGATCCGGCTGACCGAGCGTGGGTCGATCCAGCGCCGCAGCGCGAAGATTCTCATCGCGAAGATCCCCGAGCACGTCGCCCAGAACGAGCGTCGTGTCATTCTCGGCCGCGACGGCTGGA
>Ga0180430_10005704_pt1 | contig 10284 bp, 7 predicted proteins | sample SS_ome_9_FD_132999 | JGI IMG/M metagenome (GOLD analysis project Ga0180430, IMG submission 132999) | Hypersaline lake sediment archaeal communities from the Salton Sea, California, USA - SS_1_S_2 metaG | ecosystem: Environmental > Aquatic > Non-marine Saline and Alkaline > Hypersaline > Sediment... | reverse complement strand
TGCTCCAGAAACTAGACGCGAAAAACCGGACGGACGCGGTGCGGATTGGGTGCGCACGGGGACTGATACCGCGGTTGTCGCGAAGGTGAGACGCGGACCACCGGACACCGAGACACACAGACGGGCCGGCCTTAGCCGCCGGGATCGTGCTCTCTCCAGATGACCTAGGCGTTGATTTCCCTTACGGCCTGGTGACCCACATTCATCCAGGAGATGATGATTCCAGTCGACAGTCCTCGAGACTTCGTTCTGCCTGGACCTTCCCATCCCAGCTACGGGCCTTCTGGATCTTGTCGCGGCGAGTTCATCTCTCGCTTAACACATCAGCCTTCTCTCGCCACGCGCTTCAGCTCGCGGGTCCGCTCACCAGCGCCCGCAGAGGACCTCATCGCCTAGACACACGCCAGCCTGGCACACGAACCAACGGCCCAACGCTTCTGTCAGCGTTGGGCCGCCCATCATCCAGGGCACTTGAGCCTGCGGTGGTTCAGTGCCTAACTCGCCTCCTCCTCCTCGCCCTGATTCGCCCCCAGTGCCTCCGCCAGCCGAACTTGCAGGTCCTCCGGGAGTGCCCGCAGATCCCCCGGACCGCGGAGCCAATCCTTGACTTTCTTCCGGTAGAACGCTGGCACGGGCGATCCGTCGGCGTCCAGCTGCACGTCCTCGTTGACGAAGACGATGGCTGGGCGGACGGGCACCCTCTCGGCGTCCTCCATCTTCTCCTGGAGATAGGTGCGCAGAGCCTCGACCTCCTTATGCGCTTCGCGGTCCGGGCGACCCACGCCCGCTTGACCTACGAGACGGCGGAAGAAGCGACCACGCTCACGGTGCTTCCATTTGCCCGCCTGCCCATCCTCATAGACGACCTCTCCACCCTGCGACTTGACCACGAACACGGTGCAACCGCCAGGTTCAAGGAGCACGTGATCCACCGGAAGCACATACTGGAGGAGGGTATGGCGATAATCCAACCCTTTCAGGACCTCCGCCAGGGTCTTGTGGTGTGCGAGAGCCCCGGCATACCGGTCGGCGAAGAAACCGCCGACGACGGAGAGGGTGAATCCCACGCCCATGCTGATGGCCACGGGAAGAACCCACGTGGGCCTGGCGAAGGATATCACCAGGCCGGCCAGAAGTACCATGAGGCCGCCCAGCGTCCCGTACTGACCAACAGCGCTTAAGACCTCGATGCGCCGCTCGTTCTGTATCACTTGCATGCTGATTGCTCCTCGAATCGTCCCAACACCAGACAGGCATTCTGCCCGCCCAAACCGAAGGAGTTTGAGAGCGCGATGCGCACGTCAGCTGAGCGCGGTCCCTCGGGCACGTAGTCCAGATCGCACTCAGGGTCGGGGTTCTCCAGATTAGCCGTCGGGTGGATATAGCCTTCCTCGATCGTTCTGACGCAGACAGCCGCTTCAATGGCTCCCGCGCCGCCCATCGGATGGCCGATCATCGACTTCGTCGAGCTAATCGGCACATGATAGGCGTGCTCCCCGAAGACTCGCTTGATGGCCAGCGTCTCGATGGGGTCGCTGATGGGCGTGGCGCTCCCGTGGGCGTTGATGTAATCCACCTCATCGGGCAGGACGCCGGCGTCCTCCAGCGCCCATGTCATAGCCCGGCTTCCACCCTCGCCCTTGGGATCCGGCTGCGCCACGTGGTGGGCATCGGACGAGGAGGAGTGGCCCAGCACCTCAGCACGAATCCGCGCGCCTCGCGCCAGGGCATGCTCCAGATCCTCAAGCACCATAACGGCAGCTCCCTCACTCAGCACGAAACCGTCCCGCTCAGCGTCGAAAGGCCGACTGGCCCGCTCCGGTTCGTCATTCCGCGTGGAGAGGGCACGCATCGAGCAGAACCCCACCATCAGAGTGAAGTGGACCATGGCATCCACGCCACCGCAGATCATCACGTCGGCCGCCCCCCGCCGCACGTGCTCGGCAGCCTCGCCGATGGCCTGGGTCCCGGTGGCGCACGCCGCTACCACTGTGCTTATGGGCCCCTTGGCCCCAGACCAGGTACTCACGTGATGGGACGGCATGTTGATCAACATCGAGATGGGGACGAAGGGGTTGACGCGCCGCAGTCCCTTCTCGCGATAGGTGTCCACTCCCTCAATAGCCCTCTCATACCCTCCCACGCCGCTGCCGATCAGCGTGCCGACCCGTTCCTCAGCCTCCAGAGGCACCGCGAGTCCCGCATCGGCCACTGCCTGCTTGGCAGTGGCGAGCGCCACCTGCGAGCAGCGCGCCATGCGGCGGGCTTCCTTGTACTCGATGTAGTCGGAGGCTTCGAAGCCCTTCAACTCACCCGCCACCTTCGAGGGCAGATCGGCGGCGTCGAAGGCCTCGATCCTCGCAATACCCGACCGGCCCGCCAGTAGACCCTCCCACGTCTCTTCCATATCCAGCCCGAGGGGCGTCATAGCGCCAATCCCTGTCACGACCACCCGTCTCTGTCCTGCCATACGTTACCGCGTCTCCTCCCCCAGACCTTTCCTTATCGCGTCCACGACCCCACCCTGCACTGCCCGGCGGGCCTGTCCAACGGCGTTCTTGAGGGCGCGAGCATTGGAGCGCCCGTGAGCCACGATCACCACGCCCTCCACACCTAGCAACGGGCCGCCGCCGACCTCGAAGGGATCAACCCGCCTGGCAACTCGTCCAAAGGCCGGCTTGGCCAACAGCCCGCCCATGGCAGTGACGGGATTGGCCTTGATCTCCTCTTTGATTAACCCGCTGAGCATGCCGGCGGCCGCCTCCGTTGTCTTGATGAAGACGTTCCCGGTGAATCCATCGTGCACGACCACGTCGGCCGCGCAGGCCAGCGCCTCCTTGGGTTCCACGTTACCTATGAACCTTAGGCTCGAGGACTCCAGGAGCTTTGTCGTCTCCTTCACCAGCAGATTGCCCTTCCCTCGCTCCTCGCCGTTTGACAAGAGCGCTACCCGGGGATTCTTCCTTTCCAGCACCGCCTCGGCGTAGACCGAGCCCATCATAGCAAACTGAACAAGGAACTCCGGCTTGCAGTCGGCGTTCGCCCCGATATCCAGCGTCACGAACTGTCCCTCCGGCAAAGGGAGAATCGCGGCCAGCGCTGGTCGTCTCACCCCTCGGATTCGCTTAAGCGTGTGGAGCGTGGCGACGGTCAGAACGCCTCCGGTATTCCCAGCGCTCACGAAGGCGGCCGCCTCGCCGTCACGGACCAGTCCCATCCCGATGTGCATCGAGGAATCCTTCTTCTCACGAGCGGCCCACGCCGCATCATCGTCCATTTGGATCACCTCGGGTGCGTCTACGATCTGGAGGTTGACACCACGTGCGTCCAGTCCTTCCAGCTCGCGATTGATGACATCAGCCTGTCCCACCAGGATGATCTCGTCGTTGGGCCACGCCTGCGCGGCCAGCACCGCCCCGGCGACGTCCGGGGTCGGATGGGTGTCCGACCCCATCGCGTCGAGCACGATCTTCATCGATTGTCTCTCCTCATAGTTGCCGTAGAGCGCACCGTCCCCCGCTTCACGAGTTGACAAGGATCCTTTCCAAGGTATAATACGCGCCTGAATGCCCCGGTGGCGGAATAGGCATACGCGGCAGGTTGAGGGCCTGTGCCCGCAAGGGCGTGGAGGTTCGACTCCTCTCCGGGGCATATTTCCCCCACGTTTTCACCCCGTACTCCAGGACGCTGTGCTGATCTGCATGTTGCGTGTGGCGCAACCGGTGTCCGGTCCCACCGATTGCTGTTCCCCCATTCTGCGTCTGTCTTCTCCTCTGTCTCAACGGGAAGTGACGCGAAACGCGCGTCGTCGGGCCTGTGCGGGACGTATGCTCCGGACCTGGCCCTGGGTCAGCCCTGATCATCAGAGGTTGGACGGCGGCGAGGCCTGAACAGGAGCCGGATAGGGGTCCCGGGAAAGGGATGGGCCTTCCGGATCTGATTCTCCAGATAGCGCTCGTAGCTGAAATGGACCAGGCCGGGGTCGTTGACGTGGAGGACGAAGGTGGGGGGATCCACCTCGGGCTGACTGGAGAAATAGATCTTCAGACGTCGCCCGCGGTGCGACGGCGGGGCGTGGCGGGCGACCGCGTCCTGGATCAGGCGATTCAGCTCACTCGTCTTGATGCGGTCGAATCGACTCCTCCAAACCCTCAGGGCCATCGGCAGGACCTGACCAACCCGCTCGCCGGTGAGGGCCGATATGAAAAGCACCGGGACGTAGTCCATGAACTTGAGGGCCTCTCGGACCCACTCGCGGTACTGCACCATCGTGTCGGCATCCTTCTCGACCAAGTCCCACTTGTTCACCAGGACGACCACGCTGGCCAACTCGTCGAGTACGGCTCCGGCGACGTGGGTGTCCTGAGCCCGAACCCCCTCGTACCCATCGATGACCAGCAGTGCGACATCCGCCCGGCGGACGGCTCGGAGCGCCCGCAGGAGACTGTAGTACTCGACGCCCGACGCCACTTTGCCCCGACGCCGCATCCCGGCGGTGTCGATGAGCGTCAGCTGCGTGCCCTCCCATTCCAGCTGCGTGTCGACTGCGTCTCGCGTGGTGCCGGGCACCGAACTGACGATCACGCGCTCCTCGCCCAGCAGCTTGTTCAGTAGCGACGACTTCCCCACGTTTGGTCTGCCGACAATGGCGATTTGAACGCTCTCCTCCGCCTCGGAGACGCCGCCCTCACCTGCCTCTCCAACAGGGGATGGGGCTTCCTCTGCCGTATCGCGCAGGGTATCCACTACATCGTCAAGCATGTCCGCGACGCCAACTCCGTGGAAGGCAGACATGGGGTAAAGACTGTCCAGGCCAAGGGCGTAGAACTCCAACGCGTCCTGCCGCAGGCTCTGGTTATCGACCTTGTTCACAGCCAGGAAGACGGGGCATTCGGCTTTACGCAGCACTTCGGCGACCTCCTCGTCGCCCGCCGTGAGACCGCTGATCGCATCAGTTACCAAGATCACCAAATCAGCCTCGTCGATGGCCAACTCGGCCTGAGCCCTCATCAGCGCAATGTACGGGGCGGAATCCTGGGTCAGGACACGTTCTGGGCCTGGACGACGCCCAGCCTCGACGGTCTCTGGTAGCAGCTCCAGGCCGCCGGTGTCGATAACCGTGAAAGGGACGCCGTTCCACTCGGCCCCGGCGTAGAGCCGGTCGCGGGTTGTACCGGGCTCCTCGTGGACGACGGCCAATCGACGGCCCACGAGGCGGTTGAACAGGGTAGATTTGCCCACGTTGGGACGCCCGACGAGCGCCACCACCGGTAGCCGGGATGAAGAAGCCTCTCGTCTGCGACGGTCTCTGTTCTCAGTGTTCATCATGGTGTGACGGTCAGCGTGGGTGTGATCGTTCCGGTTACTGTCGAGGTGACGCTCGACGTCAATGTGGAGGTTGGCGTCACGGTCACGACCGGCGTCTCGAGAATCCTCACCTGGATCGTCGCTGGGATGATGCTCTGCGCCATGATCTCTCCCGGGGCGATGATCTCAGGCTCGACCTGGTGCGTGCCCAGCGGCAGGCCAAACAGGTCGAGGACTACCCTGACGTCCTCCGGTGTCAACGTTTGCAGCCTGGGCAACGGTCCGTTGAGCACCACCTGCACGACGTCCGGCGACAGGGTGGCCGTGAAGCCCGGCTCCAGTCCCTGGACCTCTGGCGTGCTCGTCACTGTAAGGCTGCTCTGGATCGCCTGGATAGAAATGCGTACCTGGACTTGCTGCCCGGGCACCACCGTCACCTTGGCCGGCACCGTGAGGCCGGGGCGGACCACGACATCCTCCCGGGCCCCAGCCACATTGATGGGCTTTGTCTCAATGAAGCCCTCCTCCAGCGCTGACAGATCGGCCGGATCACCAAATACTGTGATGGTCGGCGGGTCGATGGAGATTTCCGTGATTCGGTAGCCAGAGGCCACCTCGCCGGTGAGTACGACCTGAACGGCCAGGGTGCTGTGGTACCCTGAGGGCTCAATCGTGATGAAGATCTGGGCTTCATCTGGATTGAGTGATACGTGAGGTACGGTGTCCCCCTCCGCCCCGTGCGGGCGGAGCGATACCGTCTCCTCCACGCTGTCCCTGGCGCCCGCAATGGAGAGCGTGGCGAACCCTTCCACGACCCGCGTGACGTAGCTGCTCGGTCCCTGAACTGTGACGTCAGCGGGATCAACGGTTGGCCGGCGCACGACGTAACCGACGGCCGGCTCCCCCTGGGTCTCCACGTGCACGGGGACAATCCGACTGGCAGCGGCATCAAGCTCAACCTCGACCATCTCCGGCTGGATGTTCACGATCGTTGCCGGTTCTCGGTCCAGGCCGACATCCACGGGCACCTCATGGACACCCGGCCCTAAACCGCTCAGGTCCACAGTCGCCTTGAAGTCGTCCACCTCCAGGGTCTCCCAGACGGACTGCGTGGTCTGGAGCGTGACCTGGACCTCCTCGTCGAATGAACCGACGATGAGCAGGTTCTCCCCGCCGTTCGTCGAGCTCACTGGAACGGGCCGAGGAAAACTCCGCTCGAGCGTCGGGTTGGCCTGTTCCAGGGCGCCTACCCAGGCGAGGACCGCCAACAAGAGCGCCATGAGCATCAAGGGGACGTTGGCAGCTGCCCACCGTAGCGCCTGCTTCACGACTCACCTCCCAGACGACGCCGTAGTTGCGCCAGCCAGCCGCCGCTCTCCCGTTCAAGAACAGGCTGGTAGAACGCCCGCAGTACCTTCTGCAGCCGTTTGGCATCCAGGTTCCTGATGATGCGGCCGTTGTGGGTGATGGAAATCGCCCCTCGCTCCTCGGACACAATCACGCCAATAGCATCGCTCTCCTCCGTGACGCCAATCCCTGCGCGGTGTCGGAGACCCAGTTGTCGGTCAGCCAGGAAGGCCGTCGATAGGGGAAGGACGCAGGCAGCAGCGAGCACACGACCCTCGCGGACGATCACGGCTCCGTCGTGGAGAGTGGTGTTAGGGTCAAAGATCGTCAGCAGGAGCTCAAAGGAGATCTCCGCGTCGAGATGGACCCCGCTCTCGACAAATTCCTGAAGGCCACTTTGGCGCTCCAGGACGATCAAGGCCCCGTGGTGGCGGTCCGCCAGGGTCTGGGCGGCATCGGTGATGGTCGAAAGGGCCTGCTCGAGGACCTCGCGCGACCCGCTATGCCAACCGAACAGCGCCCCGGGCCGGCCCAACTGCTCAAGCGCACGGCGTAGTTCCGGCTGGAAGACGACGGGGATCGCCACGAGCAGCGCAGGGAGAGCGCGTTGGATGAGCCACCCAAATGCCAGGAGCTCGATGAACCCACTGAGCAGCACCACGCCGATGACCAGGAAGATGACGCCTCGCAGAAGCGCCACGGCCCGGGTGCCGCGCACGAGATAGAGCAGCGAGAAAAACACCAGGGCAACCAGAATGATGTCGACAATGTCGATCCATCCGAGTCTCTGGAGATACCAGAAGATGTCAGTCAACATAGATCATAGAACTCAGCTTGAGCATTCGCACGTCGTAGACCACAGTCCTCTTGCAACGGCCTCTCTAGCCCATCCGGCGGCGCCGTCCTGTTAGAGCTGAGCAAGAAGCCGTCGATACTCCTCGACGTCAGGAGGCCTGAGAGCGACAATGGCTCGAATCGTTGCCTTGGCCTGCGCCACTTGCCTGTTTTCGAGCTGCATCTCGCCAAGCCTGTCGAGGTGCTCCAGCGCCTCCTCCTTGTTTCCCGCGTTGAGATGCGCCTGCGCCAGACGCGCACGAATCGGAATCAGGTCGGGCCAGCGGTTAACCAGGTCGGAGAGGACAGCGAAAACCCGCGCAGTGCGCCCGTCATCGCCGTAGATCCCTAGGAGCTCGTCGAGCTCCTTCACAGCCTGGCGCGGCTGATCCAAACGCACCAGGAGCTCCATCAGCGTCAGTCGTGCCCGTTCGTCGCCCGGTGAGAGGTCGCGGATTTCGCGGTAGACCGAGAGCGCTCTCTTCCAATCTACACGGCGCATGGCGATGTCCCCGACTTTGTGAAGCACGCGGACGCGCCACTCTCGCTCGTCGTCCACACGAGCCACGAGGCGCAGGGCCTCCTGGTAGATCTCCTGGGCCCGGTCCATCTGCGCCAGGTGCTGGTAACTGTCGGCCAAAATGATGTGCTCGCGGAGCGCCTGCTCGATCTCCCCGTGACTGACCAGCAAGTCGATCAGCCTGCGGCGGATGGCAGTATCCATCGGCGCCAACTTCAGGGCCTGGCGATACATCGCCGCCGCTTGCCGCGCCGCGCCGCGTACCTGGTAGGTCCCCGCGATAACGCCTAGCTTCTGCACAGCTTCCTCGACGCGCCCCATCTCCCGCGACACCTCAGCGAGCTGGCGGTGGATCGGGAGGTAGCCTGGCGCCGACTCCATCGCCATGTGGCACTCCTCCATGGCGGTGTAGTGCATCCCCCGCCTCGAGTACTCCTGCGAAAGGGCGATGGACTCAAGGATGCGCTCCGAGTTCGGCACGGTCAGGGCCTCCGCCAGCGTGACGACCGGCCCTTCCTGAGTCAGCGTGTCGAGGCGCCGGCGGGCGTGTCGGACCTTGTCCTCCCATCCCTGCTCGTTCAGGAATGCGACCAGGGAACTGGCGAACTCCAGGGCCTGGTCCTCGTCACCCTTGACCAGATAGCCGTCCGTCAGATGCTCATAGAGGTTGATCAGGTCGTCGGCGTGCTCGCGCTCTACCGTCGCCAGGTCCACGATCTTGAGCACCTGGATGAAGTGCTCCAGCGCCTCGTCGACGCGCCCCCTGGCCCGATAGCACTCTCCGAGGGCGAAGTGACTCCCCAGCTTGTAGTCTGGGTGCGTCACGGCGCCTTGGAACTGTTTGATGGCCTCCTCAAAACGAAGCTGCTCCTGGTAGAGAAGGCCCAGGTTGAAGTGGACGGCTGGACGGTCTACACCGGCGTCGAGGACGTGCTGGTAGGCTGCCACGGCCTCGTCCACGTTGCCACGGGTCTGGTAGTCAATCGCCTTGCTGAGTACAGTGTCGACGGCGTCCTTGCTCAGCCGCTCGGCCCGCGTGGCCGACACGGCGTTCTCTTCAAAGACGCTGGACGCCAGCTCCGTGAGGGCGCGACGCCGTGTACTCTCGACAGGACTGCCCTTCTCCTGCTCGGCCGCTTGCTCAGATTCGGCTCGGAACTCCAGCGTGTCTGCGTCGGGCAAGGCGATCGGTTCCCTCTCCGCCGACCGCGACCTGGACCCCTGGGACTCAGGCGATTCCTCACGCTCTGCAATACGCCTCTCGCGGCGAAGCGCATCCCTGAGATTCAGAACGTCCGAGCTACGCGGGGACAGCTTCAGGGCATGTTCGCAGAGGCGGATGCCGTAATCCCATCGCCCTTGATCGCCGTAGATCCGGGCCAGCCGCAGGCACTCGTCGGCGGCCTCCCGAATCCGACCCTGCCGCTGGTAGTGTTTCAGCAGCTGAACATGAGCCTCCACAGCATCCGGCTGAACTCGGACTGCGCTCTCCCAGCATGCCACCGCCTGTTCAGGCGACTCCTGCTGCTGAATATACTGCTCGGCACAGGCGATGTAGACTTTGCACGCCTCCTCATGCCGTCCCAGTCCCTCCAGCGCCTTCCCCACCCGCTCGAGCAGGACGGGGTCCTCGGGCGCCAGGTCGCTGGCCCGTCGGTAGGCTGCGGATGCCTCGCTGTGCTTTCCTGACCGGGCGTAGGCCATTCCCAGGCCTGTCAGTGCCTCGACGTTCTCGGGCGACTGGGCCAACGCCAGGCGGTAGGCCTCTACGGCCTCCTCCCACCTGCCCTCCCAGGCAGCATCGGCGGCAGCTCGCATCGCCTCACCGAACGCCCCGCGGTTAGCTGTCAAGATCGTTCCCTTTCGATTCGTCTCCGAGTCGGCCGCCCTGCGGCTGGGCCGAGCTACAATCGGCTCCCTTAGTTACCTTCCTCACCCATGAGCTTGGCGAGTATCGCCTTCTGGGCGTGCATACGGTTCTCTGCCTGATCCCACAGAACGGAGTGTGGTCCATCACAGACCGCATCGGTGATCTCCTGCCCACGGTGAGCCGGGAGACAATGCATAGCAATCACGTCCGAAGTGCCGTGTTGAAGGAGTCCCTCGTTGACCTGGTACGGCTCAAAGATGGCCGCCCGCTCCGCTGCCTCTTCCTCCTCACCCATGGAGGCCCAGACGTCGGTGTAGATCGCGTCCGCCCCCTCGGCTGCATCGCGCGGATCGTGGGTGGCGAGCAGGTTGCTGCCCGTGACCGCTGCGATGCGCTGCCCTTCCTC
>Ga0180430_10005703_pt1 | contig 10286 bp, 9 predicted proteins | sample SS_ome_9_FD_132999 | JGI IMG/M metagenome (GOLD analysis project Ga0180430, IMG submission 132999) | Hypersaline lake sediment archaeal communities from the Salton Sea, California, USA - SS_1_S_2 metaG | ecosystem: Environmental > Aquatic > Non-marine Saline and Alkaline > Hypersaline > Sediment... | reverse complement strand
GCCCTGCAGAATCCGCGGCTGGATGCCACCGTCGAATCGACGAACCAGCCGGGCGCCACGGCCGAGGGGCTGTCGTCAGCGCTGACCGTCGGGGCGCTTCCGGTCCATCTCTCCTGGATCCAGACCGGCCCCTGGGGCTGTCCGGACGAGCGCGGCTATGGGCACGCGGCCAGCTTCGCCTCCTACGCTGTCTACCCGACCGGCATCGTCGTCGATCCAGCCACGGGCCGGCGAATCATGAACGAGTGGGCGGATCGTCGGGAGCGGTCGAATGCCCTGTTCGCGGCCGGTCACCCCTGCATCGGGCTGGTCGATGCAGCCGGGGCCGAGAAGGCGGAGGAGCGGCTACCGCGGCTTCTGAAGCGAGGCACGGTCCGTGCCTTCGACACCCTCCGGGACCTCGCAGCCGCGTACGAGATCCCCGCGGAGTCGCTGGTAGCTGCCGTGAGTCAATACAACCACCGGGCCCTGGGCGGCCAGGAGGACCACTTCGGCAAGCCCCTGGATCGGCGGCGGGGACAGCCCATAGAAACGCCTCCCTTCTACGCCGTGCGGCAGTGGCCGAAGGTCCACTACACGCCCGGGGGCGTCGGCATCGATGTCCGGGCCCGGGTCCTGGATCTTCGCGGCCGTCCGATTCCACGGTTCTTCGCCGCCGGTGAAGTCTGCGGCGGCGTCCACGGCGCGGGCCGCCTGGGAAGCTGTGCCCTCACCGAGTGCATCGTCTTCGGGCGCATCGCGGGCCGGGAGGCCGCCGCCCTGCCGGCGTCGTTGGACCGCGCCAACCCTATGACCACCAAGAGGCGAGAGGTTTGATGGCAGAAGCGATCGACGAGAAGCAGCACATCACGGTATCGACCCGCCCGCGTGTCCAGGCCTGGGCGGATCTCCGCGAGCATTGGAACGGCCAGCGGACGTACTGGAGACTCATGGCCAGGGGGGCGTCGTGGCTCGCCTGGCTCCTGCTGACCCATGGGAAGGAGGTGCGTCGGTTCCGACAGCCGGACGACGCGGATGAGCGGTACGCGCGGCCTGCCCGACGATACGAGCTGCCGGCGCACGAGGGCGGGATGCGGGTCTGTCGATCGACTCGGCGCTTCCTCCGTCCTACCCGTTACTGCAACTGCCTCGCGCCCGAGGTGATCGCCCTGGCCCACTCCCTGGGTGCCTTTGAGAAGAGCCCCGCGCGGTTTGCCGAGGCTGCCTTCGGGTTTGCCAAGGAGAAGATCCTCTTCGAGATCGGGCCCATCACACCAGTCGAGGAGACGCTCCGTCGCGGCACGGGCTCGTGCTTCGATACGATCTCCGTCTTCATCGCCCTCTGCCGCTGCGCCGGCATCCCCGCGCGGTACAAGCTCTTCGTCGGGGACATGATCCAGAACTGGCGCGATGCCCTCATCGAGATCGATCCCTTGATGCGGAAGTGGTACGATGCGATCAGCACCTTCATGGTTGAGGGGGAGGGTGAGGCGTACGTTGACGGCGAATGGCGCGTTGCTCACGTCGGGCCCACGGCCGAGCGCCAGGCAGCCAGCGGCCTCCCCATCACCCACTTCGGCGAGGACTCGCTGGGCCTTTGGTTCCACGCCAAGCCCGGTACGATCATGCGGGTCGAGTCCATCCCGCCGGGGCTACCCCTGGGCAGCCGGGCCTTCTTCGCCGTCTCGCCAGGCTCTGTGGAGCGCGTGAATGTGAGTGCGACGAAGCAGGTCGCCAAGGGCCGCCGGATCATCGAGGCGGCTGGCGGGCCTGAGGCTTACGATCGACGGGCTCGGGAGGCAAGTCAGCCGGGTCGCGGTCAGAGTTAGCGAGGGGTCTCTCTTACCTCGTCCACTCCGCCGTCCACCGAAGGCGGTAGCTGCTCCGGAACCGCTCTTACCGTCTTGGGGGAGACGTGGGTTTCTGGGGTTCCAAGTGGGGCCGGTAGTCCAGTGGAGTGACGCTGGAGGGATCCTTGCAAGGCCGCGCTCTGTGCCTGACTCGGCGAACAGGCCTGATCATCGGATCGGTCGTACCCGTCGGTCCGGACGCGTCAGACCGACGCATCAGACCGACGCATCAGCCCTAGTCCGGTACGACCGCGGAGAGAATCGCCCCGCCGATGGCCGAGAGCGCCGATCCGATGGCCGTGACACACAGGGCGCTGGGCGCAAGGATGAGCGCCAGTGGGGTCCCGGATTGAGCGATCGCTCGGAGTTGCGCAGCCTGCTGTGGCGACATGCCCGGCATGCCTGCGCCGCTCGTGATCTGTCCGAAGCGGAGCGCGATGCCGACGACGCCGGCGACGAGTCCGCTGATCAGGCCGGCGATGGCCCCCGCCCCAGCCCCTCGCCCGGGAGCCCGCGGCGTGGCGAGGAACCATCCCGCCAGCGCCCCGATGGCCGCGTAAGCCAGGAGGCCGACGGCCGTGCTTACCCACATGAGCGCGCCGTGGAGCGGGACGAATCGCCCAAAGAGCGCCAGCGCGACGACCACACCGATTCCGATCAACCCTGCCTTCAAACCCGCTCGACCCGCCATCTAGCCCTCCTCATCACGTCTCTCGCTCACTCAGCCCGCGCCTGTGTCTCTCGTCCGCATCTCGGCGGGAGTACAGATCAACCACCCGACTCGTCCATTCAGCCAGCGTCACGCTCACTCGACGTCGATCTCCACCAGGGCCGTCATGCCCCAGCGGAGGCCCGCAGCGGCCTCCTCCAGCTCAACTGCGACGGGATACGTGACATCGCCCAGGTAATCGACCGACCGGAGGCCGATGCGGGCCACGCGGCCCACGAGCTTTGAGTCCGGCCGGGCATCGGCTGTCACCTCAGCGCGCTGTCCAGGTCGAATGCGAGCCACGTCGAGCTCCGTCAAGTCGACGGTGTGTGCCTCGAGTTCCCGCGTCGTGGCCAGGGTTGCAGCCTTCTGGCCCGGTTCCACCAGGGCACCGGGCTCGATCGCTACCTCGGTCACGGTGCCGGCGAAGGGAGCGCGAAGGCTCAGTTGGTCCAGGCTTTCTTTCGTCTCCCTGACCACGGCCTCCGCCTGGGAGACCTCGGCCTCGGCGGCGGCAATCTTCCAGTCAGGGCTCCCCACCAGCAGGAGGTTTAGTGTCGCCGAGACGACGTCGCGTCGGGCCGCGGCCACAGACACGCCGGCTTGCGCCTCGCGGAGCCTCTCGCCGGCTGTCGCCCGTTCCGTGTCGAGTCGGGTCTGCGCGGCGCGCAGAGCCTCGCTCGCCGCGTGGAGCACGTAGTCCGCCTGCACGCGCTCCTCCTGGTCCTTCTCATTGTCCTCGTCCGTGCGGCGGTACAGCTCATCGCGGTCGTCCCTGGCGATGAGCCAGTCCGCCTCGGCAGCCGAGACGGCCGCTTCAGCCGTTGCGATGTCGGCGTCGGTGGCGCCGCCTGCCACCTCTTCACGCCGGGCGGCCGCGGCGGTCAGGGCGGCCTCGGCGTCCTCCACGTTTGCTCGAGCAGCCGCCAGCTCCGCCGGGTGCGGTCCGAGTTGGAGCAAGGCCAAGTCTGCCCGGGCCGCGTCAAGGGCGTACTCTGCCTCACGAACCGCAAGCTCAGCTCTCGTGCTATCCAGTCGCACCAGGATGGAGCCCATCTCGACCTCTTCTCCCGGCGAGACGAGCACCTCGGCAACGGTGCCGGGCTTCTGGAACACGAGCTCGCTCCACCGCGCAGGTTGAAAGGTCGCCTCGGCGGCTACGACGGATCGAGCCGCGACCGGTTCGACCGTGGGGGTCGCGGTAGGCTCGGGCGCGACGCCGGCCTGTTCACACCCGGCGAGCGTGATCGCGCCGGCCAGCAGTAGGATGATCCCTCTCTTCATCGTCCCTCCACCCTTCCCATCGGTCTGCGCGGCAGTCTGTGTCATCATCAGTCGTCAATTGACAGGCATGTCCAGCGATGCTGTCATCCCCCAGCGGAGGTCTGCTGTACCGTGGACGAGCTCGATGAAGACGGGGTAGGTGACGTCACCCCGGTAGTCCACCGACCGGTCCCCGATGCGCACGACGCGTCCCGCGAGGGTCTGGTCCTGGAGCGCGTCCAGCGTGACGGTCACCGGATGTCCGACGTCGATCCTCACAACGTCGAGCTCGGTAAGATCCTCGGTTCGAAACTGGAGGTCGTCGAGGGAGGCGATTACGGCCAGAACCTGGCCCGGCGCGGGCGAGTCTCCTACTCGCACCGCGATCTCGGCTACCGTGCCGTCAAAGGGGGCCCGGATGGACCGCTCCTTGAGGGCGGCCCGTGCTGTCTCCAGGGCGACCTCGGCCTTTCTCACCTCGGCCCGTGCCCCATCGATCTCGGGCAGCCTGTTGCCGGCCCTTTGGAGCCGGAGTTCCGCCTTGGCCGACGACTGACGCGCCGTGGCCCCAGCCAGCGTGGCCCCAGCTTCCCGCACCCGTGCTGCCGCTCGGTTCTCGGCGCCCTCCAGCTCCAGCTTCGCCGCCACCAGTTCGCCCTGGGAGGCGTGCCAGTTGTATCTCGCCGTCTCCTCTGGCCGCCCCAGGGCTGGACAGACGGTGTGCTTCTCCCCGCGCCACTTGAACGTGAAGCACTTCATCGTCCGTTCGTGGAGGTAGAAGGCCTGCTTCTCCTCGGACTGGGCGGCGGCCAAGGCTGCCTCCGCCGCGGCGATATCGGCCTGTGTCTCTCCTGCTCCCAGTCTGCCGCGCCCAGCGGCCGCCTCGGCTACCTCCGCCAGGGCCACCTCCAGCTCCGCCTCGCTGACGGCGACCTCCTCCGGGCGTGTCCCAGCCAGGGCGCGTGCCAGCTCTGCCTCCGCGGCGGCCAGGACTGCCGCCGCGTGCTCGACGGCTATCTCGGCGTCGCGGGTCGTCAGCTGGACGACCAGGTCGCCCGCAGACAGCCTGTCCCCCTCGTCGGCAGCGGCCGTGATGGTGCCGGCGGCGTCCGCCGGGGCTTCGAGCTCCACCCAGTGCGCGGGCTCGACGTGGGCCTCGGCCACCACGACGCCCCAGCCCTCGTCGACGGGCCCCACCTTGTCGACCGGGGCAATCTCCGTCGGTGCGCCGTTGCAGGCGGCGAGGAGCGCGGTCAACACGATGAGCTTCCCCCATGACGGCCGCCACCTGATCCGCTGGGTTCCCCACGGCGGCGCGCCACGATTGCGCGTGGCCTTTCGATCGGTCATCGTTCCTCCACCTTTGACGTCTATTCGTAGGCCAGGGCCTCGCGCACGCTGACCTGCGTCGCCCGCAGGGCGGGCCAGAGGCTGGCCAGACTCGAGAGCACGACCACCACCACCAACCACAACAAGCCTCCAACCACCGAGTAGGCGAAGTCGAGCGGGAGCTCGAGCAGCGTATTCCCGATCACACCGCTGAAGACCCTGGCCGCGGGATAGCTCAGAGGCAGGGCGATCGCCCAGCTCAGGACCCCCACCAGGACCCCCTCGACGATGAAGATGCCGAGGATGGAGGCCGATGTGGCGCCGACGGCCCGCATCACGCCAATCTCCCGCCCCCGCTCCACGACGTTGATGGACATCGTGGTCATCAGCCCGACGCCACCGACCGCCCCGGCCAGAATCGCCATCGCCAACATCAGGTAGATGATGGTGTTGAATTGGGCCTTGGTTTGCTGCCGAAGCTCGGCACCCCCCTGGAAGAAGACGGGCTTGATGCGCTTTGCCTTGTAGACCGCCCGCAGTTCACGCGTCACCCTCTCGTGGGACGCGTAGTCCTGCTCGGCCGTGCCCATCATCACGAAGGCCCCGCGGTTCGCATTGCCGATCTCCCGGGCCAGGGTGTCGAAGGGGACGAAGTTGTCCCGCTGCAAGTTGTTCACGTTGAGCACCAGCCCTACCACGGTCCAGGTCAACTCCTCGTCGGCGACGGTCAGCGTCACGGTGTCCCCGACCCTGATATCGTGGTCGTTGGCGATCTTGGTGTTGAGGAGGATCGCCCGACCGTCCTCGGGCAGCAAGGCTCGGCCTGCCGTGGTGCGTGGGTTGAACATCCTGGAGTGGTCGGGCACGCCCCACAGCTGTCCCGGCACCTCCTCACCGTCATCCAGCTCGACCGCGGCATTGCGCACGTCCCAGACCTCGGCGTAGGTCACGCCATCGACGGCCATGGTCGCCTCCAGCAGGCGCGCCGCCCGATGTGGCCGATCGACGACCACCAGGAGATCGAACCCGAAGTCGTTCAGCAGGACCTCAATGGTGTTTGTCATGGACTGGCTGATGCTCATGACGACCATGAACATGACGCCGGCGAGGACCAGGGTGCCCAGGGTGAGCGTGATACGGACCTTGCGCCGGAACGTGTTCCGTAGGCTCAGGGCCAGCGGACGGGGCAGGCTGCGGACACGTCCGATGAACCGGTCGAACCAGCCGCGGCCGAATCCTCCGCCCAGGCCGTAGCTTCTGATGGCCTCGTGCGGCGTGATGCGGGCACCCTGGAGCACGGGCACCAGGGCGGCGATGAGTGGCACGGCGAGCCCGACGGCGACTTGAAGACCCACGGCCATGGGCATGATGCGGAAGTCGCCGGTGGTGACGCTGAGCAGATCCAGAAGCCACCCGGCGAGCAGATGGGAGGCTACCGCCCCCGGCGGAACCGACAGGACCAGCGAGAGAAGCCCGTAGAAGAGTGCCATGGCCAGATAGACCCGCGCGACCCGGCCCCGTGTAGCCCCGACGACCTTCATCACCCCGATCTGCCAGACCTGCTGGTTCACGGTGGCGTTCATCATGTTGACGATCAAGAAGCCGCTGAGCGCCAGCGCCAGCCCTCCCAGGACTTTGAGGATCAGCAGGATGGAGTCCATCGTCTCCTGCATCCAGTGGACGTCCGGGTCGTAGACCTCGTGGCCACCCACGCCGACGTCCATGCGTTCGAACCGGTCCTCGATCCGCTCGGCGGCAGCCTCCACCCCCGGCTCCGAGAACTGCTCGAGGCGGACGTTGAGCCGGTTGAAGCCCCGGTCCTGATCCGTCAACCAGGCGAACGTCTCCATCGTGGCGTAGAAGACGGCATCCCCGCCCCATTGAGGCGGAAAGACCTGGCTCTGACGGGCACGTCCCTGGATGGGCAAGCGGCGTTCCGAACGGCCGAACTCCACGATGATGGACGAGCCGATGGGTATACCGTACTGGCGCGACGAGAGCCGCTCGACGGCGAGCTCGCGCCCTTCTGGCCAACGGCCATCCGTGAGGTCGAACACGTCCGTCCGCTGCTTTGCGTAGTCGTGCCGGGCATAGAGGATCCCGTCCCTCCAGTCTTCGTCGCTGTCCTTCTTCCAGCGGAAGGTTGCGACGCGCAGGCCCTCGGCGACCGCAATCCCTGGATCATCCAGCAAGGCAGCTTCATCGTCCACGTCGAAGAGCCCGGTGTAGAACACCAGGTGGGGGAAGACGCTGGCCTCGTGGCTGGTGGTCAGGGCCAGTTGCATCACGTCGGACGTGCCGAAGACGAAGCCGAGGGCGAACACACCGACCGCCGTGGAAAGCACGATGAGGAACGTGCGGGCTTTGTTGAGCCAGAGATCGCGGCAGATCTTGCGCCACATGATCGTCATGCCCACGCCCTACCGCTTCATGCGTCGTTGGAGCCCTCGCCGCGCCGTCTGAAGACAGCCCTGTGGGAGCTGGTCTCGACAAGGTAGCGGCCTATGGGCACCGTGATAGCCCGCAGCCGCTCGGGGTTGAGGCTGACCAACTCCCATCCGGCGTCGGCATGGTAAGCCAGAATCTCGTCGAACGCCGCCGGAGGCGCGGACGGCCTCGACGTGTCGATCCAGCCCCGTCGGTTCCTCTTGTCGTGCGCAATGATGATCGTGCGATACACCCACGTGTTGGCTTTCATAGATCCTCCGACTAGGTCAGCGCGTCCATGTGCCATTGCTCTCATCACGGTGGATACGGCCGTCGAGCAAGTGGAGGACCCGCTGGGAGCGGGTACTCAACCTCCTGTCGTGGGTCACGACCACGAGCGTCTTGCCCTGTTCCACCAGCCGCTCGAACAGCTCGAAGAGCTCGGTAGCCGTGGCCGTGTCAAGATTGCCCGTGGGCTCGTCGGCCACGACGAGGGGTGGATCGTTTGCCAGGGCGCGGGCCACCGCCGCCCGCTGCTGCTCACCGCCGCTGAGAGCGTTGGGAAGCTTGTGTGCGTGGGCCGCGATCCGTACCTCCTCCAGCAGCTCCATGGCCCGAGGTTTTCTCTCGCGCCTTGCGTGGACGCCGCAGAAGTCCATCGGCAGCATCACGTTCTCCAGCACCGTCAGGGTGGGCAGGAGCTGGAAGAACTGGAAGACGACGCCCACGTGGCGGCCGCGCCACCGTGCCAATCGATTCTCGCTGAGCGTCTGGAGCGCCTCGCCCCCCACGAACGTCTCCCCGGCCGTGGGACGGTCAATGCCCGTGATCATGTTGAGCAGTGTCGATTTTCCCGATCCCGACGGACCGATGACGCTGACGAACTCGCCGCGCTCCACGGTTAGACTGACGTCCTGGAGCACGGTGAGACTACCCGCGCCGGTCTCGTACGTCTTGACCACGTCGTGGAGATGGATAAGTGCTCCGTTGTCACCGCCGTTCACGATGATTCCTTCAAATTATCGATGTGGGGCCGACCAAGCTGCTCTATCGCCTTGTCGGGTGGGCGCCGCTGGGCCCCGTTCTGAGTGGCCGCTGCATGCATCAGGCATTCTAGATGGCCTCCAACAACTCGTCGGGCAGACAGCCCTTGATGATGAAGCCGTCCGCGCCAGAGGCCATGGCGGTGTCCCTTAGCGACGCGTAGATCGTCAGGACGATCACCCTCACCGCGGGCCACGTTGCCTTGATGTGGCGAGTGGCCGCCAGGCCGTCCATGCGTGGCATGCGCGCGTCCATTAGCACGGTGTCGGGCTGGAGGCGCCCGACCAATGCCAGGGCCTCCTGCCCGTCACGAGCGATGCCCACAATCTCGATGCCCGGCTGGGTACCGAGAAGGGCTCGCAATCCTTCTCGCGATCGGGCGAGGTCGTCGGCGATCACGACCCGTGTCGCCCGTTTTACTTCTGGTCCCATGCTGTGAGATGCCCCCTTCCTTGAGGGGCCAGCGAGCGCGAGAATCTGGGCGCATCCGTGTCGGGACGACACCGTGTCATACCTCCGATCCCGACACCGACGGCCGTCTTGCCTGGTCGATCTGCGTCGCCTCCGCCTCCCGCGGTATGTGCACGCGGCGTGTGCTTCTGGCGCGCAGCCGCGACAACCAACCGGTGTCGCTCGGCTGCCGCTTGACGGTCTTGAGAAGCCGCCAATGCTCGGCCTCGTGCAGAGCGTCGGCTCGGCGCTCTCGCATCACCAGATCGTGTTCATTCGGATTGTAAGCCATAGGTCCCTCCTTCGCGCTGCGCGCGTGTCCGGCGTCCTTCTACCTGGATGCAGTGTACCAGGGGAGGGGGGCGCTGTCATCGGATGAAGCATTGAATGGCGGTACGTAGGAAAGACCGTCTGCGATGGGGTCGTTCTCCACGGTCCTCGTAGGGTTCTACGACAAATGGTCTAGGAGGCCCCTGAAAAACCCCCTTGGCAAGAACTTCGATAGGGCTGGCACCCCACTTATGCGTATCGGCGGGCCCTCAATGGGGACGCAACCCCGAGACAGGGCGCTTTTGTGTGGCATGGTCCCCACTCCCGGAGAGCAGTGAGACTTTTTCAGCAGCATCCTAAGGGTTCTTAGTGTAACCGTTCGTTTTCTTTGTCAAGACGCGTCCTGTGTGAACGAGTGATTATCGTGACCTTGACTTCTCGAAACCCTTAGGCTCTCAGGATGCTTCTCACAGGGGGCCCAACATCTACTCTTGAGTCAACGAATGCCCCACGGTAACATTGAGTGAGTCAATCCGCTGGCTTGACTGGAGGCCAGGGTATCGTATCATGGAAGAATTCTTAAGGCGACCACGGTACGAAGCCCCCAGTTGAATCGGATGATCGGATTCGCAAGGCGGCCCGCAGCCGCTCCAGCGGGGGGAAGCCAGCTGCGCAGCGCTGTGACCTCATCCCTTCGGCGGCAGCGGAGCCCTCCCAACAGCGCGCCAGGTCGCGGCCTATGGGTCAGGAGCGAGATGAGGAGGGCGACATGGCCGGCTGGTATGCTAACCTGCCGAGACGATTCACCAGAGCAGCTGAGTGCCTGCAGCGAGGGGCTTGGACTCTTCCGGACGCGAGATCCCAGGTGGAGGATAGAACGTTCGAGATTCCCGAGTTCCTCGCGACAACAGCGAACGGAAGACGGAGCAAAGGAGCAGACAACGTGAGGCAAAGGACTAGAAGGT
>Ga0180430_10005702_pt1 | contig 10290 bp, 8 predicted proteins | sample SS_ome_9_FD_132999 | JGI IMG/M metagenome (GOLD analysis project Ga0180430, IMG submission 132999) | Hypersaline lake sediment archaeal communities from the Salton Sea, California, USA - SS_1_S_2 metaG | ecosystem: Environmental > Aquatic > Non-marine Saline and Alkaline > Hypersaline > Sediment... | reverse complement strand
TTATCCGTCCACGTCGTCGAGGCTGCGAACAAGGCGACACGCGCCACCGCGACTGATACTAAGACCGCCCAGATCGGAATATTTTTCAGGTTCATTGGCTTTACCGCCCCATTGATAGTAAGTGATTGAGTTTAAACTCAAGTATTTGCCCAGATCGAGCGGAAAGATTGCACCTCGCCAGCCTTGTCTTGCTACGATATTGAATCTTCGTCTTATGGGGTTGCCGTTCATGAAGTTTCCGCTTTCGCGAAAAACTCGCGCCGCCGCTCTGGCTGTACTGGTCGTGCTGCTCCCACTCACCGCGCATGCTCAGCAATGTCACGAGTCCCGACCGGAAGACCGCCCCGCGATCGGTCTCGCCCTCGGCGGCGGCGGGGCCCGCGGATACGCGCACGTCGGCGTGCTGAAGGCGCTGGAAGAATTGCGCATCCCGGTGGATTACGTGGTGGGCACCAGCATGGGCTCCATCGTCGGCGCGCTGTTCGCGACCGGCATGGACCACGAGGAGATCACGGCGGTGGTCCGGGACATCGACTGGGATGACCTGTTCGATGACGAAACGCCGCGGCAGGATCGGCCGATCCGCCGCAAATCGGACGACCGGTTGGGCCTCTACGGACCGGACCTGGGCATCGGCAAGGACGACAACCTCCTGCCCACGGGGCTGCTGGCGGGGCAAAAAATCCTCAACGAGTTCGAAACCCGAACCTCCGCCCGGGCCCAGGTGGAGTATTTCGACGATCTGCCCATTCCCTATCGGGCGGTGGCCACGAACCTCGTGAACGGCGACATCGTCGTTCTCGACCAGGGCGGCCTTTCTGTCGCGATGCGGGCGAGCATGTCCGTCCCCGGGGTGTTCGACCCCATCAACCTCGGCGACCAGGTCCTGGTGGACGGCGGCCTGGTGCGAAACCTGCCGGTCGATATCGTGCGCGACATGGGCGCCGATATCGTCGTTGCCGTCAACGTCGGCTCGCCCCTTCGTCCCGCGGAAGACATCAACAGCGTGCTGTCGGTCATGGACCAGATGATCGGCCTGGCCATCGACGCGAACACCCGGGCGCAGATCGCGTCCCTCGGCGCTGACGACGTCCTGCTCCAGCCGCCCCTCGGTCGCGATATCAGCTCGGCGGCCTTCGATCGCTTCGAGGCGGCCTGGCCCCTGGGTTACGAGGCCACGATGGCGCAGCGCGAGCAACTCGCGCCCCTGGCCCTGGACGCCGCCGCTTACCAGCGCTGGCGTCGTTCACTGGAGGCCTGCGTCAGAGTCCCGGAGGAGATTCGCTTCGTGCGAATCGACAACCGGACGCGTTTTTCCGACGAAGTCATCGACAATCTGATCACGCTGGAACCCGGCGACCGGCTGGACACGGAGCAGCTGGACCGGGACCTGCGCCAGGTCTACGCGCTGGGCTTCATCGAGCTGGCCCGCTACCACGTGGTGCGGGAAGGAGAGGGCACCGGCATCGTCATCGACATTCAGGAGGATGGACGGGGGACGGACATCCTCCAGACCGGCCTGACCATTACCGGCGGTCAGCGCGGTACGAACATCAGCCTGCAGGGCGCATACCTGAAGACCGACATCGGTGAACGGGGCTCCGAGGCGCGGGCGCTGCTGCAGATCGGCGACGATTTCACCCTGGCGGGGGACTGGTGGCAATACCTCGACGATCGGCGTCGCTGGATCTTCAACCCTCAGGTCAATATCCTGCGGCGCGACCTGATTTTGTTCGACGAGGAAGGCCGGGCACGCACCGAATCGAAGATCGAACAGGCGATGGCCTCGGTCAGGCTGGGTTACGAGTTCGCGCGTTACGGCGTCGTGTTCGCCGGGGTGCGTCGCTATCTTGGCACGGTCGACGAGACCATCGGACCGGGCGTGCCGGACCTGGACTTCGACGGCGGCGAGTGGTTTGCCACCGGCGTCTACGACCGGCTGGACAACTTTTTTCTGCCCACCCGGGGCCAGTTCGCCTATCTCGACTACATCCGTTCCGACTCGGCCCTGGGGGCGGACGAGGATTTCGAACAGCTGCGTTTCTACGGCCTGGCCTCCCAGACCTTCGGTCGCCACAACTTTCTGCTGACCGGGCGCTTCGACACCACCCTCGACAGCGATGCGCCGATTTACGGGCTGTTCACCGCCGGCGGGTTTCTGAACATGTCGGGCTTCGAGCCGGCGGAACTGGCGGGCCAGCACGCGGGCTTCGTCGGGCTCGGCTACCGCTACCAGGTCGCCCAGAGCGGCTTCCTGCCCGGCTACATCGGCGGCACGGTGGAGTACGGCAACGCCGTCGACCGGCGCAGAGACGTGTTCGACGAGGGCATTCTCAACGGCAGCTTTTACCTGGCCTACGACACGCCCCTCGGGCCGTTCTACCTCGGTTACGGTTGGAACGAACTGCGCAGCGGGGTGCTGTTCCTGCGCCTCGGCGCGGCGATCGGCGCGGAGAACGTGGCGCAGCGCTAGTGCCAGCACGGGCTGCGCCGCCATGCTGCGACCGAGGCCTGGGCCGGCAGCGGCATCACCATGAACGCGATCTGCCCGGGCCCGGTCATGACCCCGCTGCTCGAACGCGATCTCCAGAATCCGGTCAAAGGGCCGGCCATTCGCGGGCTGCCGCCCGCTCCCGGTCCGGTCATGATGCCCGATTCGGTGCCCATCGTGCTCAAGGACATCGATGCACTGTCCGATGACGGCTTTACGGAGTTGGTGTCCGGATGCGACGCCGTGGTCTACGGCGGCGGTGCCGACGGCCGCAACAGTTTTCCGCCGCCGGCCATCGATGGCTACCGAGCGGCCAACGTGGAGCCCATCCGGCGGATCATCCCGCTGCTGAAAAGGGCGGACGTTGAACGTTTCGTGATCCTCGGGTCGTACTACAGCGCACTGGACCGGACGTTTCCCGAATTGCGCATGGCCGAACGCCACCCGTATATCCAGTCACGTTGCGAGCAGGCGGCCATCGGGGAGTCGGTGACCGCTACGCTGAAGTACAACTGAGCAGCGCACGAGACGACGACACCTCCGGTGGATTTTTCGACTCAAGGCCATCGATTTCCGCGGGATCGAACAGGCATGGGTGGTGGTCTGACAGGTCCGCGCCTGCCGGTCTATCCTTCTGTTTTTTTGCCACGTGACACGTGGGGTAACGTGAGGAAACGAATTTGCTGCTTGCGTTGATTTGGGGCCTGGTCGCGACATCGTCGCTTGTTGTGGGTGCGGTGCTCGCGCTCTGGCTGAGGTTTTGCGATCGGACGCATCAGCCAGCGGGTTGAAGACGCCGGCGAGGCCACTTCCTCGGGCAACAATGGATTCTGATGTTCTGGTCGGCAATCTCCCTGCTGTGTGCTTTCTGCACCGATTCGGGATACGCCTTCTTCGGGAGTGCCTCGAACCAATGGATTGCTTTCGTCCAGGCCTTCGCCGGTGGCGCCATCTTCATGATGCTCGCCAACAGCATGATCCCCAAAGCCTATGCACGAAGAGTCGGCCGCCCCGCAATCGCAGCGCCATCGGACTACTGATCACAGATCGACACGCAGCCCGATCAGGAAGCCATGCTGCGCGACATCGAAACTGAAACGATCCCGGCCCTCGCCATCCTCGAAGTCGAAATCAACGTAGCGGTAGCCCAGCATCAGCGAGGTCCGTTTGCTCATCCGGTAGTCAAAGCTGGTGGCGAACTGCCAGGTGAAGTCGGCGCCGACACCAACACCACCGACCTGGCCGAAACTCTCGAAATTCCATTTCTGACCGATCGGCGCCCGGTAACGCACGCCGATCATCGGGTCGACCCAGTGATCGCCCACATCGAAACGGAGGGCGTCAGCGGAATCACCGAGCCTCAGCTTCAGTGAGACGTCCGTGTACAACAGTCCGCTCATCAACTGTAGTGAATCGGTCAGGTTGTAGAGCAGGTGCACGCCGGCGATCAACTGCTGGTTACGAAGCTCTCCCGGGATGGCGTCGCCGAGGAGTTTGAAGTCTTCCTCGAGGTCCATGTATACGATGTCGGCCAGGTAACCCCATTGGCCGTTTTCGGATACCCAGCCGCCCAGGAATCCCCGGCGAAGCGTATCGAAGACCTCGCTCGGGTCGATTTCGATGGAACTGTCGAGTTCGCCGATACCGACGTTTCCCTCGATCGTGGGCGCCAGCAGGTACACGATGGCGGCGTGCTCCCAGCCAGTATCCTTATCCATGCCCTGCGCGAATGCAGTTGGCGCGGCTACGCACATCGAGGCTGTCAGGATGGCCGCGGCCGATAACTCACGCATTAATGCTCTCCTGCGGTTGGTTTGCGATTCTTCTGTATCTCGATCCGCTGTTGGCCCGGAAGGCGCTGGGCCATGGCCATGACGATGCAGGACGAGCCATCAGGGAGTCAGTGGTCGCCACGCTGACGTACAGTTGAGCTCGCGACGACCGGAGATCCATATGCTGCTATTGACGGGTTCGCTCGCATGGCATCCTTCTCACTGAATCCAGGATATGAAGCGATTGGGCCTTCCTCGCAAGCTGTTCCTCATCCATCTCGAGACCATAATTCGTCCATCGAGGTGCCGGATTCGAATTCAGTCGCCGCTATTATGCCGTTCCCCGTCGCTACGCATCAAAGGCCGGATTCAGGATAAAATGACGCCCGGATCAAGCTGGCCTGGGTGTCAGTCCAATAGCAGTCGCTTCAGGTTGGACACTCGATTCGATTTTTGCGTGGCCTGTTTTCGTTCTGGTTTCGGTCACCCCGGACAGGCATCCAGTGACCGATCAGGGACGTTCACTGGCGGTGAACGTCCCTTAACGTCGTTCAGTTGGCAGAAAGACCGCGACGCGTGTCGACGCGGTCGGCGGCGTCAGAACGTCGTGAATCCACCATCGGTGGCGTACGTAGCACCAGTGATGTTGGCTGACTCCGGCGACAGCAGGAACAGCATCACGGCAACCTGTTCCGCCATGGTCGATGCTCGCTTCTTCGAGTGACCGAACTGAAGCAGCGGCTGGCTCTTGTACATGCCGATGCCGGTGTCCTTGTAGCCGGTGGCGCGGCGCTGATTGAGAAGTTCGATCGTACGGTCCAGCATCGGGGTGGCGGTGCTGGCCATGTTCACCGAGTTCACGCGGATGCCGTAGGCGGAATAGTCGATCGCTGCGGTCTTGGTCAATCCGTTCACGGCGTGTTTCGATGCCACGTAAGCCGGCGTCGAGCCGAAGCCGATCAATCCAGCGACCGACGCGACGTTGACGATCGCGCCGCCCTGCTGCTGGGCCAGCATCTGACGCAGTTCATGGCGCATCGAATAGAACGTGCCGGTGGCGTTCACTTCCATCACGCGGTGCCAGTGTTCGTCGCCGGCCTGGTGGATGGGCGCCCACAGTCGATCGCGCTGTTCGGTGTAATTGATCGGCTCATCGGGCCGCAGGGCATCGACAACGCCGGCGTTGTTCAGGGCGGCATCGACGCCGCCGTAGGTGTCGACGGCTACGCGGACCATCCTTTCGCAGACCTCGTCCTTTGAAATATCTCCGGCGACGAAGGTTGCATCCAGGCCTTCTTCTTTGATGGAATCGACCGTCGATGCACCCAGTTCCTCAAGGATATCCACGCCGATCACTTTCGCGCCTTCGCGCGCCAGCCGCTGGGCGGCCAGTTTGCCCATGCCGCGCGCGCAGCCGGTAACGATCACACGCTTGCCCGCGAAGCGACCCGGCATGAAATAGTCTTCGGGCACGGGCACGACGTCCTGACGGCCGGGAATGTCCGGATCCGGGTTTTCCCAAGGCGTTGAGTAATCTTCCAGCGCCAGCGACAGCTGCTCGCCCTCGCCGGTTTGCGCTTGCGCGCCGGACATGGTCACGCCGCCAACAGTGCTGGCCGCGGCTGCGATGCCCAAGGTCTTGATGAGGTCTCTTCTGATCATTGCATCCTCCAATCGAAAGCGCCGGATCGGCGCGTCAGTAGGCGGTCCAACCGCCGTCAGTTGAAAGTGTGGCGCCCGTGATGTTCCCCGAATCCGGGGACAACAGGTACACCATCATCCCGACCTGCTCAGCGACGCTTGCCGGGCGTCGATTCTGGTCTGCGTAGGACAGGATGCTTTGGGTCTTGATACGACCCATGTTCGGATTCGGCCCGGCTTCGGCGTTGCGAGCGGCGACCAGCGCGCCGGCGCGGGCCAGCCGGAACGCGGCCCCGCGTCCCATGCCCCGAGCGCAACCGGTGACCAACACGGTCTTGCCGGCGAATCGGCCTGGGGTGAAATAATCATCGGGGATCGCTGCAATCCTGCGCCGGTCAGGAATCTCTGGATCCGGCGGGTTCCAGGGTTCCGCATAGTCGCCCGGTGCCGGCAGACTCAGCGGATTCGTCGGCGACTCGGCCGATGCACGTCCCGTAACGACGTGGCCTGCACTTCCTGCGGCAGCCAGGCCGAGCGAGCGCAGTTCGTCGCGGCGGATCATCGGCCGGCTCCCGAGCCAGGGCCGAGCGGGTCAGAAGGCATAACGAACGAACAGCATGACGCTGAACCAGTCCTGAAGGTCGTTGTCCAGCGCAAGCTTCGTGCCTTCGCCCGGCCAGGTGTAGGCGACGTGACCATGAACGTAGATGTTGCGGTTGGCGAACCACTTGGCCGTGATGTTGGCTTCGTAGCCGTATTCGTCATCCTGGAGGAACCCCAGCGCGGGATTGCCCCCGACGTTGGTCAGGCTGTCGGCGTAAAAGGCCCACAGTTGAGGCACCAGCTGCACTTTGGGCACTGGCCGCAGGATGGCCTGGAGGCGGTGCGATTTCACGTTGCTGTTCTGGACCGCCTTGAAATGATTGACGCTCTGGATCCAGAGTTCGCCTCCGCCGCCGGAAAGCATCGGGTCCCAGCGTTCGAACTCGTCGGTGTCAGGATCGTCGCCGGTAAAGTGCCCGTAGCGATAACTGACGGTGGGTGACCAACGCGAATTCTGGAAGCTGTAGCCGAACTCGAGGCTGCCACCATAGGCTTCCATGTCGAAGTTCTGGTTTCGCTGCAGCGCGAACTCGCCGGCAAAATAAGGCCCGGTCTGGCCAAGGCCTCTTGGCGTGTAGTCAAAACGCGCGTTGTAGACGCGGAGCCCTTCGCGGGTACCGACGGTTTCTCCATTGGGTCCGAAATACCTGAAGTCGCCGTCGGGCGCTGCAATGAAGCTCAGGCCGGCCTCCAGATTGTTCAGCGGCTCGAACTCGATATTGACCCCGGCAAAAGTCGTGCCGGTATCGAGCAGTGGTAGCTCGTCAGGATCCAGGTAGAAGAACTCCACCATGGTGTTGTCATAGCGGAAACGGGCAAGGCCGAGGAAATCGGCCGCCCAGCGCGCATTGGCCTGGAGCGCGGCTCGCTCGCCGCCGTTGGCCGAGGTCGTGGTCAGCAACATTCCCTTGCCGATCGTGAAGCGCTTGCGACCAGCCATCACGTTGTACGCAAACCGATTGCCTTCTTCATCGGTCCGGCCCCCGATCACCCCGAGATAGGCGTCTTCGAAATCGTGGTAGGTGCGGGTCTTGTCGGTGAAGATCTCCTGCCCGACCGAGTTGGTCAGCATGGCGCTGACGCCTGCATAAACGTACATTTCCTCGGTCACTGGCGTGATGCCATACAGGCCATAGTGCAGATAGGACTCCAACCATTGATCGTAGCCTGCGCCCGACGGCTCACCGTCGACCAGTGGATTGCCGGCAAGCATCAGATCCGGTCGAGCGTACCAGGCGTTGTTGTTCGCGTAGTAGAGCGCAAACAGGTCCAGCTTGGCCCGGAGAAAGGTCCCGTCGCGGTCGTAGAGCACCGGAAACCGGTCGGCAAATCCGGTGGGCTGTGCCGCCGCTGGCTCCCCGTCCGCGATCGTGACCAGAACGTCGATGGCCAGTCCGCCCTGGGCGCCGAATCCGATTTCGTAGTCGATTGCGCCGACGTCCCGCACGCGACGAGCGCGAGTGAGTCTGAATTCGAAGCCCTCTCGACTGAAGCGCGTTCCCGGATAGAGCTCCAGGGCCGTACGGACCTGGTCCTGCACGCGCGCGTTGAGGCCCGCGTCGTCGCTCGGATTCATCAGTACGACGCTGATCGACTCGATCCGCTTGAAGTTATACGGATCCGCACCCGACACGTTCTGCGCCAGGGCAAGGTTCGAGCCGCCAACGGTCGCCAGAACCAACAGGCCCAACACGGCGGCGAGGATTCTTGACCGGCTAATCTCAGGCGTCGATGCGTTTTTCATGGCTGGCGACTCCAAATACGTGGTGACTGGATCGTCGGGGTGAATTTCATTCGACTCAGAAGCTCACGTAGAGCGTGGACTGAAGCGTAGTCCATGGAACGTCCGCACCGATCAACTTCAGAGCCTGACCCGGGTATGCGCGTGAGGCGATCACCTGCCGATACACGTTGCGATTGATCGCGCAGTGCAAGGTCCTCGTCCCGCACCGAATCGCCACGCGACCGTGCGATTTCGACGTCAACGCTGGAAATCGCCTGACCCACGGCGGCGCCTTCCTGAGCCCGGACGGCGGGCCCGACCTGTCCTACGCCCGCGCCTGCGCCATACTGCGCGTACCCAAACTCGGCTGCGCCTGCCAAAAGACAAACGCAGCCGAGAAGGGAGCGGCGGATCCGCCAGCCCACCATTGTCTTAACGCGGCTGCTTATCGCATTACTCTCCGAACAGCCGGGTGACGTGGCCGCCGCCGTGGACGTTTAGGATCTGGCCGCTGATCCAGCTTGACGCCGGCGACGCGAAAAAGAGCATCGCGTTCGCGATGTCCTCCATCTTGCCTGCCCGACCGATGAGATTGTCGGGATGCGCCAGCTTCTCCTGCATTTCGGGCGTGACGCCGGCATCGGCGTAGCCTGGCGTAATCACGGTGCCGATCAGGATGGAGTTGATGCGCACCTTCTTCGCCAGCATGTGCGCCAGCGACACCATCATCTGGTTCAACGCGGCCTTCGCCGTGCCATAGGGCAGGATGTCGTAAGCCGGAACGGCCGAAGAGAACGAGCCGGAATTCGTGATCGTGGCGTTCTCGGCCTTTTCCAGATAGGGCAGGCAGGCCATGCTCATCCGGTAGGCGCTGACCGTGTTCAGGTCGTAGGACTTCAGCAACTCTTCCCTGGGGATCGCGGCCGGGTCGGGCTGGCGAGCACCCCAACCGACGTTGTTGATGAGGGTGGAGATACCGCCGAAAGCATCGACAGTGGCGTCGACGACGGCCTGTATATCCTCATCCTTGGTCACGTCACAGCCCATGCCGAGGACTTCGTTGCCGGTCTCCTTGGCGATGTCCGATGCCGTGTCGGCGGACTTCTCGGCCTGCAGGTCGCAGATCATGACCTTTGCGCCGGCTGCCGAGAGTGTTTTGGCGATCTGCGCGCCGATGTTCTGCGCACCGCCGGTGATGATGACGTTGTGTCCGTCCATGCGGAAATCCGCAAATGCATCGAAATTACTCATTTTTTCGTTCTCCAAACAGTTCTTTGCAATCTTGAAATTCGTGGAAGCGGTCGGACTCGATCAGTCCAGTTCCTGCACGCCGCCGCCGGAGACGGTCAATACCTGGCCACTGACCCAGCTTGCAGCAGGCGAGCACAGGAACAGGGCCGCGTTGGCCATATCCTGCGGTTCTCCCAGACGCTTGATGGGCGTGCCCTTGAGCATGGTCTGCTCGATCTCCGGGGTCAGCACGGACTCGAGGGCCGCGGTGCGGGTGGCCCCGGGCGCGATCGCGTTGACGCGGATGTTCATGGGGCCGAGGTCGTAGGCGATATTGCGCGTCAGGTGGCTTTCCGCCGCCTTTGAGGAGGCATAGGCTGCCATGCGCTTGTTGCGGTTTTCCGCCGCCATGGACGTGATGTTGAGAATTGCGCCGCCGCCCGCCGCTTCCATGTGCGGCGCCGCGAGCTGGCACAGGTGGAACACGGAGAACAGGTTGAGCTCGAAGGCGCGGCGCATGTCCGCCATGGGCATGTCGAAGGGCTTTGGCCCGCCGCCGCCGGCGTTGTTGACGAGAATGGTCAGCCCGCCGAATTCCTCAACGGCACGGTCGACGGCCGCGACCAGGTCCGCCTCTTCCATCACGTTGCAGGCGACGCCGATCGCCCGGCCACCCGCGTCGACGATGCCTTTTGCTACCGCTTCGGCGTCGTCGGCCTTGAGGTCGGTAACACACACGGCCGCGCCCGCTCCGGCAAACGTTTCAGCGATACCCCGACCGATCCCGGCACCCGCGCCGGTAACCAGCGCGATCGCGCCATCCAGCCTGA
>Ga0180430_10005699_pt1 | contig 10293 bp, 7 predicted proteins | sample SS_ome_9_FD_132999 | JGI IMG/M metagenome (GOLD analysis project Ga0180430, IMG submission 132999) | Hypersaline lake sediment archaeal communities from the Salton Sea, California, USA - SS_1_S_2 metaG | ecosystem: Environmental > Aquatic > Non-marine Saline and Alkaline > Hypersaline > Sediment... | reverse complement strand
TCGGCGGCATTGTGCGCACCAATATCGATCAGGTGATCGAAGCCGGTGCCGATTCCGTGGCGATGATAACAGGGTTGAGCAAGGCTCCTTCTGTCGTTGAAGCCACTCGGTGGTTTGTTGAGAAGATGAGTAGTAAACAACAGGGGCTCGGGACTCGGGGCTAGGGGCTCGAAAAAACCTCAAAACCAATTTTCTACTTTTCCAACTTCACTCGATCATATATACCCCTCTTCATTATGGGTGAGCGAAAGACGAACGACGAACGACGACCAACGGTTTTGACGATAGCTGGTTCAGATCCTTCAGGCGGTGCTGGAGCTCAGGCTGACCTTCGCGTCTTTTCAGATATGGGTGTGAAGGGTCTTTCAACGATTACAGCAATTACAGCCCAGGACGACGAAGAAGTCCTAGCTATTCATCCCACGGCCACCGATATCCTTACCCAGCAGCTTTCAACCGCATGCAAGAAGCATGAGCCCGATGTCATCAAGATCGGTATGGTTGCAACGCAGGCTAATGTTCGCGCCATCATCTGGTTTTTGGGTCACACAAAGGCCAAGCAGATCGTTATCGATCCGGTGCTAAACTCGTCCAGCGGCACGCCGCTTCTCGAGGCAAAAGCCACAGCGCAATATCGCCAGCAGCTCCTGCCGCTAGCGACAGTGATTACACCCAACCTCTTGGAAGCTCAGGTGTTGGCCGGTATGCAGGTTAATTCTGTGGAGACCATGGAAACCGCGGCCAAAACGATCCACACGGAAATAGGAAAGCTCAGGGGATCGCACGATAAGCCGCTGTATGTAGTGGTAAAGGGCGGTCATCTAGCTGGTGATGCAGTTGACGTTCTTTTTGATGGCGAGAACTTAAAGAAGTTTACCGCAAATCGTATCACGGGCCGTTCACCGAGGGGAACGGGCTGTCGCTTTGCCTCCGCGATTGCCGCCCGCCTGGCCTTAGGCGACGGCATCGAAGAAGCCGTTGGCGCTGCAAAAGAGTATCTGGCGAAGTACATCTCTTCGAAGGCGTAGGTTAATTTCTATTCCCAGAACATCTCGATCACCGAGTGGAGCCTGAGAGGGATATCCGGGCAACTGGTTATCCGGGACTGGGCGATCCGGAGATCGGGAAATCAGGAATAAAGCATATGCTTGTTTTTCCGATCTTGTCTCAGATTCCCTGGTGTCCTGATCTCCTAGTCCCGGGTTCCCTGATTTCCGGATGTCCTTACTTTAATCATTGAAATAATCAGTCTTTTTGAGTGAACTAAAATGCCTGGAAAGGCCTAATTAAAGCAACTTTGCTGTCGTTGACTTAAATCCCTATTATGGTAGAAACCGCGCGCTGTCTAACCCACCATAAGCCCGCCACAAGGCTGGCGGACAGGGAGGTAAGATGACTGACCCGCAACTCAATCCGTTCAAAATCGCACAACAACAGCTCGATGAAGCAGCAGAAGTCCTAGGTCTTGATCCGGGCACGCATGCAGCTCTGCGCGAACCAATGCGCGAACTACATGTCTCGCTTCCGATCAAGATGGATGACGGTACCACCAAGGTGTTCAAGGGCTATCGCGTACAATACAACGATGCGCGTGGACCAACAAAGGGAGGACTTCGTTTCCACCCTGAAGAGACGATCGATACCGTGCGCGCACTCGCCGCATGGATGACATGGAAGACAGCCGTAGTGGACATACCGCTCGGTGGCGGCAAGGGCGGCGTCATCTGCAACCCGAAGGAAATGAGCCCAAGTGAGTTGGAGCGCCTCTCGCGTCAGTACATTCGTCAGGTTGGTAGAATAATTGGACCCGAGAAAGATAGTCCGGCCCCCGACGTCTACACGACGCCTCAGATCATGGCGTGGATGATGGACGAGTTTTATTGGCAGAAGGGTTACAACGAGCCAGGCGTGATCACTGGCAAGCCGATTCCAATTGGCGGTTCCAAGGGCCGCAGCGATGCGACGGCGCGAGGTGGCGTTTACTGCGTGCGTGAAGCGGCGAAGGTCCTGGGTATGGATCCAAAGACCTGCTCGTTCGCGGTACAGGGTTTTGGAAATGCCGGTCAGTTTGCAGCAACATTGATGGATGAAATTCTCGGCTGCAAAAAGTTGGTCGCAGTTTCCGATTCGCGCGGAGGCGTCTACAATCCCAAGGGTATCGATGCCTACGAGATGGTCAAACACAAACTCGAGACCGGCAGCGTAGCCAACTTACCTGACACGCAGCCCATCACGAATGAAGATTTGCTCGAGCTCGATGTCGACATCCTGTCCCCGTCAGCTCTCGAGAACGTCATCACAGAGACCAATGCTGGTAACATCAAGGCCAAGATCATCGGCGAGCTGGCAAATGGACCGACCACGCCGGCAGCTGACGAGATCCTGCACAAGAACGGCAAGTTCGTGATTCCGGACTTCCTGTGCAATGCCGGCGGCGTGACGGTGTCTTACTTCGAGATGGTCCAGAATACCTACAACTACTACTGGGAGCTTCCGATGGTTCACGAGCGTTTGGACCAGAAGATGACCAACGCCTTCCAGGACGTCTACAAGATGCGCGAGACGCACAAGGTTCACAACCGCGTCGCGGCGTACCTGGTGGCCGTACAGCGCGTTGCAGAGGCAATGCGTTTCCGTGGTTGGGTATAAAGGATCGGTGGATGGTTGACGGGCAACGTGGAACGTAAAGGTAATATAAGAGGGCGGCTTGAAAGAGTCGCCTTCTTTTTGTTTTTTCGACCACCTACAACCGACCACCGTTCCACGTTTATCTTGAACTATTCAGTAGTTAAGATACTCTTTGGCAACTCATATGGCACCAGATCGCAAAGTCTTCGGAGGTGGTGAGATTGGCGGCAAGTCCAAGGGGTTCTTGCAGGCTCAAAGTATCCTGCTCTCCGACGACATGAAGGAACATCAGCCAGACATCGTCAGGCTGCTCCGTTTTCCAGTCAGTTTTTTCATTGGTACGAATGTTTTTGATCGCTATATCGTCGATAACAGACTTCAACCGGTAGTCGAGCGCTGCAAGTACTGCCGCGAGGAAGAGGATTTTGCGCACATGCGGCAGCGCTTCGTCGAAGCCGCATTTCCTACCGATCTTTTGCGCGAGTTGCGCGATCTGATGAAAAAGGTGACGTATCCGTTGGCTGTGAGGTCATCGAGTCTTCTGGAGGATCAGTCGGGAACGTCCTTTGCCGGCAAGTACGAAACCATTTTTATCTCAAACAGGGGTTCATTGCCCGTAAGATTGCAGCAGCTCATCGATGCGATGAAGCTGGTCTATGCCTCCACCTTCAACCCAAGTGCCTTGGAGTACAGAAGGCGTCACAAGCTTTTGGAGAAGCGCGAGCAGATGGCCATTCTCCTGCAGGAGGCTGTCGGCCGAGAGTACGAGGATTTGTTTCTCCCGTTGATGGCCGGCGTTGGTTTTTCGCAGAACGGCTATCGCTGGAATCCCGAGATTCAAAAGGATGATGGTCTTGTGCGCTTGGTGTTTGGTCTTGGTACGAGAGCTGTGGGACGTGGCTATGCGCGGATCTTCTCACCCGGCAAGCCGAATTCAAGACCGGAGGGCAGCGATACTCGCGAGATAGACAAGTTCTCGCAGACCACGGTCGACGCGCTCAACCTCAAAGAAAATCGCATAGATTCGTTCCATTTCAGAAAGATCGTGCGCACGGGTCTGGACTGCTATCCCCGCGCCGAGGGCCTCTTCAGCCTGCGCGAGGGGAACCACCTGTATGCACCTCCAACACGTCTCTGGGTCGAGGGCCACAAGCCGGTGCTTACGTTTGATGCAATTCTCTCGAAGCCATGGTGTGGCTTGGCGATAGCACCGGTTTCGCTCGCAGTTTTAAGAAGGCTGGAGAAAAAGATGGAAGCACCGGTGGATATAGAGTTTGCTGTGCGCGTGGACGACGAGAAGGAGCAGGCCAACTTTTACCTCGTGCAGGCACGTCCGCTCTCGCAGCGAGAAGCGATGAAGGCGCGCCGTATCCCCAAGAGCGTTCCAGAGAAGAATAAGCTCTTTTACGTGAGGAAAAATGTTCCGTCCGGTCGCGTGCGCAATATCGAGTACATCGTGTACGTCGACCCGCAGCGCTACAATGAGTGGCCGGTTACAGATCGTCACGAGGTGGCGCGCGTGGTCGGTCGCATCAATCGTGCTCTTCTTGGTAAGACTTTTATGCTCATGGGGCCGGGCAGATGGGGTTCGGCCAATATTCAGCTGGGCGTGCCAACCAGATATTCCGAGATTTCCAACTGTTCGATGCTGGTGGAGATAGCTCGCAAAAGCCATGGATATGTGCCTGAAGTTTCGTATGGAACGCACTTTTTTCAGGACCTGATAGAGGACGGAATAGTTTATCTTCCCATGTATCCTGATGACGAGGGTGTGATTTTCAATGAGAAATTTCTAGAGAAGGAGAGTTCCTTCCCAGAATTTTGTCCAGAGAACTTCTATCGCGCCTTTGACGAACTGGTTCGAGTGATACATATTCCTACGGTTGCGAATGGTATGTTGGCGACGGCTGCTATGAACGGTGAAAATGATGAGGGACTCATATATTTGAAAAAGGCTTAAAGGCATGATGCCGGATCCCAGATCCCGGATGCCAGATAAAAGCAAAAACGAAGCGCTCTTACTGGTATCTGGCATCTGATTTTTTATGATTAGCTTATATATACATATTCCGTTTTGTCTGAAGAAGAAGTGCTCGTATTGCGACTTCTTTTCCATGCCCGTCGATGACCTGAACGACTCGCACGTTCAGAAGTATCGCGATGCTCTCGTGTTTCAGTTCAAGCACGAAGTGGAGCGCCTGAACTTGGAGGATAGGGGTCTGCATTCGATCTACATTGGTGGCGGCACTCCGTCGCTGTTGCCCGTAGATTTCTTTGAGAAGTTGATGATCGCCTTTGGAACCACGTTTGTCATGCAAAGCGATATCGAGATCACGTGCGAGGTGAATCCTGCAACGGCTGATGCCCAGTGGTTCAAGGACATGGTCAGCGTGGGCATCAATCGGTTCTCAATAGGTGTGCAGAGCTTTCAGGACGCCAAGCTCAAGAAATTGGGACGTCAGCACGATGCCAAGGCTGCGCAGCAAACGATAGCCGAGGCCTTGGAGTCGGGGGCCAACAGCGTCAACGTCGATCTGATGTACGGCTTGCCCGGTCAGAAGACCTCCGATTTTGAAGCTGATCTGAAGACGGCGATGACGTTTCAGCCAAATCACATTTCAGCCTACCAGTTGACCGTTGAGGATGGGACGCCGCTTTGTAAGCAGATCAAGGGTGAGTCGGGGCGCGTTTCGCTTCCTCGCGAGAAAACTGTTTTGGAACAGTTGAGGCTTGTCAGGCGCATGCTGTCTCGCAGTGGCTGGGATGCTTATGAGATCTCAAATTTTGCCAAGCCTCACTTTGCCTGTATGCACAACATGCACTACTGGCGCTACGGCGAGTACCTGGGTTTGGGTGCCGGGGCGACTTCCTTTATGGTCGACGAGGCGGGGAAGGGCGCAAACGACCGCTACGCGCGCCGTTGGACGATGACGCAAAACGTAGAAAACTACCTCAAAGGATTGCTTGCCGAGGTAGAGGTGGATGTGATAAGTCGGCGCACTTCTATGGGGGAGTTCTGTTTTCTTGGTTTGCGCACGGATGACGGAGTAGCGCTGGATGATTTTGAAGAGCGCTACGGCGTGAAGTTGAAGAAGGCATTCCCTGATGTCGTTGAGGATCTGACCGAGCGCGGACTGGTTCATGTTCAAGGCGGAAGGCTCAAGCTCACGCAGGAAGGCGTAGAACTCTCCAATCAGGTCTTCGAGTGCTTTGTGGAGTAGCTGAATGAAAATACAGTTTCTCGGTGCTACCGAAACGGTCACCGGTTCAAAATTTCATCTAGCCGATGGTCACCACTCGTGGCTTGTCGATTGCGGCCTCTTTCAGGGGCTTCGCGAGCTGCGTCGCCGCAACTGGACGCCGTTGCCTATCGATGTCTCCGCTCTAAACGCTGTTATTCTTACGCATGCACACATTGACCACTCAGGTTATGTGCCGCTGGTTTGCAAGGGCGGTTTTCGCGGACCGGTGATGGCGTCGGAGCCCACGGTTGAACTCTGCAAGATTTTGCTTCCTGATGCTGGCTTTATCCAAGAGGAAGACGCGCGTTTTGCGGCTCGCAAGGGGTATTCAAAACACTCCAAGCCGATGCCGCTTTACACCTATGCAGATGCGGTGCGGTGTCTTTCGCAGTTCGACCCGTTGCCCGACGAAGAAGAGGTTGAACTTGCCGACAACGTGCGCATGCGCATGTATCCTGCAGGCCACATCTTGGGTTCGCGTTTTGTGAACCTCGAGGTTAGAAAGAATCAGCACCATAATTTTAATATCCTCTTTGCCGGCGATATCGGAGGTTACAACTCACTGATCGCTGTCGATCCGACCACTATAGAGGAGATGGATTATCTGGTCCTGGAGTCGACATACGGTGATCGCGATCATGAGGAGGAGGATGTCGTCGAGCGCTTTGGACGCATCATCGATGATACAGTCGCGCGCGGCGGCAAGGTCATAATCCCTGCTTTTGCAGTTGGCAGAACACAGGAGGTGCTCTTTATCCTGCGCCAGCTGGAAGAAGCGGGCAGGTTGCCTAACATTCCTGTCTACTTGAACAGTCCATTGGCGATCGATGCGACGGCTATCTATCTGCACTACGCGCATGAGCATGCTTTCTTCAACGAGGCTGTGACAGACGATCATGAGTTTCGTCCCAGCCGTCTGGAAATGATCTACGATGCAGAAGGCTCAAAGGAGCTCAATCGTTTGGACGAACCCGCGATCATCGTTTCATCCTCGGGCATGCTTACTGGCGGTCGCATACTTCACCACTTAAAGGCATACCTGCCGGATCCAAAATCCACGATCGTCATGGTGGGCTATCAGGCAGAGGGTACTCGTGGACGCGCGATCCTCGATGGTGCGAAGGCGATCAAGATTCACGGTTTTCCGGTTCGCATAGCAGCTCACGTGGAGTTTATCGATTCGCTCTCCGCGCACGCGGATTCCGGCGACATAATGCGTTGGCTTCAGGGTTTTAGAAAACCGCCCAAGACCACTTTCCTTGTGCACGGTGAAAAGGAGAGTCAGGCGTCGCTTAAGGCGCGCATGGAAGAAGAGTTGGGCTGGAACGTGGAAATTCCCAAATATCTCCAAAAGCATGAATTATGAGAATCCATTCCAAAATCCCTCCGGCTACAACGCCGGATTTTCGGCTGCGACTTCGTCAGATTTCGCAAAAAAAGCCTCAATGTAGCTTTGGCTACACCTCCGTTTTTTTTGCTCATCTTCCTTGTCTCGCTCTAAAATCCAGCGTTTCGCTTTCGAAGGGGTTTTGAAATGGATTCACCCTCAATCAAACAGCTTCCAAAAGTTCCAGGAGTGTTTGCAGCGCTCGGTCCGGGAATAGTCTGGATGGCGTTTGCCCAAGGGTCGGGTGAGCTGATCTGGTGGCCGTATCTGATTGCGAAATACGGTCTCACATTCCTGGCTATTTTGATTCCGGCAGCACTCCTTCAATTCCCGCTCACATATGAGATCGGTCGCTATACCCTCTACACCGGCGAAGGTATCTGGCGCGGTTTTGTAAAGCTCAACAAGAAGTACGCGTTCGTGATGTGGATGGTAATGCTGGTGCAGTTTCTATGGTTTGGGGCATTCGCATCCGCTGGCGGTACCGCAGTTGCTGCGCTTACCGATTTTCCTGCCGAGTGGACGCAGCGCGGGCAGGCGTTGTTCTGGGGCTACGCTTCCATGGCAGTTTTTCTGGGCGTGCTGGTATCGAGCAAGTTGGTCTATCGTTCCATCGAGCGCATCATGTGGGTGATTGCAGTCCTCACCGTAGCAGGGCTAATCGCTGCTTGTACTCATCCCGATGTCGTGAGCGTGTTACCAACCTTTACCAAAGGAATTTTCGGTATAAGTGGTGACATGCCGCGCACATGGGAGGTTGGCGACGCTACGGTCCTCATCACGGCGATCACGTTCATGGGATTGGGCGGATTCTTCTCACTCTTTTATTCGTACTGGGTGAAGGAAAAGGGTTTTGGCATGGCGCACTACGCTGCGCACGTGATCGGTTTGTTGCGGGGTATCGTTCCTGGAGGCGTTGGCAGTGCGGATGAAGTCAGCATGGAGCCGTCGGCCGAGGACAGGCGCCGACTGCACGGTTGGCTTAAAATCCTAAAGATAGATGTGGGTGTGGGCATTGGCGGCAATATCTTGACGACGCTCATGATGTGTCTGCTCGCATATGCGGTTCTGTTTCCAAAAGGTATCATCCCGCAGGAATGGAATATAGCCGTTGTGCAGGCGAAGTTCTTTGAACTCAGATGGGGTTCAGTTGGCACGATGCTATTCTATGTTGTTGCCGCAGCATTCTTGGTCGACACGTGGCTTACATCAATCGATGCATTGAGCAGGGTAAACAGCGATGTAGTGATGAGCATGTTCAAAGGTGCGAAGAAGAAGTCGCTTAGCTGGTGGTACTACTTTTTCCTCTTCATCTTTGCAGGGGTTACCGCGATCACGATGCCGATGGCTCAGCCAGGTGTATTGATCTTAATTACAGGCGTGTTGAGCTTCATCGGCGTTATCCTCTATGCGGTGCCGCTCTGGATTTTAAATTATCGCTTTTTGCCAAAACACCTGCCGGATTTCTCGCGTCCATCACGCACAGCACAGGTGCTCCTGTCTGCGGTGATAGTGATCTACGCAGTCCTCCTGATAGCCTTTGTTTGGGTAAGATTCTTCTAGAAAGAAAGCTTACTTAGCTTGAATCTTTTTCAGAGCTTTTTTCACTTCTTTGTTAACGGAAGGATATACTGCCTTGCTCGCAAGGATCCTTTTCAATGCAGGAACAGCTCTCTTGGCTGCAGTGCCCATAACACCCAATGCAGTTGCTGTATGCATGCGCACGATGGGCTCACCATCTTCCAGTGCTTTTACCAATGCCGGTATCGCTGGCAGCACTTTTTTGAATTTATCGGATGTATTGTAGATTTCGTCGTGCTTCTTATACATCCAAGCTATTCTCTTCAGCAGGAGTGCGCCATCGCCGCGCCTGGCCCAATCCTTACTTCCGATAAGCATTGCAACGGCTTGCTTTACTTTCTTATCCTTGATGGAAGATGTGTATAGCTTTACCAGTTCCGCCCTTTTCTTTTTCAGCCGTGTCTTTTTTTCCTTCTGAGCATCGACGATGAAGGTAACTGCTAGTTCAGCCGCCATCCGTTCGCTTAATTTTGGCTTTGTCTTCAGGAATTTTTTCAGTGCAGGGAGCCCGCGTTTGTCACCGATATCGCCGAGCGCGGTAGCTGCGAATCTTCGAAGATCCGCATCCGAACTTTTTAAATAAGAGATTATTGTGGGCACTGCGGATTTGGCACTGAAACTTTTGCCATATCGAGGGGCATGCAATCTGCCAATGGCCAAAATGACGCTTGCACGCGCACGGCTTTTTACGTTCTTGTCCTTCAACAGATTGAGGAGCACAGGCATTGCGCTGCGATAACGCAGGAGTCGCACATCATCGGCTGCATTTCCGACGAGGCATTTACCCTTCAACATTCCAATTAGGAAATCTTTGCTATACTTCCAAGGTCCTCGCGGACACGAGCTTGTCGTTTGAGTTTTTCCCAAGTTGGCGACGAGGACGAATCTTGTTTGCGCAAATTTACGGGATTTTCCGGTGACTTTTTTCGCGATAGCCGTTTTGCGTGGGAGTTGGCTGGATCTCTTAGTAATAGGTTTGATGCTCATATATTCGTCTCCTTGTTATAGATATTATCGGTAGGTTTTTGGGTGAGTTGCGCGTGGCCCAAATAGCTTAATGATATCAGGTATATCTAGAGTTGGTTGTGTTGGGTAAGTAAAAGAAACCAGTGCCACCTCGAAGGTGGCACTGGTTTGATAAAATAAAAAAGGCCCGGTCACGGGACCTTTAATGCGAAGAGGGAAGATTGGCTTGCTTCCGCAAGCCCGCCTTAATGTTCGCCTCGTTTGCCCAACTATGTTGGGCTCCCAACTCGGCGATTATCTGTATTGTTCTCCTTCGGAGAACCAGGCGTCGAACCCCGTGCCTTCGGCATGGGTTCGGATCCGCCCGTCGACAGAAACAAAAAAACTGCCGAATGGGAGTGTTCTTGTTTCTGCGGAGAGGGAGTGATTCGAACCCCAGGTACTCTAAAAAGGGTACAATAGATTTCGAGCCTACCGCATTCGACCACT
>Ga0180430_10005697_pt1 | contig 10294 bp, 7 predicted proteins | sample SS_ome_9_FD_132999 | JGI IMG/M metagenome (GOLD analysis project Ga0180430, IMG submission 132999) | Hypersaline lake sediment archaeal communities from the Salton Sea, California, USA - SS_1_S_2 metaG | ecosystem: Environmental > Aquatic > Non-marine Saline and Alkaline > Hypersaline > Sediment... | reverse complement strand
GGTTCACCCCCACCATCGACGCGGGTACAGCGCCCAACACGCCTACCGCTGCCATGCTCCACGGCGCGGCCCCGGCCGTCCACGCATAGAGCAGCGCGCCCGCCAGCATGAGCAGCGTGACAACTGTGATGCTGCCAAGATAAACCGGCGTGGGGTGACGCAGGATGGCACGCCGGAGACGTTCCAGCGGAGCCCCGCGGTAACCAAGGGCTTCCTCAAGCTGCCCAAGGCCCTCGCCGACCAGGTAGAAGCCCACGTGTGCCTCCCGGTCGTCGTGAAGGCGGGCACCGGCACCGTCCTCCGCCTCAGGCTCCTGCCGCCGTCCCGCCAGGCCCATCGCCTCCTCGGCCACCGCCTGCTCCGTCTCCCCGACGCGCCGCGCTAACTCCTCGATCACACCCCGATATCGATCTCGGGTATCGAAGTCCATCTTCGGGTAAACGCCAGCCGGTTCCTCGCGTAGGGTTCTCTCCACTAGGCTGGTGGCCTCGAAGAAGGCCTCCCAATCCTGGGCGTCGATCGCTCGGAGGCTCTTGATCGCCGCGGCCACGAGGGGCTCGTCCATTTCTCCGTGGAAACTCAGTGGGTCAGGCCAGGCGTCCTCCTCCAGCGGAATCTCCGTGTCCACCGCGCGGGACACGGCCTGTGTGAGGACCTCCACCGCGGCCAGGCGGAGCATCGTGGGCAGAGCCCAGATCTCCCCCATGGTTAACGCCCGCTCATCCTGGTACGCGCGCACGAATCGTGCCGCCTGGCCCACATCCACGTGGCCGCCGCTCATCTGAACGATGCAGCGGGCCAGCGCGTAGATACGCGGGTAGCCCCGCAGCGTCGAACCCTCCAGCTTCGGGAGCCGAGCGTAATACCCGGGGGGCATGTTCTCGCGGATCTGCCGGATCCCCTGCAGCACAACGTAGAAGTTGTCGAGCAGCCATTCTCCGACTCCCGAGAGCGCGCCCCGCTCCTCCGACAGCTGGACATAACCAGCGTAGGCCTCGTGCAGCACCTTTTCCAGAGCGGGAAGTCGGTCCAGCAGCACCGGCGCCGGTCCCGCCGACCGGGAGGCGCTGTGCCCGGCGGCCAGTTTCCGGGCCGCCTCCTTGATGCGTCTGCCGTCGCCGTCCGTGTCAGGGTTGGGTTGACTCATAGTCTGCATACCGTGTGGTTGGTTCGGTCTGGAGATGAGTGGGCAGAGCCGTCGATGTGCCGCACCCTCTTCGGCTCTTCGATGGTACGTCCGGGAGCTCGTGCACCAATGCCGACCGGCTCAATGACCGGCACGTTCCCTGGCCGCGCGCTCCGCCTCGGTTTGACCAGCCTCCTCGGGCGGCACGTCTTGCACGATCAACAGCGGCCCGCACCCGTAGGCGATGAAGTTCAATGCCACGCTGCCGTACGGCCAGCTCTTCTTACCCGAGTATCCGTGCGCCGCCATCACCACGAGGTCGACCTCCTCATCGTCCGCGAGGGTGTGAAGAGCCATCGCCGGATCATCGCTCACCACCAAGCGGGGCTCCACCTCCAGATCCAGCCTCGATCCGAGATCATCCAGGTACGCCTGGCCTTTCTCGCGGTTCAACGCCGTAAGCCGCTCAATCAGATCAGCCTCCTCCTCCGACAAGGGTGCGCGGCGGGGAACCTCGGGCCTCTTCACCACGTGGGCCAGGATGAGTCGCCCGTCATAGTGCTGCGCCAACTCCCGAGCCCAGGGAAGCGTGCATTCAGCGCGCTGGGATCCGTCGAGGGGTACGAGCAGCCGCGCATAGCTCAGACCGGTCAGCTCCTCCGTCACAGGCTGGTAGGCTCGAACGATCATCGTCGGTGCGTAGGCTCGCAGAATGACCTTCTGGACCACGCTGCTGATGTTCCAGGCGCTCAGTCCGCTGTCTCCATGGCTGCTCATGATGATTAGATCGACGTTCTCTTCCCTGGCGAAGTCGATGATCCGGCCCGCGGGCCTACCCTCGGCCAGCCGAACCTCGGCGCGCAGACCGGCCTCCCCAAGGCGCTCGGCCACGTCCTTCATATAGGCCTCGGCCTCAGACTTCCGCATGTGCCAGCTGAGAGGATCGACGGCCCGAGAACCAGCGTTCGCCGGCTGCCGAGCCACCGCCCTGAACAGGGTCACGTTCGCATCCATCGCTCGCCCAACAGCGACGGTGTGCGGCAGCACCCGCTCAGCCAGCGATGAGCCGTCCAGGGGGACCAATATGTGTTCAACCATCGCCGCCACTCCCTTCTACGCCTGATTCGGATCTACCGTCCTCCTGCCGATGTGCTGCGCCGTCGTGCTTCGCATAGGCGACTGGTGTGCCAGCCAGCTTCATCTTCCGCCCGACTCCCGGCCTGGCGCTGCGCGGTCTACCACAGCGCCCAGCCGAGAGGTCGTCACACGAATGGTAGACACCTACGGGCTCAGCTCAGCGGGCCGTGCCGCGAGTTCCACATCCACCTCTTGCCTGCTCCCATCCCGTAGAACGGTCAGGGAGATGGTGTCACCGGGCCGCTTGAAGGCCACGAGGTTCAAGAGGTCGGCGAAATCCTCGATCGTCTCACCGTCCGCCTCCACCACGACATCACCGCCGACCGGGACCCTCTGCCCGAGAATCTGGTCCTCCCCAGTCGCGCCCTGCAGGCCCGCCTCTTCCGCCGGTCCGTTCTCCACGACGACGGCGATGTAGGCACCCTGCTGGGTGTCGAGTTCGTTCGCCTCCTGCAAGAGAAGATTGACAGCGCCGCCCTGCACGCCGAGCCAGGGCCATGCATAGCTGCCTCGCTCGATCAACGCCGGCACCACACGCCGTACAACGTTCGACGGAATAGCGAACCCGACGCCGCTGTTGGTCCCAGACTGAGTTGCGATCTGCGCGTTCACGCCCACCACGCGCCCATCGAGCTTCAGCAGGGGTCCGCCGGAGTTCCCCGGATTGATGGCGGCATCCGTCTGAATGGCCTGCGGGATGCTGAAGGGCGTCTCCGCTGTCGGAATCATCCGCCCGACAGCGCTAACGATCCCCAGCGTCATACTGCCGCCCAGGCTGAACGGGTTGCCAATGGCGATGACCCGATCGCCCGGGGCCACGGTCTCGATCTCGGCCAGCGACAGCGGTACGACGCCCTCCGGCACCTCATCGACGCTCACCACGGCCAGATCGCTGTCCGCATCCGTTCCGACCACCTCGGCACGGACCTCAAGTCCATTGAAGAAAATCACTGTCACCGCCTGGGCGCCCGCCACGACGTGGTCATTCGTCACAATGTTCCCCTCGTCGTCAATCACGAATCCCGATCCAGCGCCCTGACCGGTCATACCTCCCTGCTGCCGGTAGACGCGGATGTTCACCACGCCCGGGTTGGCCGCCTCATAGAGCGCGGTCAGCATCTCCCCCTCCACCATCTGCGACTCAGTGCTTTCCTCGGAGTTCTCCCCAGCCGTCTCCTCTTCGGCCTGCTCAGGGACTGGCGTCAGTGTGGGAACAGCTTCCTGCACCTCCCGCGTGACCTCGGCGATAGAGATCGTTGCCTCTCCCTCTTGCCTCAACCCACCCACCTGGAAGGGGATCAGCCCAACCAGAAGGGCGACAACGACCACCGCCGCGATCAGGACAACGCCTGCGCAGCCGAGGCCGGCCACTATCGCAAAACGTCGACTATCCATCCGTTATCTCCTTTTCGTATAAGACAGTTTGCCCTATCTCTGTGCCATTCCTACGTAGAGGGACCTCCAACCAACCCACCTGACCGACACGGCCGACGGCCCCACCTATACCAGAAAAGCAACGGCTACCCCTGCGGTCAGCATCATGACCACCGACGGCAGGATCCTCCGGCGAAGGCCAGGCGCCCCCGCGCTAAGCACGATGGCTCCCTTCGCCAACGTGTTCGCCATCGCTCCGAGCACGATTGCACGCGCTCCCACAACTGCGCTCAACCCGCCCTCGGGCCGCGTCAACCGGGCCATCGAAAGCGTGACTGCGTCGACGTCGGGAAGCCCGGCTATGAAACTCGAGAGATACACGCCGAGGTCTCCCGTGTAGATTTGGGCCGCCTTGGCGATCACCAGAACCACTGCGTACAACAGCCCGAATTGGAGCGCAGTGCCCAACTCGAACGGGTTCTTGAAGGGAACCTCTCCTTCTTCCCTCGTGGGCTGGCGGACGTACAGGTACGCGCTGTAGGCCAAGCCCATCGAGGCAGCCGCCACCAGCGGGAGCCATACTCGCGCCAGGAGCGCCGGGTTGAGTGCCGCTACTTCGGCCAATATGCGCACGTAGCTAATCGCCCAGGCCACGGTGATGGCCAGCGCGAAGGGGCGTGCGAGATCCTCCTTCTCTCGGCTTCGCTGGGAGAAACTGAGGGTCACCGGGGTGCTCGAGATGATCCCCCCCAGCAGTCCCGTGAGGGTGATCCCGTGTGTCGGGCCGACGAGCTTGATCAAGACGTAGCCCAGAAAGCTGATGCCGGAGATCAAGACCACCATCAGCCAGATTTCGCGGGGGTTGAGGACGTCCAGGGGCGCGGGGCCATATCCGCGGTTGGGCAGGATTGGAAGGACAATGACGGTGATGACGGCAAACTCGAGCGTCGCATACACATCCTCGCGGGTGATGCGATCGGCGAACGCGTGCATCTCGGGCTTCAGCGAGAGCAGTGCCGTGGTCGCCACCCCCACTGCCGCCGCCAGGGGGAGGTGGTTCCAGTAGCAGAAGGCCCCCGCGGCAAACGTCAGCAGCGTGGCGATCTCCGTGGTGAGTCCGACCCCTCCGCGCTTCCACGTGCCAACGAAATAGGCCGCCACGATGAGGCCCCCCATGGGCAAGAGTAGGCCAACGAACCCCAATGGTGTGCCCAGCTCGTCAGCCGTCAGCGCCGCGGAGCTGCCAAGGAGACTGATAAGGGCAAACGTGCGTACCCCGGCAAATAGCTCTTTGTCCGAGCCCCCGTGGGCGTGCTCCCGCTGGAGCCCCACAAGCACCCCGATTGCCAGAGACGCACCGAAGCGATAGAAAAGAGTAGGATCCGTCATCTGCCACTCCCTGGCCTTCCTGCCCCGACAAACCATCCACCCCGTCGGAGCACATCGTCGAGCGGGATCCGCACGCAAAAACCGCGCGTACGCCCTGCATCTACGCGGGCGTACGGCCTATGCCTGCCCCGCCCCCGCGAGGGACGGGGTGACGCAGGGTCTATTTCACCCCTCACTTCCGTCTCTGTGGCTCAACGCTTCCCGCGCCAACTCGCGGATCTGGCCGATCTCCAGCGGCTTCTCGACGCAGCGGTAGACCCCCAGTTCGTCCACGTCAGCGGCGAAACTGTGGCAGCCGTAGGCCGTCATCCATATCACCGTGGGGCTCTTCTCACGCGCTCTGACGCGCCGCGTGAACTCGAGTCCGTCCATATCGGGCATGATCAAGTCCGTGATGACCAGATCGCAGGCCACGTCGTCCAGCTTGCGCAGCGCGTCTTCTGCCGTATGTGCCGTCATCACCTCGAAGCCATCCTCGAGCTTCATCAGGGCATTCTGGAGCACGAATAGGACACGTTCCTCGTCATCAACAATTAGAATCACCTGTTTCTCCACGGACGGGAATCCTCCGGCCTCCTGCGGTAGAATCTGCCTACCGCCTCTGCTGTACCGCCGACGCCCAACGTCACTACGCCCCAAGTATAACACATCAGGAGCCCGCCAACCGACGGTCTCCGTTGGGACTCGCGTTGGGGTAGGTTTGGTAGAGTTGGAGTTTAGTTGGAGAAGCCAACGTAGCGCTGGATGAGCGAGCGTCCCAATGCGGTCTAGCGGGATGGCCAGATCCCGAGTCACCGTGAAATCCATCACCGCCCTGCAGCCTTCGGAGGCCCTCTGCTCCCGCCCCTAACGCGCACATCAACATAGCCATCAAGAGCACCTACAACGCGACAAAGAAAAGAGAGGCTGGGCTCACCCTCGCCACCCTCAAGACGAGAGATGCTCGACTGGTGGGTGCCGACCTTCTCAGCAAGCTCCTGTTGCGTTAGGCCTCGGAGCATCCGAACTCGGGCTACGTGGAAGTCTGGCCCCAGCCGCTCGTCCATGGAGTTTAGGTCCCTCCCACCAATCGTCTCATACGGCTCCTCACCGCCTCTATAGGTCTTGATTTCACCCCAAGGATACGCCCCTCCTTTCGAATCGCCAATCCTCAACTTCTGACAATGCCTCCACCTCCTCCCTCCCTGGCCGGGGCGTGCGCCTGGACTGCGGGACTGACTTCCTTGCCATCATAGCACCGGAAATGGCCCTATTGCCCCAGTCCGCGGCGCGGGCCGATCTTGCCTTCTGACCTCAGTCTGCTATACTGCCTCGTGGATCGTTACGGTGTTCACGGAGGCAGTACGGTGTCATAGGGAGGAACTCGTGGGTGACGTTATGGAGCGATGTGATCTGCAAGATGACTTGAGCATCTCTCGCGTTCTTACAGGTCTGTGGCAGATTGCAGACATGGAGCGGGATGGACGCTCAGTCGAGTCGGAAGCCGCGGCGGCCGCGATGGGTGCCTACGTGGAAGCCGGGTTGACCACCTTCGACATGGCCGATCACTATGGATCTGCAGAGGTGATCGCCGGCCGGCTTCTCCAGGACACTGACGCAGCGGGCCAAGTGCAGGTTCTCACCAAGTGGGTCCCGGAGCCAGGCCCAGTCTCTCGGGACGATGTCCGCGAGGCCGTACAGCGCTCTCTCGATCGCCTGCAGACTGACCGCATTGACCTCCTTCAGTTCCACACCTGGAACTACGCCGATCCTGCATGGCTGGATGCCCTGTTCTATCTCCAGGAGTTGAAGCAAGAAGGTCTCATACGCCACCTGGGCTTGACCAACTTCGACACCGCACATCTACGGATTATCCTCCACAGTGGGATCGATGTCGTCTCAAATCAGGTCTGCTTCTCCTTGCTCGACCAGCGGCCGACGAATAGGATGACGGACCTCTGTCTCGAGCACGATGTCAAACTTCTGGCGTACGGCACACTAGCTGGTGGCTTTCTGACCGAGCGATGGCTTGGTCGACCTGAACCGGATCCCGCAGACCCGCTGACGTATTCACAGATGAAATATCGCAGGTTCATCGAGGCTGCCGGTGGTTGGGATGTCTTTCAGCAGCTTCTACGAGTGCTCAAAGATGTCGCGCAAAGGACGGGAGCGTCCATGGCGAATGTTGCGTCTCGCTTCATCCTCGATCAGCCCGCCGTGGGCGGTGTCATCATCGGGGCCCGTCTCGGGGAGAGCGAGCATATCCAGGACAATCTAAGGCTCTTCCAGTTTGAGATTGATGAGAAGAGCCGAGAGATGCTCGAGAATGCTATGTCGCACCTGCATGCCATCCCCGGGGATTGTGGCGATGAGTACCGGAACCCTCCCTATCTGACGGCATCTGGGGATCTGAGCGATCACCTTGCATCGCTTCCAAAACCGTGGGTGCCGAAGCGAGGCGAGGATGGTCGAACCCGACTTACTACTGGTACTCCGTGGGAGTCCATGGCCGGTTACTCTCGAGCTGTACGTGTGGGCAACCGAATCTTTGTCTCAGGCACTACCTCTACGCATGGAGATCGAGTCATCGGCGGTGCCGACGCAGCTGCTCAATTGCACTTCGTGATAGACAAGATCGACGGGACCCTTCAGTCGCTGGACAGCAGCCTTGACGATGTGGTCCGCACCCGGATCTACGTTCGCAACCTGTCTGACTGGGAACCGGCCGCACGCGTTCATGGCACGCGCTTTGGTGAGACACGACCTTCCAACACACTGATCAGGGCAGACCTTGTGGGGGATAGCTACCTCGTCGAGATGGAGGCAGAAGCCATGGTCCCCTCTTCAGATCCTTGAAGACTCGACGTACTCTCGTTGAAGGCATACGCTCCACACGTTGGGACCTGGCCTCGGCCTCCGTTCCGCATAGGGCTCTCCTCGACGAACGTGTCGCTCTCCTCCTACGATAGGTCCTCCACGGCGATGCAGGCCATCTCCTCCGCATACCCAGCCCCCGGAGCGTGATCTGGATTCCGCCGCAGGTGTAGGCGCCATCTATCGGTTCCGACTCAGTCTTGTCTCCTAGAGTCGGGCACCCGGTCGAGATGCTAGGGCGGCGGGGGCTCCGGCATCTCGGCCAGCGGATTGAGGTCCATCAGGCCACCACGGAGCGAATCGAACAGCTAGTCCCCCGCGCGGTGGGCGAAGGACGTCATCCCCTCGCGGTGCGCCGAGCGGTCGGGCTGTTGCCCCGGTAACCTCTCTATGATGGCGTTGATGCCCCCCCCACGGAGGAGGTACAGGTAGACAACCAGCTGCATTCGCGCGACTACGTAGCGCCGATACGGGCTGACACGTCAGCCACGCAGGACGTCCAGGAGGAGACTGTGGGTGCGCTTACACGCCTTGCGGCGCACTCGCTGCACCTCCTCCAGACTCGTGCGGCCTGTCGCGTGTAGGTGCCCCAACGAATCAGCACTGCGATCGCACCACAATCAGGAGAGATCCGGGGGATGAGGAACAATACGCCAGAGAACGGGATGACCGCGGCGTAGTGCTTGGCAGAATGGGCACAGTGTTATCCAAGGACCACGTTGGGGCGCCTCCCTTCGTGGTCCTCTCGACCAAGATGCGGTCACATCGGGAGCCGTTCTCCTTTCTGGTCTATCTATCCCCTACCATCATTGTCCTCCCCTTCGCCGTTCTAGTCAACCTTCGAAGCGAAGCGGCTCGATCGACGCCACGCGCTGGTCCTTCGCTGCTTCGTGGCTCTTCAAGTACTGCGACCACGCTTCGCCCTGTCCCACAGTCCTTCCGTCCAGTCTGTCCGACATCGGCCCCTATCTCACCAAAGAGAGTAGCCTATGAGAGTTACCGTTGTAGCGAAGCCACAAGCTACCTGCCGAACGCTGACCTGGAGGAAGAGTATCGTGAGCGCCAAGAGGATCTCAGGGAAGGGATCCAGGGTCGGGGGGAGACGCGTTGACTGCAACTCTGTTCGTCGCAGCGAGCTCGTCCGGGTTGCACGTGAATACGACCCCGAGGAAATCTAGTAAGCGCGGGCCGTCATCAAGTGGTACATCCATCGTTTGCGGCAGAAGGAGCAGGCCGATTCCGTTTTCTCTAGCTTTCCGTGGTGTACGAACCAAGACATACTATGGGCGGTTATGTGGGGTGCCCCAAATACCCGGGACATCGGGTTTTCTAACACTGGGAAGCTGGGGGTACTTGAGACCCGTACATAGAGTCCTTCACGGTGATGTACCACCGGTATCGGCCTCGCCGCTGTTCACGAACCGGTACCCGACGCCGCGGACGTTCACAATGAACTTAGGATTCGAGGGATCCGGCTCCACCTTGTGTCGCAGCCGGTGGATGTACCACTTGATGATATCCCGCGCCTCCTGAATGTCGTCGGGATCATAGTCGCGGGCCACGCGCACCAGCTCTGGAGGGCCCACCACGCGCTCGTTGTTCTCGATGAGATGCACCAGAAGCTTGAACTCCCGGCGCGTCAGACCGAGGGACTCTCCCTCATACGTAGCGAGGTACTTCTCACGATCGATGAAAAATGGGCCAACCTGGACGTGCTTCTCACGCGCTCGGGTGTCCACGTGGGACTCCACCACCCTCTCCCGGCGTTCCAGCGCCTCCGCGATCGTCTCCCGCACCTCCGAAGGATCCACTGGCTTGAGCAAGTACCCGTCAACGCCCTCCTCAATGGCCGCCTGGGCCGACGCCAGCGAGCCGTGGGCAGTGAGCATGATGACGATTGTCGAGGGCCACCTCCAACGCACCGCCTCCAGCACCCGCAGCCCGTCCACCCTCCCCCCCAGCTTCAGGTCTAGCATCATCAGGTCGAACCGCCTCTCGCGCAGCGCCTCCAGGGCCTCCTCGCCGCTAGCCGCCGTGCTCACTGAATGGCCGACCTTGGTCAGTGTCTTCTCCAGGAAGAATCGAATACCTTGCTCGTCGTCGACCACCAGGGTCTCCAGTGTTTCCTCAACCACGTACGCTCGCTCCTCTCAGTCACTTACCCGACGTCCGGTCGTGGAAAGCAGCGGGCAAAGAGCAAGACCGTCGCACCCTGCACTCTCTCCCCAGGGGATACCCGACTGTTCCACACTTGTTCGGTCATTGTACAATAAGCCAGAGCTTCTGCCAAGCACATCGATCCGTGCCTCGGCAGATGGGTACCCGGACCACTTCCGGAACCAAGCTCCCTTTGAACCCACCTCAGACAAGCGCAGACCCATCCCTCCCAGTCCCCACTCAGTGCGACGCCGACGC
>Ga0180430_10005696_pt1 | contig 10294 bp, 4 predicted proteins | sample SS_ome_9_FD_132999 | JGI IMG/M metagenome (GOLD analysis project Ga0180430, IMG submission 132999) | Hypersaline lake sediment archaeal communities from the Salton Sea, California, USA - SS_1_S_2 metaG | ecosystem: Environmental > Aquatic > Non-marine Saline and Alkaline > Hypersaline > Sediment... | reverse complement strand
TTGACCTGATTGTTCTTGACCTGATTGTTCTTGCCCTGATTGTTCTTGACCTGATTGTTCTTGCCCTGATTGTTCTTGCCCGGATTGTTCTTGCCCGGATTGTTCTTGCCCGGATTGTTCTTGACCGGATTGTTCTTGACCCGACTTTTCTTCGCCCGACTTTTCCTGTGTTTCTGGCTTTTCGGTTTTTGGTTCGTCAAGAAGCGGTTTTTCTATCTGTTCACGCGCGGTGAGCAACTGCTCGGCGGCATTTTTTTGTCGTTTTGTGGCGTCAAGAAGTTTTCGGATCTCTTCGAGGAGTTCCTCCAGTTCTTGTCGCTTCATATCGGTCAACACAATGGCTCTCTCGAGTTGACGTTGCGTTAGTACATCGGTATTAGCAGTTTCTTCGGGGTCAATTTTAATTCCGTCGAGTATGTCGGCTGCGGTGTGGAGCGCAACGCCGACCGCCGCGATTTGTTCAAGTGTATTTTCCCCCATTTTTCGTAGAGCACCTTGCGACGGAGGCGTTTGTGCGTCAGCCATTTTCTGCAATTCTGTGAGAGTTAGCTCCAAGGCAGCCAAGTCCGCAGCGACCTGTTTTTCAAGAGTTTCTGCCGTTCCTACCATCTCGGTGTGCATTTCAGCACTGGCCGTTTGTAATGTCGCTGAGAGTCTTTTTAAGAGGTCAATCAGCATTTTTTTCTCTTCTTTATTTTCCATCTGCTTACGAACGAGTTCCGTCAGCTCAATCGTTTCCTTGAGTTCTGGTAGGGTTTTCGGTGTTAACTCGGCAGTTCCTATTGCAATTTTTTGAGAAATCTTTTTTATCCGTTCAAAAGTAGCTTGACGCTCCTCGCGATAGGGAGACTCTTTACCCTTGGCGAGAGCCAACGCTTCATTGCGGACAGCACCGATGCTTCGTCCTAGCGACTCGGCAGCGCGGTTAAGTTCTGCAATTTTCATCGCATCGGAATTGCGTTTTGCATCGGCAATTCCTTCAATCGTTTCACCTAGGGCGAACCGCGAGAGTTTGTTGGCAAGATTATTGGTTTTAATATTGATCTCAACTTTGCCGGCAGCTAAGTCATTGAGAAAAGTTTTCGCGGTTTCAATCCTTCGCACAATAACTCGCTGCGTGAGACGATCAAACTTGATTTTGGCCATCTCTTTGCCTGCCTTGGCGAAGGCAGGTTTTGCGTTGTTGGGATTTGCGGGGTCAAACTGTAAAGAGCCACGTGCGGTGACGAGCGTTTCTTTTGTTTGCGTTAGTTGTTCAGCGAGTCGCCGGTACTCCATCGCAGAAAAGACTTCCATTATCCTACCATCTTTGTGGATTAATTCACTTTGCAGCTCGACAAGAGCGCCAATGACGTTACCTTGGAAATCGATTCCTTCGGTCATTTTGTCGTCGAAAATGGATTCTCTGGCACCTTCCGCACTTTCTGCCGCACGCAAGGTTAGCAGGGTGGCACGTTCATTGAGAGTGGTTAGCTTCTCGGTTAAACGAAGTATTTTATCGTGGATGAAGGTCTGTTTTTCGAGCAGCGGAAAGGTGTCTGCACCCTTAAATTCCCGCGTTTTTATACGTAAAGCTTCCTGCTCTTCAATAATTTCTTTGATGGCTCTTGCGGCATCATCTCCGACCCAGGTGGGATCAAGCAATTTTTGGATGATGATCTCGATTCGCGTTAATTCTTTGAGGAGTTCTTTCTGTTGTGTACCGGCCTCGCGAAATTCTGAACGTTCCAGTTTTTGCGTAATTTGTGTGAATTTGTTGGATAGGCCTGAGGTGAGCAGCGTCCGTTGTACTTCTGCGGCGAGTGCTCCCAGCTCACCCGACCAGGACGCAACATTTTCGACGGTGCTTAAAAATTGGTCGAAGAGGAGCTTTGTTGTATTCTGCTGATCAATTGCAGCGAGCGTCATCGTCTGATCGGTTCCTTTTATTTCAGTACTCCGCTTATGCGCATTTTCTTGCGAGACGATAATCTCGTGTAGTTGCTTAATCATTTCGACCCGATGCCGCCGTGTTCGTAGCCGTTCCCGTTCAATGATCAAGTGCCGGAGGATTGCCTGCATTTTTTTATTGGCTTGACTCAGCAGCTCCGCGCGTTGTTTTTCGTCGCTGGCAGTTGCCTTGGCGAGAATTTCTTGCACCTCCGTCATATTTTCGCTAGCTATTTCGCTGACTCGTTCCCGCATCGATTCCAATTCTTTGTAGAGAGGCAATTCAGTGAGCCCATTATCTCGCATTTGTTGGAGCTGCATATCAAGCAGACGCGAAACCAAACGCTCAGTCAACACTTTCGCACGGTGCTGACGCGAAGAATACTCTCGTACCACAGCACTCTTCGTCTGCGCACTGACATCCAATGCCAAAAGCGAGAGAAAAAGAAGGCTTAGCAGAGTTAATACGGCGTATTTGTTTTTTCGGGTCATCGTTTTTCTCCTAAACCGGATTCGGCTCGAATAATACTCTCTAAGTCTTGGTCGATTTTTTCGTCCGTTTCACTGAAGCTTTGGATCAATGTCTCGCGGTCGGTTACCTCGAAAACGAGTGATTCGCTCTGTGCGATGAGGCCCGGTTGATCTCCACGGAAATCAATGGCTTGAAGCACGCAAATAACGCGGTCGCCCGGTTCAAGGTTTAGCTCTGAGAAGGAGAGGGTCACGTTGTTTTCAACTGCGAGCGGGACTTTTTTCTCTGCTTCGAAGAGTAATTTTGGCGTAGGTTCTTTCTGTTCGCCGGAAACACCACCTCGAATAACCGTTTGCAAGAGTTGCACTTTTTGGATGCCGAAGTCGTCTCCGGCAACGTACTGCACGCGAGGCGACGCGCTTGCTAGGATGTTTCGTGTTACTGTGCTGGCGGTAATGCGGGGCTGGCGATCTTTTTGGACTCGCAACACGCCCGAGAGGGGACGCTCGAGCTGCAGGCCGTCTTCATCTTCAACTTGTACTTCATAACGGAGTGTTGCTGCAACCTGTTGAAGTGGCGAAGCCTTGGGTGGCAGTAGGAAGCTGTTGCCCTTTTTCTGCATTTTGAATTCTTTGTCGTCAATTTTGATAGTCGCTGCGTGTAAGGGTTTGTCAGCAGTGACAACAGGCGTGACTTCTGTCCCTTCGAGTACGACCTTCTGGGAAGCCTTTTTTGTGTTCGCGGAGAAGAGCTTTGCTGCGTAGGCGGGTGGCTTCGACTCCATTGTCAAAACGACTTTTGGGAGTGGGATGACGGTAAAGGTTCGTGGCCCGATTCTCGCGTCACCGAGTTTAACTTCGTAGGTACAGTCCTCAATGGCACGACGTAATTGTCCTACGTAAAGCGTGCGGTCGGTAGGGTCTGGGAGCAGGTCCACAATCGTAATGTCGTCCGAAGTTTGTGTTCTGATCTTGACTTGTCCGCCTTCGGGCATCAAGCCACCGACCTTAATGCGGAATTGAACAGGGCGGCCATAGGCGATGCGTTCTCCCGGTGAGAGCAATTCGAGTTGGGTTTTGGTGGGATAGGTTGTCTCTTGCAACACAAAGCGACTGCAAAAGACGCGGACGTGATCGCCTGCGTAATAAAAGAGTACGCCACCTGCTGCGAGCACTAAAATTGCAGCAAGCATTTTTTTCACCAGACCCAATTGCGTTTTGGGGCAACGGTAATTAATTTTTTCCGAAAGGTTGGCTGTTTCGTTCACAACGGCGGAACGGAGTCCCTCCAAGCCGTATTGGCAACGCTTTTTGTCTTCGAATTGCAGAGCGGCGATCAACTCCGAGGGGATACCTTGGCGTTCTTCAATTGCCAGCGCAATGTCGGCGAGTGTTTCGTGGTCACTGAAGAGCGGCCCCACGAACCGAAACAAGGCCCAGAGCGTTAGTGCCGACCAGCAGATCAAGATAATCACTCGTTCAACGTGACCCAAATGGAACGCAACGTCGATACCAAAGGCAACAATCAGTCCGCTGAGCGTAATCGCGAGTACGGCTGCGATTGCAGCGATCCACGACGCAGTTCTTCGGCGCATTTGCAGTCCGAGTAGTCTCGACTTGAGGAGTTTTAGTTCGTTCATATTAAATCCGCAAACTTTCGTATTGTCCATTCTAAAAGGAACAGTCCAACGACCAACCCCAGAATTAACCAGGTATTCCATAGTGGAATGTAACGGTAGGTAATCTCCTTAATTGGTGAGGTTTTAGCATTCTCGACCAATCGCGACAGGTCTGTCAGTTCGTAGGCTTCGCCGCCGGTTTGTTCTGCGAGTTCACGTTGCATCTCGCTGTTCCGCGTGGCGACACGTCGCTCAATGGAGACCGGCTCAACATTGAAAACAATTTCCACACTTTCATTTTTCACGGGATCATCTACCAGCAGACGGTATTCACCCTCAATAAACAAGGGTGAGGTGGCTTCAAAGACGGACGGGTTGCTTGTTGCAAGCAGTGGAATCTCAACGGTCTTCGGGTTGCCATCTTCGTCGTCATAGACCAACCGGCCTTTCAGGTGCTTTGCTTCAAGCAGCTCGAAGTTGTCGTTATAGGCCTCAGCGCGAATAGTTACCTGTTCCCCGACCTGATATTTTTCTCGGTCGGTTGTTACACTGAACCGCTTTTGTGCTCCGAGAGCGTGTGACAAACCGAGGCGGTACATAAGTTGTCCCCAGAATTGGCGGTAGTATTTCTCACCATAGATTCGGCGGAGACGCCACATTTCGTTGAACCCGAGATAAACGACCTCACCCTTGCCGTAGCGGCGTGTTGCAATAATGGGTTGCGGTGTTTCGCCATCAACGCAACGATCAAGCGGGTGCGATGCTAGGGCCGTTCCCTGCGGATGAAGCCTCGCGACGGGCTGGTACCAGTGCAGTTCACCGAGATTCGCCCAGGCTTTCTCATTTTCAATAGCGTTGTCACCGAGGTTCATAAAATCTTCAGACGTGGCGGTAACATCGAGTTGCAGCTTGAACGGGTCAACCAGAATTTTTTGTGACGAATGCAGAACGACTGGCAGTATCTCAGCGAGTTTCGTTTTAGCAAGTGCATTGGTTCCGAAGCGGGGTCCGACAATCACGACCAACCCACCACCGAAGTCTCGCACATATTCGATCAATCTGTTCTGAAAATCTTCCGTAAGTATCTCTTCGGGGAGATCGCTGAGGAAAATGACGTCGCTGGCGAAGAATTCGGAGCGCGGCATATCAAGCGACGGTAAAAACATATCGTCCGTGCGACGGACACCATAATCTGCCGAGTGTAAATAAGTACGGAAACCCTCGCGTCCAACGAGGCGGTCGCGGTGAAATACCTCTTTAACAAAACGCCATTCCCAAGTCGGTTCGTATTCCGCAAAGAGGAGTTTGATTGCCTCATCGCGAATGACAACATCTCTTGCGGCGAGGTTGTTTTCCTGTAGAGCCTCGTTGTTATCCGTTTCGAGCCGAGCCTCAAGGCGAACTCGTCCTGCTTGCGTGGGGAGATATGGAATGCTAACAGAGACATTTTCTCCGCTGAACTCCACTACCTCCGGGGCACCGACGGGTGAGGCAACGACGTCGCTAAAATTTTCACCAGCTATTGTGCCAAGGTGACGTGCATACAATTGCACTGTCCCCGTTGTTCCTTCTAGGCCTGTTTGTTTAATGTCAACGCGGACGCTGCGTTGTTCGTCCTTCTTAATAATCAAATCACAATGGAGCGTGACCGAAGCATCCGTGACCTTTTGTGGTCCAACGCCTACGGTGTCAATTCGCGTGGACATCTTAGCCGCTTCTGCCAGCAGTGATTTTCCGCTGTTGACGTTGAAGTCACCGAGCATTACAATGCGTTCGAGCAGTCGTCCACGGTGCAGTTGACGTACTTCTTCCAGCGAGGAACCGAGAGCCGTGACATTCGATTTTGCGTTTAACTGAGCAGCGAGATGCTTCGCATTGATGAGGTTCTCTTCGTTCGCACGTTTTTTCTCCTCGCCTTCCTTTCCCTCATTGAGCGAGAGATTGCTAAGCATTCCACCCTCCCCGGACAGGTAGGCACGGAGGCGGTATTTCTTGGAGAGTTCGTTGAGCGTTTCCTCGTTCGCCGCTACCGTCTCCTGTACTTTTTCGAGTCGCGAAGTCGCCTCCTCCTTGTCACCGGTGCCCTCGGTTTCGCTAGCGACACCTTCGGCGGGTAAGTTCATACTTTCACTTCCATCGAAGAGCATTAGCAACAACGGCCGTAGCTCCTTCTCGAGCGTGACATTGAGCACGGGCTGCGCAAAGAGAAGTACCAGAATAACGAGTGCAGTAGCGCGAACAATAATTCCAGGTAGGCGGAAACGGTTGCGCATTGCGGGCAGGTAATAAATAATAGTCAACCCAATTGCCACCAAGCAGAGCACCAAGACTAGGAAGGTATGCCCCTGCGCCCAGGAGGCTCCCCAGTCGAAATCGGACGCAATGACTTTTTCGTTCCCCTCGGTCGAGAGTCTTTCTAATAACCATTGTTTCATCTTGATGCCTCCGTTTTTCTCCTGCGAGTTTTCAAAAATTGGGAAGCAAGGACCATCTCTAAAAGCAAGCAAAGCAGTGCCAGAGCAAGCAGATAGATCCAAAGACTATGTATGACAGAATCGCCGCCGTAGAGTGAGATGGGGTCGTTACTGCCAATCCAGGCTTTTTCGCCGCTTCCAAGTTTGTCAGGAGTAATCTTTTCAAGCGAACTTTCACCGCTCAATCCATTGATGGCAAAAATAAAGGGCTGTAGATTGCTGGAATGGGCATCCTCCTTTTTGGGCACAATCGAATAAATATCGCGTTGGTCGAGGCCGCGAGCAACCACGGCGAAATCTTCGGAACCGACCGCCTCGACGGCAAGTGAGGTGGGTGCCGTGGGATTGCTTCCCGCCACCAAGTCGAACTCCATACGCTGATCACGTGGACTGACTGGCATAATGACCTGGTTCTGCTCAACAAAGTTGCATTGAGGAACCGCCTGGCTAACCAACCATTGCATTATCTGGTCGTAAAGAAGAACACCGCCATCGGGTGCCACCGCTAAGTTGTTCCAAATGGGGTAGCAGCCCGTCGTAAGAAAGACTACATTTCCCTTCCCTATCTTCTTGTGGACTGCAAAGGCCTCACCATTGTCGAAGCGTCCGGCAATACGGGTTTGTCCTTCCGCGTTTTCATCTTTCGGACTCGCCTCTTTTTTCGCAGCCTTTTTTGGTTTAAAGTCATCAGCCAAACGAATGGCCTTGAAGAAAATGGGCCTCCCCGCGAGACTCTCCCATTCCTGATTGTTCAGCTGCAGGTTGAACAGGTCGCGGTGTAACGAAGCCACGTTGAGGTGGAACATTGCTGGCGGTTCTTCTCCTTGTCGGGGCACCGCACCGAGTGGCTCGCTGGCCAAGGGAGCGGGTAAAATGCCTTTACCGTCAAGCCAACCGATATCTGTCCAGTCGTTGGGATCGAAGCGGCCACCCGCGGTGATCAACACCTGTCCCCCCTGTTCGACAAACTCTCGCAGCACCTCCACTGCATTGGGGGTGGGCGACGTTACACCGGCTAGGACAACCACGCGAACATCTTTAAGACTCTCCACGTTGAGCTCCTCAATCGTAATGGAGTGTAGCCCCTTATTTGCTGTTGGTGTTTCAGACCGAGAAACAAACCGGTTGGCGAAGAGCATTCGCAAGGGATACGTTTCACCGTAACGATTCCGGTGCGGCTGCTCAAAATGACCATACTGGTCAACAAAGAGAACCGGTTGTCGTGTGAATACCGGAGCCACATAATACCGTGTGTCATCAAGCGGAAGCCGATCTTTCTCTAACTCGAGATGCACAGGAACAAACATTGGATTGGGGGTACCTTCGATTGCCTCAAAGGTATAATTGAAAGAAACTTGCTTTTTCTGACCTGGCTGCAGGTCAATGAACTTCTCTTCGGCAACATCCTTACCGACGGTTAGAACAGCCCTCACCTGCTTGCGTTCGTCGGTGCCTTCGTGACGGATGACCGCATCGAAAAGCACAGGTTTCCCCGCTTCGGCATAACCGTCACGTAGCGTGAGGCTCATCACGGCTGTGTTGGTGTCCACAGTTTCGGCATCGAGAGGGATGGCAACGTATTGCAGGTCACCCAGCGTCTCCAACTCTTTGGCCGCCGCCTCGTTTTCCCACGTATTGAGTTGCATATCGCTGAAAACAACGATGCGCTTAATCGGCTCGGTTCCGGGAAGCTTCAAAGCTCGCTCAACCTTCGTCACCGAAGCATCTAACTGCGATGTTCGGTCAATCACTTCGAGTCGTTCTACAGCATCGCTGGCATCTTCTTTGGAGTCATAGACTTCTGCGAAGAGCGAGTCTCCCTGTTCGCACATCGGGATCACGGTTACGTCAGAACCGGCGGGCAAGTCGCGAATGAACTCGTTTGCTTTCGCGGTGAGAATTTTTAGACGCGACTCCTCGAGCGGTGAGTAACCCATTGAGAGGCTGTTATCAATCACCAAAACGGCGTGAAGAGGCTCACCTTGGTAAGCATTGGGTCCCGTGACAGACCAAAAAGGTCTTGCCATTGCGAGAACAAAAAAGATGATCGCCAGCGTTCGTAGCAGCAGCACCAACAGGTCTCGCAACTGGACGTTACGCCGTCGCCGTCGCACCGCGCGAAGCAGAAACTCCATCGGTGCCCAATCGACAATCTTGTAGCGTTGCCGGTTGAGGAGGTGAATGATCAGCGGCCCCGCGGCGGCAATTAGACCATATAAAAATAAGGGTGACGCAAAACTCATTGTAGCCTCCCCAGTGTTTTCTCATTTCGTCCACGCTGTAATATCGGTAAGTAACGGTTGGGAATGCTTAATGCAAAAACACCCACAGCTGTACCAAAAAGTTTGCCCGGTAGGCCCGATCGGTAACTACCTTCCCAAGAACCCTCCTTGGCTTGTGTCTTAACAATCGAGTCACGAACTTGCGGATAATTTTGCCGCCACAGTTCGCCGCCAACTTGATACAGTCCTTGGGCAAGATAAAACATTGCATAAGCGTTGACCGGCAGACGGCCGTCGCTCAACTTGAGATGTTTACGGAATCGCTCGGTAGCAAGATTTAAACTCTGCGTGATACGCTCGTCATCGTATTGCCCAAATTCCTGGAGACAAACCGAACCGCAGGCAGCCATCGCAATTGCCTCGGCATCCTTTTTGATGGATTTCCCATCATAGGTGAACGCTCCTTCGCCCTTCTTGATCTCGACAAAGCATCGGCGAACGTAAGCAATCGCACGTTTGATCACGTCTGGCGGAACCTCCAACCCCATATCCATCGCTGCTCGCAGTGCCTTCGCCTGCATTACCGTCAGGGAAAGGTCGTGCCCACGCGAACGGTGTGATGCCTTGTAGTCCCAACCTCCATCAGGGGCCTGCGTGCCGCAGATTAACTTGAGACCCTTCTCTAGTGTTGGACCCAAACGCTTATCGTTGGAGACACCGTAACATTGTGACAAGGTGAAGACCGACAAACCGTGGTTGTACATATCCGACTGGGTTGTACTCATATTGAGCAACCCGGAAGGCTTGGCATTCGAGAGGATGAAATCGAGCGTTCGTTTCACATTCTCGCCGTAGCGCGAGCTAAGCCCCGGTGCATAGCCGGCAGAAAGGAAAGCCAGTAAGCCGAGCGACACCAACCCTAGATCGTTCGAGGCCCAGTTACCTGTAACGCCCTGCGACTTAGCGAGCCATTCTAGCCCACGCTTCGCGGCTTGCTGACTGGCCGGTGTGGCTTCCCAACGGTTGTCTCCTTCAGCGGCATCCCCAAAACGTGGTAATAAGGTGCCACTTGCCAAAGTTGCTGCAGTTGAGAGAAGAAAATCGCGTCGCTGCATCTTCGTGGTTCCCAGTTTTTTTGCTAGTGGTTAAACGTTAATCCTAGCATTATATGCTATATGGTTAGCAGACGTAAACCCCTAAGAGCCGAGAAAAACCGGGATATTTAGAAGAAAGCAGAAAGACGGGCTTTGCTATTTCTCCTATCTTCTCTATTTCTTCGTTTTGGCCTAGGCAAGCGAATCGCTACTTCCGGCTTTTTACATAAAAAAACAGAGGCCAGTTTACCTGAACCTCTGCATTTTTTATAGTCAATCTAATTTTGTGGAACGTTTTTATTCCGCTTCACCGAGTCCCCAACGGACAAACTTCTTAATGACCACTCCGCCATCTTTGGCAACTTGGCCAACCGTTTGCTTCGGTTCTTTGACGAAGGGCTGGTCAAGTAAACATTTCTGACCATAGAAGTTTTTGAGTTGTCCCTCAACAATTTTCTCAACGATGTTTTCGGGTTTGCCTTCCT
>Ga0180430_10005695_pt1 | contig 10296 bp, 9 predicted proteins | sample SS_ome_9_FD_132999 | JGI IMG/M metagenome (GOLD analysis project Ga0180430, IMG submission 132999) | Hypersaline lake sediment archaeal communities from the Salton Sea, California, USA - SS_1_S_2 metaG | ecosystem: Environmental > Aquatic > Non-marine Saline and Alkaline > Hypersaline > Sediment... | reverse complement strand
GGAAGGCACGATTGACCATTTTCACATCCCCTTTTTCATTATAAGCCACCATGCCAAACTGCACATGGTTAACCGTTTCCTCGAAGAAGCGCTGCTCAGCTTCGCGATCGAGCCTGACCAGCCTGAAATCGCTGATAAGTGAATTAAATCCTGCATGAATGGCATTGAAGTAAGGATCACGCCGGACCCTTGAGAATTGCATAGTTGGATCGTCGTTAACCAGGGCATTGATCAGCTTTAACAGATCTCGTCTTATACGGGTGAGGTACCAGAGCAGGGATGTGGTTTCCAGTGCCAATGCAAGTACCAGCAAGGAGCTTGTCATCGGATATTCGGGCCGCTGTAAAAAAAGCCCAAGTAAAATAGAGGTCCCCACAATGGCAGCCACAAAGGCAAGGATGGACCATATGAAGCGGCTAAATACCATATTTTTTCATTTTCTGATAAAGTGTGGAACGGTTGATTCCGAGTACTTTTGCAGCAGCACTGACATTCCCCTGCTGCTCCCTTAAGGCCTGTTGAATCACATTATTTTCATGGATTTCCAGGTTCAGGCTGGAGGTGGCCGCAAGGGTATCACTTTCAGCACGGGGAGTGAAAGAAAAGGAAGAAATCATACCTTTCTCTGACAGGATCACAGCTTTCTCTAGGGCATGCTCCAGCTCGCGGATATTCCCTGGCCAGGGATGAGCAAGCAGTTGTTCAACGGCTCTGCCTGATAGTTTAAGTCCTTCCTTATTGTACTGGCTGCTGTATTTTCTAAGAAAGAAATCTGCAAGAACAGGGATATCCTCCTTCCTGTTTCTAAGGGGAGGAATTTCCAGTTCAATGGCATTGATTCGATAGTATAGATCTTCCCTGAAAGTCTTCTCTTCGATCATTTTCTGCAGGGGCATATTGGTAGCTGTAATGATCCTTACATCCACCTGCCTGGGAATGGATGAACCTAGCTGATATACCTCATTGTTCTGGAGGACCGAAAGCAACTTGCTCTGAAGTCCGGGAGGAAGATTCCCGATTTCATCCAGGAAAAGCGTTCCACCCGAAGCGATTACAAAACGGCCATCCCGCTCCTCCCCGGCATCGGTAAAAGCACCTTTAACATGCCCGAATAGTTCACTTTCGAACAGAGTTTCCGGGAGGGCTCCAAGATCCACTTTCATAAAAATTTCGTTCTGTCTTGCCGAGAGTCTGTGAATTTCCCGCGCCACCACCTCCTTACCGCTTCCATTCTCTCCCAGGATAAGCACGCTGGCATTGGTACCTGCTACCTTTGCTACCAGTCTATTGAGTTCCTGCATGGGGGGAGAAATGCAGTAACAGACCGCATGATCCTTGTCCAGCTCAGCGGACAGATGCGCCTGTTTTTTCTTCAACAGACTTACCTGCAACTTACTTTTTCTAAGATCATAGGCGCTTTGCAGTGTGGAGAGAATCTTGGTTTCGTCCCATGACTTCATAATGAAATCAACCGCTCCTTCTTTCATGGATTTTATGGCCAGTTCCACATCCCCGTAGGCAGTGATAAAAACCACTGTGGCATTTGGATCTCGTTCTAGGATCTTGTTCATCCAGAAGATTCCTTCGTTGCCTGTATTTTGTCCTGCTTTAAAATTCATATCCAGCAGGATGATGTCGAAAGCCTGCTTATCCAGGGTGGAAAGGATCAGGTTGGGATTCTTCAGGGTTTGAATGGTATTGAAGGCACGGGAAAGGATCAGTCGGAGGGCAATCAACAGGTCGTTGTTGTCATCAACTATCAATATGGAACCATCCTTTCTGGACATCTCTGAATTCTTTGTTTTGACATAAATTTAAGCTATTGTTGGATTCATGCACAACAAGTGTTGGAATTTCCGACACATCCAAGCTGGGAATTTTAGTTAAGATTCAGATATACAATAAGATGATGGTTCTGGCACAATATTGTAATAGTAAATACAAAACGAGAACAAATGATTAGAAATTACTTTCTTATTGCTATCCGTAAGCTATGGAGAAATAAATTAATTACGGGTATCAACCTGGTGGGCATGGCCATTGGCTTTGGTGTTTTTCTCACCCTGATTTCCTTTGTCCGTATTGATGCCAGTTTTAATCAGTTCCATGAAGATATAGACCGAATGTATATCTTGAATGTCAGGCTCAATATGAATGGATCGGAGTATACGACCGAACGAACCGGTGGTATCTTTTCCAGGGTGCTGAAAGATTTATTCCCGCAGGTGGAGAGCTCCTGCCGTATTAGCTCACCCATGGAATTTGAACTGGGGATCCCTTTGGAGGGAGAGGATGACAATGTACCCATGAAATTTTATGATGAGAGCCAGGTGGTAATGGTGGATAGCAACTTCTTTGAGTATTTCACCTTCCCCTTGCTTGAGGGTGATCCGGATCAGGTTTTCACCTCCATAGATCAGATTGTGATTACCGAAAGTCTGGCGCTTAAACTTTTCGGCGAGGAGGAGGCCCTTAACCGGCAAATAAGAATCGGTGAGGGAGGTTTCTTCACAGTTGTGGCTGTGGCAGAGAATCCTCCTGAAGCCTCAAGCCACAGGTTCAATGCCCTACTCGGCTTTCATGTTCTTGAGCAAATGGGATATCCCCTTGATGGCTATGGGGGTACCATGTATTATAACCACTTCAAGCTACGGGAAGGCTGTGATCTTGTGAAATTGAATGAAGACATTAACGAGCATGTAGAAGAAAACTTCGAGGCTGATTTTGATTCCTGGTTTTTCATGGACCGCTTCGATCGCATCTACCTGCATGGAGAAAATAAAAACATCATTGGTTATATGCTGAACCTGATCATGGCCATAGTCATTCTGCTTATTGCCAGTATTAATTTCATTAATCTTAGTACCGCAGGGTCTTCTCTTAGAATCAAGGAGATTGCTATTCGAAAAAGCAGTGGGGCCAGCCGGAGGCAACTGGTGATTCAGTTTATGAGTGAATCCTATATCCTGTTGCTTCTTGCTTTTTACCTGGGGTTTTTTATAGCGGAACATTTATCAGCCAATGCCTTCCGTTCTTTTGATTTTTATACAGAGAAAGCTCCCAGGGACCTGGGGTTCTGGATAATGATCCTGGGGATCTATGTGTTTACCGGTCTGCTGGCCGGGCTCTATCCTTCTATGAAGATATCGGGCTTTAAACCCCTGGCATTTTTTACCGGAAAAGGGATCCAGATCCTGGGCTCCGGGCGAAGATCCAGAAGGGTGTTGATTGTTCTTCAGTTTGCCTTCTCCATTTTCTTTATCACCATCTCCATTTTTATGATCAGACAGTTTTCCTATATGAGGGAAGCCGATCTGGGTTTCAATAGAGAGGATGTACTTTATATCAGGACCAAGGGGAAGGTATGGGACCAGTATCCATTGATTAAAGAGGAACTGGAAAAATTGTCCTTTGTGGAGGGGGTGTCTTCGGCGTCTGATATCCCGGTCAATGTGAATTACGGCGAGATTGACTGGGGAGAAATTGACGGGGAACGAAATAAGTTTGCCCGGGTTATCCGGACCAGTCCGGATTTCCTGTCCACCTTTGAGATAGAGCTCCTGCAGGGCGAATACTTCAGTAGGGAACGTGATACCCTGAATTACGAATATGTGGTGGTGAACCGTTCCCTGGTCGATTATATGGGATGGGAAGATCCTGTGGGCCGCGAGATGTATATGTGGGACCACAATCGTATCATACTTGGTGTGGTGGAAGACATAAATTTCTTCCCGTTCAACCTGGATGCTTTTGATAATGAGGCCCTGATTTATGTCTATGAACCAGTGCGTGAATACCTTTTTGTTCGTGTGAATCCAGCTTCAAGTTCAAAGGAGCTATCGGCCATTGAAGAAGTTTTCAATAAGCACAATCCTGGCTATGAGCTGGAGTATGATTTTATTCGCAATTTTAATTTTGGCATGTTAGAAAATTCTGATGGGATCAATCTGATGTTTAAAGTGTTTTCCGGGATTGCCATTTTCATTGCTGTGATGGGACTTATCGGGCTATCCATATTTAACAACAGCCGGCGAACAAAGGAAGTGGGGATTCGAAAAGTACTGGGGGCGCATACCAGTTCCGTGATCAGACTGCTCTTGTCTGAATTCATGAGGCTGGTAATTCTATCCAACCTGGTAGCACTGCCACTGGCCTACCTTGGGCTTTGGAGGCTTTTCCAGTTCTTCAGCTACTCCACGCCTCTTAAAGTGCCGATCTTTCTGATTGTCTTCATCCTCTCCGTACTCTTCTCCATGGCCACTGTGATGTATCACGCATGGAGGACTGCCAGAGCCAATCCGATTGATAGCCTGCGCTACGAGTAATCCACCAGGATCCTGCAGGTTTCCTTCCGGAGACCTGTAGTTTTTTTATACTTCGTATTTAAAGGAGAGTTTAACCTTGGTCCGGTAGAATTCGATCTTTCCGTCCTTCAGATGGATGTCCTGTGCCAGCACCTCTGCTATGCGGAGGTCCCTGAGGGATTTAGATGCCTTGGTAATGGCATTTTTGGCAGCATCTTCCCACGAAACGGTGCTGGAACCAACCAGCTCAATAATTTTGTACACGCTGTCTGACATGATGCTTAAGTATTTTGGTTCAGTGTAAGTTACGGACAAATAAAGAGTAAGTCAAGGAGATTTCACTGTATCCATGTCTTTGGAAAGGGTAGTGATACTATCATTTGAGTCGATTCAATTGATAATACCACCCCCTCTGATCGGGAAGCATATATGTATAAAAGAAGGTTTTTGCACAAGAGAAAAAATCCCTATATTGCCATCAATAACACCTTTATATAAAATAGTAACACGATGTCAGTTGTACGATTCGGGGTATCATTTGAGAAAGACGTGCTGGATGCACTGGACGAATACGTGCAGGAAAATAAGTTTTCCAACCGTTCCCAGGCACTTCGGCAACTGGTAAACCGGCATATCGTGGAAAAAAAATGGCAGTGCAATAACCAGGTGGCTGGTTCGGTAACCCTGGTATACGATCATCACCGGCGCGACATTGCCAACCACCTTGGTGAGATTCAGCTGCAATACCCCGGAGAGATTCTTTCTGTGCAGCGTTTCACCCTCAATGAACAGCATAGCATGGAGGTGATTGCTCTTAATGGGATTTCAGCCCGGCTCACCGAGCTGGCTGAGAAGTTGATCTCAGAAAAGGGCGTTCAGCACGGGAAATTGACTATGAGCAGATTTGATTAGAAAGGGAAGCAATGAAAAACGAAACGGAAGAGAAGTTACTAAGGCTTGAGAAGTGGTTTAAGGAGCAGCCAGGCTCCATTGTGGCATTTTCGGGAGGGATCGACTCCTCACTGCTGCTTTTTCTTGCACGGAAATGGCAGGGAAAAGAACTGGCAATCGGAGTTATTTCGGACTCTGAAAGCCTGAAGCGTAAGGATTTCGAGCTGGCCCAATCCTTCAGCAAGCTCTATGATATTATCCTGGAGGTCATAGAAACCCGCGAACTTGAGGATGAACGTTACAATGAAAACCCGGTAGACCGTTGTTATTTCTGTAAGGACCATCTATATACCGACTTACAGAATATCAGCGACAAGTATCCAGGCTTTCCTGTGTTAAACGGAACAAACGTGGATGATCATGGTGACTATCGTCCGGGCCAGAAGGCAGCGACAGAATACCAGATACTTTCTCCTCTGTCAGATTGTGGAATTACCAAGGAGGAGATCCGGGAAATTGCCCATCATTTTGAATTGCCCAACTGGAACAAGCCGGCCAGCCCCTGCCTTAGTTCCAGGATTCCCTATACCCATTCTATTACAAAGAAGAAACTGGTGGAGATTGAACAGGCCGAGGATTTGCTGAATAGTTTTGGTTTTGAAGATGTGCGTGTCCGACATTATGGTGACCATGGAAAAATCGAGGTTCGAAGTGAAGAGCTTCCCAGACTCCTGGAAATGAAAAACTCACTTGTGGAGAAGATCCTGGAGATTGGATTTCCGGAGGTTGTAATCGATGAGGAGGGACTGGTAAGTGGTAAGCTGAACAGGGCCATTAAGAAGGAAAAGTAAGAAAATAACAAAGGATGAGACGGATTTTATACTACGATTGCTTTGCAGGGATCAGCGGTGATATGAACCTGGGGGCCCTTGTGGATCTGGGGGTGCCGGTCAGACACCTTGAAAAGGAACTCGGGAAACTGAATATTGAAGGCTTTCGACTGGAAGTGGGACCTGATATGCGAAAAGGAATTAGTGGCACCAGGCTTACAGTGGTGGTTGATCATCCCGAGAATGAAAAGCACAGGCATCTAAGGCATATTGAGGAATTGATCTCTAAGAGCACTTTGTCGGATCCTGTTAAGGCAAAATCCCTGGCCATTTTCATGAAAGAGGCTGAAGCGGAGGCCAAGGTGCACAACATTGATATCCAGAAGGTACATTTCCATGAGGTTGGAGCACTGGATTCCATAGCCGATATAGTAGGTGCAGCTATCTGCCAGGAATACCTGGAAGTGGACGAGATTCATGCCTCCCCAGTACAGCTTGGAGGAGGTATGGTAAAGTGCGCCCATGGGCTGATGCCGGTGCCAGCCCCTGCAACTGCTGAAATTGTGGAAGCAATACCGGTGAAGATGGGATTGGTGGACTATGAGGCCACCACACCAACCGGGGCTGCAATACTTGCTGCAACTGTAGATTGTTTCAGTGAACGGATGGATCTGAGCATTGCCAAGACCGGTTATGGGATCGGACAGCGCGACGGTGAGATTCCCAATGTACTCAGGGTTTACCTGGCCGAAAAGCATACAGAGACAGGCAATGATGTGAGGGTGGAGGAAGCCCTGATGGTGGAATGCAACCTGGATGACATGAATCCGGAACGCTACACCCATGTGATGGACCTCTTGTTTTCTGCCGGAGCTGCCGAGGTATTTATTAGCCCGGTAATTATGAAAAAATCGAGGCCCGGGAATGTGCTGAGTGTCCTTTGTAGCCAGGATATTGTTGAGACCATTAAGGTAATTCTCTTTACAGAAACTCCGAGCATTGGTCTAAGGGAACAAAGTCTGAAGAAAAGCATCCTGCGTAGGGAGATCATCGTCGTAAATACAAAATGGGGTGATCTGGAGGTTAAACGCTCTTACCTGAATGGCCGTGTGGTCAATGAGAAGCCCGAATTTGAGCAGTGCAGAAAACTGGCAAAAGAGCATGGGGTCAGCCTGGAAGAGATTACAAAGGAGGTAATTAAGAAATTATAATGGATAAAGCGGAAATTGTTAAGCTACTGGAGCAGTTCAGCAGGGGAGAGGTGAAACAGGATGAGATCGCAGAGAAGCTATCCTTCCCGGGCCTTGAAGAGATGGGTTTTGCAACCCTTGATATGGACCGTCACAAGCGGACAGGAATCCCCGAAGTAGTTTATTCTGAAGGGAAGACCCCGCAGCAGCTTGCTGAAATAGCAGGACGACTTTATGAGAGGGGAATTCCTGTTCTGGCCACAAGGGCCACAAATGAAATGTACGAAGCTGTTCTGGAGAAGGTGCCGGAAGCCGTTTATCATGAGCTGGCCAGGACTATTGTTCACCAGACCAGGGAGCCTTCTTTTTCTGAAAACTATATTGCTGTAGTATCCGCTGGCACCTCGGATATGCCGGTTTCAGAAGAGGCTGCAATCACAGCCGAGTTCCTTGGGAGCAGGGTGGAAAGGATATATGATGTGGGTGTAGCTGGAATCCACAGGCTCTTTAACCGGATGGACCTTATCCGTAATGCATCAGTGGTAATAGTTGTTGCTGGTATGGAAGGAGCGCTTGCCAGTGTTGTAGGGGGACTGGTAGACCGGCCGGTGATTGGCGTTCCCTGCAGTGCAGGATATGGTGCCAATTTCGGGGGAGTCTCAGCTCTGCTGGCCATGCTGAACTCTTGCGCAGCCGGAGTGAGTGTGGTGAATATTGACAATGGATTTGGAGCGGCCTGTCAGGCCCACCTGATAAATAAATAAAACATAAGTAGGATATGAGTGAAATGATGGTACTTCTAATGTCGGCAGCAAGCCTGGGGATTATCCACACTCTGCTGGGCCCTGACCACTATCTTCCTTTTATTGTCTTAGGCAAGGCACGCAAATGGACCCGTACCCGGACACTCTGGATCACCTTTATTTCGGGAGTTGGTCATGTGGCGGGCTCAGTGATCCTGGGTATGATTGGTATCGCCATGGGGATCAGCCTGAGCAAACTTGAGGCTTTTGAATCCAGCAGGGGAAGCCTGGTGGGCTGGATGCTGATCGCATTCGGACTGCTCTACACGGGATACGGGATATATAAATACATGAAAAAAGGTGCCCATGTGCACGTGCCTGCCTTTCTACGTCCTAAATCAATCAGGCATCAGGACTTGCATCTGGATGTAAAAGAAATTGAAGAGGACGGTGCGGGAAGGCTAACTCCATGGATCCTTTTCCTGATTTTTGTATTCGGCCCCTGTGAGGTATTGATCCCGATGCTCATCTATCCGGCAGCCAACCATAGTGGTATGGGTGTTTTCCTGGTTGCACTTGTATTTGGTATTGCTACTGTTGGAACCATGATGCTGGTGGTCTTCCTGGGTTACCAGGGGCTCTCCATGATCAGGTTGAAGGGCAGGGAGCACCAGCTGCATCTGTTTGCCGGTCTTGTGATCCTGCTTGCCGGGGCAGGAATGCAGTTTATGGGCTTATAAGTAATCAGTCTCCTGCTATCTTATAAAGATACTCGCTGGTACGCATGTAGATGGCTCCTCCGCTGAGGGCTGGTGTGGCCCAAATTTCACCTTCCAGCCTGTTTGAAGCCACACGTTCCGGCTTTGATCCGGCCCTGTAAACCAGGGTCACTCCCCTGGTCGAGCTAATATAGAGGAATCCGTCTGCAAAGATTGGTGAGGCGTGGAACTTGCCTTTTAGTTTTTCAGACCAGAGTACTTCTCCGCTGGAGGCATCCAGACTGAAAAATTCGCCCTGCGCATCTATGGTATAAAGGATCCCATCCACATATACCGGAGTTGAGAGTTGAAGAATGGGAGCTTTCATTCGCCAGCGGATATGAGTCTTCCCGATATCGCCCTTCCCATCCGGATCAACAGCAAATAACTCTGCATATTTCTTACCATCCTCACCGTTTACAAAACTTGTATAGAAATAGACCAGACCATCGCCTTTCACCGGCATGGAGATGGTGGAGTCATCGCCCTGGATAATTCGCCAGACCTCTTTACCTGTCTCCGGATCAATGGCCATGCAGACCCGGGATCCATTGCTGATCAGGAGATCCCGTCCCTTCACATTTATAAGAATGGGAGTAATAAAAGCCTTCTTCCCGATATCGGCCATCTCTTCATAAATATCAAGGGGTCTTATGGCTTTCCAGAGGCTAAGCCCGGTTTTTTTATCAAGAGCGAGAATATGCTGCACATCCGTGCCTTCCAGGTGGACAATCAGTTTATCCTTGTACAGGAAGAGGGAGGAGCCGGGACCCTGGATATGTTCGCACTGGAGGTCGCTTCGTTTCCATACGGTCTCGCCACTGGAAGTGTTCAGACAGGCAGTGCCATAGCGGCCAAAATGGAGGTAGATATAGCCTTCTTCGATGGCCGGAGTCGGTGTCGCATAGCTGTTTACCGCATGGATCCTGAATAGTTTTTCGGGCTGGAAGATTAGAAGGTCGTGTAGCTTTTTGCCCGTCTGCAGATCCAGGCAAACAGCACGCATTTCCCTGCTCTCCTGATTGGCAGTGGTAAACCAAACCTGGTTGCCATAAACAAGGGGGGAGGACCATCCCTTCCCCGGGTCCCTCACTTTCCACGCGATGTTTGTGGAGTCATTCCAGGTGGTGGGAAATCCCGTTTCATAAGAGATCCCGCTCAGATCCGATCCGCGAAAATGTGTCCAGGAACCATCCTGTTGGGACCATAAGCCAGTGCTTAGCAGAAACAGGCTGAGTAGTGTTGCTATAAGTTGTTTATTCTTCAAATGCAGCGTCAAAATCAATGGAGGAGGGTGGAAAATCCACTTCTCTTACAAAATCTTCGGCTTCATTGGCACCATGTTCCCGGTCCATTCCACTATCCTCCCACTCCACAGATAAGGGCCCCTTATACCCAATGCGGTTAAGCGCCCTGATAATCTCCTCAAAATCGATCATTCCGTGGCCCAGAGACCTGAAATCCCAGTACCTGCCGGGAGCTCCAAATTCGGTATGTCCTCCGAAAACACCGGCCTCAACAGGCACATCTGACCAGTAAACATCTTTCATATGCACATGGAAGATACGATCGCTGAAGGT
>Ga0180430_10005694_pt1 | contig 10297 bp, 6 predicted proteins | sample SS_ome_9_FD_132999 | JGI IMG/M metagenome (GOLD analysis project Ga0180430, IMG submission 132999) | Hypersaline lake sediment archaeal communities from the Salton Sea, California, USA - SS_1_S_2 metaG | ecosystem: Environmental > Aquatic > Non-marine Saline and Alkaline > Hypersaline > Sediment... | reverse complement strand
CAGCCGGTGCCTGGCCGCAACGGGCGAGCACGCGCCCGCCGGCCGGAACGATCAGCGGACGGAGATCGAACGGCCCGACCTCGACGATCGCCGCCCGTCCGACGTGGACGGCCTGTCCGGACTTGAAGCGCACGCCAGGCCCGTCGACGCGGATCCCGGCGAGCCCATCGGGCAGCTTCGCCAGACTGCCGGCGGTGATCACCAGTCGCCCGCCGCCCTCGGCGTAGGCGTGCAGCTTGTCGCGGATCTCCGCGCCGCCCGACAGCTCGCCCGCCACCACCAGCAACGGATAGCGGGCCAGCAGCCAGCCGGGCGCGTCGCTCAGGAGGCAGTCGGCCCCGTCGCCGTAGGGCGTCGGCGAGATGAACCCCGACTCGTCGTGGAAGTACGACGAGTCTTGATAGCCCGGGTAGAGTAGGTCGAGCACGCCGTCGGTCAGGTAGTCGCCCGGGCCGTACGGCACGTTGCCCCAGGCGCGGTACACGTTGCCTGTATACAGGTGGCGCGGAAAGGACCAGCCCGAGAAGAAGTCCGCCATCAACGCCACCGGCGTCACCATGGCGCCGGGGTCCCCCTGCTCGTCCACCCAGCTGCGGGCGGCCTGCTGCATGCGGCCCACCGGGCTCAGATCGTCGCCGGAAAACCACGAGCTCTCGAAGCCCACGAAGACGCAGTTGTACAGAATGTGGCTGTACAGCAGCCGCTTGAGCAGACTCAGGCTGGTGCCGCGATCGGGTCCGTGGTCGTCGCCCTCGGACTCGTACGTCTTCCATCCCCAGCGGTTCCACACCGAGGCGTTGCCGAACCACGGCACGCCGTACTGCTTGCCGGCCCCGCGGATGAAGGCGTAATACACCTGTCCGTTGGGCAGCCCCTGGGCCGTCTCCGCTCCGATGGCGGTGTACACCCCCTCCTTGATGAGGTGGTGGCCGAAGTTGAGCGACACCAGGGTCGCCATGCGGTTGCCCAGCTCGTCGCACAGCCGCTGGAAGTGCCGCTGGAAATTGAGGTACTCCGCCACGCGATCGGCGCCGATCGGGTGCGCCTGGCCCGCGTACCCGCCGATGTACCGGCCGTCCTGCTCCCCCACGTCCATGCCCAGCCAGCGCTCACCCAGCCGCTCCTCCAGCAGCGGCAGCGCGCCGGCCGGCGGCTCGAACTGCTGCCAGTACCCCTCCGGACCCGACCCGGGCACGTACCCCCAGATGTCGAACAGGAACAGGTCGCGCCGCCGGATCTCCTTGGCCAGCTCGGCCAGGTTCGCGGCGAAGAGCACGGGGTAGGACGGCCAGATCACCTCACCCAGGCCGAAGCGCTCCACGTGGCGCTCGATCTCCTCGGCGATACGCACCAGGCGCCCGTCTTCCACCGGAAGGCCCCGCAGGGTGGCGAAGCGCGTCCGCCCGCCGAACGTGTCCCACCCCGGCGGCTGCACCGCGCGCCGGCCATAGTCGGGGTGCTCAGCCGGAACCAACCGGTGGGCGTATACGCGATGCATGCTCCCTCTCCTGTGTCTGCGCAAGTCGCCGCAGGTGCCGCTCCAGAGGCGCTCCGACCCTTGCCGAAGGGCTGACCGACGAATCGAACGCGTCCTCGCGGCGCGCCCGCCGCCTACCGGGCCCGGCCCTCCACCCACTCCTTGAGCTTGGGATCCACTTCGCCGTTAGGCAGAACGTAGTCCGGCGACACGTATCCCTCGCGCTCGAAGCGCCTCTTCCGCACGCACTCCCGACCGCCGTTCAGGCAGTAGTCGTCGATCCACTTCCCGGCGAGCAGCCCCGCGTCGTGCGCTCGCTTCATGCCGGACGTCTCGTTGTACCACCTGCAGATGTCTCTGCCCATGACCTGGCCTCCAGGAATGCCCATCGCGCCCGTATGATCCGATTGGTGCGCTCTCCGGGGAATACACTCAGCCTGTGGTCCGCGTGCAAGACAGCAGGCGCGGTGGAGTGCCCGCGGCCTCGACACCGTGCCCAATGCCGTCGACTATGTCCTGGAGGTGATGGGGCCGAAGGCGCATGGTAGGTGCCCTCTTGCGGTTGTGTGCTCACGTGCAGCCTGAGATCCCGCGACGGTCTGGTACCGGGACCGAGCTGTGGTCGCGAAGATCGGCTCCCTGCCCATTCCCGTCGACCGGCCTGCTTGGATGGATCGTGCCGCGCCAAAGGTCTGGGTCGACGGGCCACGGAGAACGAGCTGCTTGACGAGTGCGGTGAGCACCCTCGTACTTCACTCCACACCGCGACTCACCCCACAGGCACTGGAGGCTCACCATGTCTAGGATCGAGCAGAAGAACCGCGAACGGAGCCGCGACAACGACTACGACTTTGAGGAGGCGAGCTACACCCTGCCGCCCCGGGGCCCCTCAGCCGACACCTGGCTCCGTCACCCGGAGGGCGACGAGGCGCTCGGCGAGATGCGCGAACCGGAGGTGTACGAGACCGAGCACCGCGTGTACTCGGCGCCCTTCCGGTACCGCAATGTGAAGCTGGACTACTGGAGCGAGAACAGCGCCAAGGGACACGAGTTCCTCGCCGACCTGGGCAGCATCACCATCGTGGAAGAGCAGCCCATCGTCGAGGTGATCGTCGTGGGGTCCGGCTGCTCGGGGCGCAACTACAACCTGATCGAGTGGTGGAACGAGGGCGAGACCCTCCGCAACACCAGGAGCCAGCTGGTTAAGCGCCAGCGCGTCGAAAACCTCAACGGCCAGCACCCGGCCTGGATCCAGAAGGCGCTGTCCAAGGAGATCCCCGACTTCCAGTCCCTCGAGGAGGCCGTGGCCTTCATCGAGAGAATGCAGCGCATCGCCCACGGCATGACCTCAAACTACACCCAGCCCGGCAGTCTGATGAGCGGTCTGTACGAGAACACCGTGCACTTCCGCGTCGGCGACACCAGCCGGCCCGAGTTCACGGCCCACAAGATCGTGCTGCGCGGCGGCGGCATGGACTACGAAGACCCCTTTGACCACCGCAACCGGTACCCCGCAGACTACGTGTTCCGGCTGGTGGACGTAGTGGTCAAGAAGGCGCGTTAGGTCTCCGGGCCTTGAGGCACACCGCGGGCGTCAGCTCCTCACCCCAGGATATCGCATGACCGCGAACGGCAGCGTGGCAGTGATCGGCAGCGGCCCGGCTGGCATTGCCGCGGCTTGCGCTGCGGCGCAGAACGGCGCCCGCGTCACCCTCGTGGAGGCCCATCCCTTCCCCGGCGGCGAGTTGATCAGCGGCCTGCCCGTGGACGGCTGCCTCAACGCCCGCGGCGAGTGGCTGGTGGGCGGCCCGGCCCGGGCCCTGTTCGAGGGCTGCCGTCGACGCGACGGGTACGTCGGGCCGGTCTTCGACTGGCGCCTCAACTGGGGTGTCTGTGTCGACCCGGTGGCCATGCGCATGACCATCGTGGAGGAACTCGCGGGCCGGGGCGTCGAGCTGATGCTGGGCAGCATCGTCAGCGGGGCTGCGGTTCAGGATCAGCGCGTCTGCTCCATCGACATCGCCCAGCGTCAGGGGCGGGCCGAGTTGGCCGCAGACCTGTTCGTCGATGCCAGCGGCGACGCCGCCCTGGCCGTGCTGGCCGGCGCCGGATACGAACAGCCTCCAGCCGGCGAGTTGCAGCCGGTGAGCCTCACCTTCCGGGTCGGCGGCGTGGACTTCCCCGCGCTCATGACCTTTGTGCGCGACCACCCCGAGGAATTCACCCTGGCCGAGAGCCCCGTGATCGACCGCTCGCCGGCCGAGTGCGCCCGGGCCCTGTACGACGCTGGCCACCCCTTCGTGCCCCTCAGTGCCAAGGGACGCATCCTGGGTGGAGCCATCGCCGCCGGAGACGTGGCCCCCTGCACGGCCGCCTTCATGTGGCCCACTTCCCCGGCTCGTCGCGAGGTCGGCCTCAACATGACGCGGCTGGCCGGCGTCGATGGTACCGACAACGCGGCCTGGAGCGCGGCCCTGGCCCAGTTGGCCGGCCAGGTTGAGCAGAATGTGGCCTTTCTCCAGCGCCGGGTGCCGGGCTTTGCCGACGCCGTGCTCGCCGACGCGGCCTACGGTGTGGGCATCCGCGAGACGCGCCGGATCCAGGGCGAGGAGACCCTCTCGGACGAGGCCGTGCGAGAGGCCGTCAAGCGCGGCGACGGCATCGCCCGCGGGGCCCACCACATCGACCTCCACGGCGCCGGCACCGCGCAGACGCGGATCCCCGTGCGCGGCGGCGGCTCCTACGACATCCCCTTTGGCTGTCTGGTGCCGCGCGGGCTGCGGAACGTGCTGGTCGCCGGCCGCTGCCTGTCCTCCACCCGGGCGGCCAACGGCTCCAGCCGCGTCATGGGTACCTGTCTGGCCACCGGCCAGGCAGCCGGCACCGCCGCCGCCCTGCTGGCGACCGCCCCATCCCCGGATCCGCGCCAGCTCGATGTGGCCGCCTTGCGAGTCCGCCTCCAGGAACAGGGAGCAGTGATCGATGGCACAGCCTGACGCCGCGTCCGCACCAGTCGACGTCCTCGTAGTCGGCGGCGGCACCGCCGGCGCCATCGCCGCCATCCAGGCCGGCCGCGCCGGGGCCCGCGCGGCCGTGGTGGAGCGCGGCACCCAACTGGGCGGCACCGTCACCACGGGGGGCGTCGCCTTCCCCGGTCTCTTCCACGCCTGGGGCCGGCAGATCATCGCCGGCATCGGCTGGGAGCTCGTGCAGAAAGCCGTGAAACTCGATGGCGGCACGCTGCCGGATTTCACCGCCCTTCCCGATCGCCACTGGCACCACCAGGTGCACGTCAACCCCTTCGTGTACGCTCTCCTCGCCGAGGAGGCCTGCGTCCAGGCCGGCGTCGATCTCGCGTACTACGAGTCCGTACTGTCAGTCGAGAGTGCAGCAGATGGGTGGGTGGTGGAGATCGTCGGCCCCGGCACGCATCGCCAGGTGACGTGCCGCCAGATCGTGGACTGTACCGGCGGCGCCAGCGTGGTGGGACTGCTCGGCCTGCCTCGGTTTCGCGACGACGAGACCCAGCCCGCGTCCCTCCTGTACAAGCTGGGCGGTGAGCATTGCGTGGGCCGCGGCCAGCTCGACCAGCTCTACGTTCACGGCGCCGACCCGTCCACCTCGGCAACCCTCACTCGGGCCAACCTGGACGGGCGCCGTGACCTGCTCGCGAAGATGCGCGCCGACTCGAGCGCTCGCCTGCTCCACCTGCAGCCCGAGACCGCCCACCGGGAGAGCTATCGCATCCACGGCGAAACCGTCGTCACCGTCGACGACTACACCTCGGGCCGCCTCTTCGACGACGCCCTGTGCTACGCCTTCTACCCCGTCGACCTGCACACCCGCGACGGGGTAAGGCCCCAACCCCTCGAGCCCGGCACGGTGCCCACCATCCCCTTGCGCGCCCTCGCGCCCAGGGACAGTCGGGACATACTGGTCGCGGGCCGCTCCGTGTCCAGCGACCGCCTGGCCAACTCGGGGCTGCGCGTGCAGGCCCCCTGTATGGCCATGGGCCAGGCCGCCGGCGCGACCGCAGCCCTGGCCGCCCGGCGGGGCATCTCCCCTCTCGACGTGCCGCTGGCGGAGGTCCGTCAGGTCCTGCGCCAACACGGCGCCATCGTGCCCGAGGCCTGACAACCCATCCCGGCGGGGAACCCGACCCCGTCGGGCCCCAGGCCCGTCAGCCGTCGAAGCGCAACCGGTACGTGCGAATCCGCTGCCGCGGCAGCGAGACGCTCAGCGAGCGCCCCCCCTTGAGCGTTCGGGCGCCGGCGAGCGGCTCCTCGGCGTGGTTTACCTCGATGGCCGAGGCAAAGGCACAGCCGAACTCCAGCACGTCCCGCGCCAACCCGTCGGCCGGGTTGAACACGCGCAGGATCACCCCGTCCCCGTCCTGGGCCAGCTTGAGGGCCGACACCTGCACCGCCCCTGACTTGACCCGCAGGAAGGTGTCATCCTGCGCCGCCCCCCGGTGGGCGCGGACCCGCGTGCCGGTCTGGAACTCCTGTACCAGGCTCCACAGGGCGCCGCCGTCGGGCTTCCCGTCCAGCGGCGCCAGGCACCAGGCGAAGTCCATCCTGCCCAGCAGCTGCGAGCGCTGGTCCATGGGCGCCGGCGCGGCCAGTTGGGCGTTCTGCACATTGCGCTTGAAACCCCGCATGAGTGTCAGGGCCACGGTGCCCGCCTCGTCGTCTTCCACCGCTATCTCGTGCAGACCGTGGCCGGCGATCACCGCCAGACCCGACGTGCTGTCGTTCACCCCGGCCAGGCCCACGAAGCTCTTCTCCGCCACCTCGCTCTCCTGCCAGTCAAAGGTCTGGCTGTCCACGCCGCGCCGGCGGCGCACGACCGTGAAGGGCTGCCCCGCAAACCAGTCGCTGCCCCCCACGCCCGTGGGAAACAGGACGCGTATCCGGTGGTCGCGCACCGCATTGTCCAGCGAGGCCCGGCACTCGAGGTGGCGCGCCCCCTTGTTCAGCGTCACGTCCAGGACCAGCCGCACGGGCGCGCGCTCGTCGCTGCGCCGCCGCTCCATCCAGGCAAAGCACGTGGGCAGCATCAGGGTCTTCTCGATGCGGAAGGTCGTGCTCAGGGGGCCGTCGGCCAGCACACTCACGCCGGTCGGGAACCCCGTCGACAGGAAGGTCTGATTGGCCACGGGCCGCACGTGGTACCAGCCGTCCCCGATGTCGGCCGTGTCCTCAAACAGGCACAGGTCCTCGTACAGCGCGCCGCTCTGCTTGTCGCGCAGGGTGATGGCGCCGCTGTTCTGGACGGTGACGGCGAGGTGTTCGTTCTCGGCGCGGCCGGGCCCGGTCAACTGTGACCCCATGGAGCGATAGGCCTTCTGCCGCGGCACCGCGCGCAGGCTCGTCTGCCCGATGCCGTCCAGGGTTACCTCCACGGCGGCGCGGATGCGGAAGTAGTCGCGCAGGCCGCCCTCGACTGCGGTCAGCGGGTCCTGGTGCTGCGGCTCCTTCACATAGGACTGCAGTTGGTAATCGACGGTCCGGCCCTTCGCGTCCACCAGGTCAAAGCACGGGATAGGGTCTCCCGGAAAGCCGTCGATGCGCCGCGTCGGCAGGTCGCGCGGGTAATCGAACTCCAAGGTGACCACCCGCGTGCGCCGCGTCGGGCTGGCGCTGAACAAGGACACCGTCAGGCCCTCCCCCTCGGCCTCACCCGCCGCGGCCAGCACGTTCTCCTGGCACTCCTTGAGCACGTGGGCGGCGATCACCTCGCACTGGTCATACCGGTACTCCGTGTCCTTGTGCACCTGGTCGATGGAACACCCGCAGATGGAGTCGTGCGGGTGGTTCTGCAGCAGATACTCCCAGGCCCGGTCGATGAAGCTGCCCGTCGGTGCCTGAGCCGCCACCGTCGCCCACACGTGATAGGGCTCCACCCACGACTCCAGCTCGGCCTGGCACCGGTCGTTGGCCTGCTTCATGGGGTAGTAGCTCGACAGGCAGTGGGGGATCACGGCCAGCCAGCGGGACTCGTCCCTGGCCGGCTCCACCAGTTCGCCCTCCACGGTGGGCAGCTTCTCCCGGTGCGGCTCCACGGCCGCGGCAAAGGCCGGCAGGTTCGAGAAATGCACGTCCACCTCGGGCATGGCGCGGCGCACCGTCTCCAGGGCGCGGGGCAGGTGCGCGCTGGGCGCCTGGTGATCCTGCCCGTCCAGCCACAGGACCACCGGCACGTCGGAGCGCCCGCCCTCCAGCTCCTGCATGTGGCGCGCCGCCTCGAGCACGCCCTCCCGCCACTTCTTCGTGCCGGGCTTGGCCGCGTTGGCCGCTTCCCAGATCGGCTTGCCGCTGCTATACGCGCCGTCGTCGGACGGACGCCACGTCACCACCTCCGAGCCGTCCGGCGCGCGCCAGCGGAACAGCGACGGGTGCGTGCCGTCGTTGGCCCCGCGCCAGACCAACGCGTGGGGGATGCCCATGCCGGCGAAAATCTGCGGCATCTGGGCGATGTGGCCGAAAATGTCGCACACGTACCCGTACCGCATGGGCTCCACGCCCCAGCGGGCCGCGTCGGCGTACCCCCGCATGAGGTTGCGGATGAGCGATTCGCCCGACAGGATGCGCTCGTCGGGCATGGTGTACCACGGCCCGATCAGAATGCGACCGTCCCGGATGAGGGCTTCCAGCCGCGGCCGGTTCTGGGGCATGATCTCCAGGTAGTCGTCCAGGGCCACGGTCTGCCCGTCAAAGACGAAGTACCGGTACTCGGGGTCGGCCTCCAGCACCTCCAGCAGGTGGTCGATCACCTTGACGAGCTTGTACCGGAAACCCTGGAACGGGAGATACCACTCCCGGTCCCAGTGCGTGCTGGGGACATAGTGAATCTGCATGCGCTGCTTCGCCATGATGTCTGTCTCCGGAGTGCGGACGTTGGCTGACCTTCGGTGCAAGTGCTCCACTCTTCATCCCGCGGCGAAACCCGGGCGCCAGGCGGCGCTGCCAGGGCCAGGCCGCCTCGCCGGTGCCATCGCGGGCTGTCGAGACTCGGAACCTAAGACGAGCTGCTCGTTGGATCGAGAGCGCCATTCATCCGACTGTGCGGAGCGGGCCCAGGCCGGCGCCGCTCTCGATCGGCGCGGAGCTGGGTCGTGCGCACTTCCGGCCAGCCCTGTCCCGGCCCAGTCATGTCCCAGCTGGCCTTGACCTGGCGCTGGCCCATGGGGCTCCTTGTTCAACCAGGAGTCGCCGCGCCCCTCCAGGCCCGCATCCCTCCATGCCACGACGGCCCTGGCCGGGCTGCCCCCTGTGTATCGCGCCTTACCCGGGAGTTGATGACGTGCACAACCCCTACGCCCATGTCGACTGGGCCTCCGACCTGCGAGTTGGCTCGGCCACCCACATGCACATGACCAGCCAGGCGCGCCTGGACAACGCGTACCGCCACGGGATTCGACACTTCCCCATGTCCAACTACTATCCCTCGGCGCCCTACACCGCCCGCACCAGGGTCAGCGACTTCTGGCTGAGCCAGGACTGGCCGGCCCGTCTGGAGAACGGCGACTCCCTGGCGCCGCCCATCAACTGGAATGACGTCATCACTTGGCGCGACGAGCTCGACGAGCCTTACCGCTCCCAGCTCCCGGTCGAGGAGACCGAGCCGCTCTTCCCACACGTGCCTGACGACGCCATAATCAGTCCCAATGCCGAGCACCATGGGTTCACCAACTCCACGAGTCACATCTGCAGTCCCGGGTCGGCCTTCACCTCCGGCAACATCGACCCCCGGCGGCAGTACCACCTGAAGGACCACGGTTTCTGTGTGGGCTTTGGCGGCGCCTGGCAGGAGGCCTTCGAGGGCATGCTGGAGGGCCTCGTCTATCCCGGGGCCGGGGGCATCACCATCAACCACCCGACCTGGTTCACCCGGTTCTCGGACGAGCAGGTGCTGGAAATGCTGGACTTCGACGAGGGGGTCCTGGGAATCGAGATCTACAACGACTACTCGGCTCGGAGAGACTGGTCCCTGACGGCCGGCTATGAGCCTCCTGACGAGTCGGCCCCCGGCTTCTCCCTGAACCTGTGGGACCGCATCCTCTCTACCGGCCGCAGGTGCTGGGGGTCGTGCGTGCCCGACCACAGCGTGGGCGCCGAGGGGAACTGGCGCGGGCGCAGCATCCTGCTCATGAACGAGTTCACCGACCGCGCCTGCCTGGAGGCGTACCGCCAGGGCCGCTTCTACGGGTGCCTCGACGGCAGCGGTCTCAGCGTGGTGGACTTCGCCGCGACGGACGCATCGGTCTCGGTCAGCGTGAACCGCGCCGCCACCATTCGCTTCATTACCGAGAAGGGCGTGTCTGAGACCGCCTACGGCGAGAGTGCAGCGCACGAGCTGCCGCAGCTCAATGGCGCACCCGACCTGGTCTTCCTGCGCGTGGAGATCGACGACGACCGGGGAGAGCGTCTGTTTCTGCAGCCGGTGATGTACCGCCCGCGCTCCTGACCGGCCCCGGGCGGACCGCTGGAGACCATCGCATGGGCCGGCCAGCGTCCGCCCCAGCGCGATGCCGCAGCGCTGCGGGCTATCAGTCGGCCACCAGCCCCTTCAGCCGCGCGAAGTTCGCTTCCAGATCCGCGATCTTTGCCTCGGGCGTGTCCCCGGCGGGGTGCGCCTCGTAGTTGAACGGCCCCTCGTACCCGATCTCGCCCAGGGCTCGCATGAAGGCCGCCCAGTCGATGACGCCATCGCCCGGCATCCAGTGTTTCTCGTCCACCCCGTCGTAGTCGCTCAGGTGCGTGGTCAGCAGGCGGTCGCCCAGGGTGTGGACGGCCGCGGGCAGCTCGGCGTACCGGT
>Ga0180430_10005690_pt1 | contig 10301 bp, 8 predicted proteins | sample SS_ome_9_FD_132999 | JGI IMG/M metagenome (GOLD analysis project Ga0180430, IMG submission 132999) | Hypersaline lake sediment archaeal communities from the Salton Sea, California, USA - SS_1_S_2 metaG | ecosystem: Environmental > Aquatic > Non-marine Saline and Alkaline > Hypersaline > Sediment... | reverse complement strand
GACCTGTTCGCACGGCTCGTCGGGCGTGGGCCCGGTGCTGGCATGGGGTTGATGTTTGTGGTGTTTGGCCTGCTCGGAACGCTCACAGCTATCGTCGGATTCGCGTATCGGCCCATTCGCGAGATCGAGCAGATCCTTCCAGACTACGACGAGATGGATGCAACGGCTGAGGGCGAATCCGGTAGCTAGTCCTCAGCTCCCAGCGCCCTCGCAATCGTTCTGTCGACCAGGTCCTCAAGGATCTCCAGTGGCATGGGGCCATCCTTCAGTAGCAAGTCGTGGAACACAGCCAACTCAAATGTCTCGCCCAATTCCTGTTGCATTCGTGCTCTCAGCTCGCGAATCTTGAGCAATCCAACGGTGTAGGAAGACCCTTGGCCTGGGTACCCAACATAGCGTGGCATGAGGTTGACCATCGAGCTTGGGGATGCCCGCAAGATCTCTGCGAAGTACGTGGCACCCTCGTAGTGTGTCCACCCCAAATGGTGGATCCCCATCTCAAGCACGAGACGGGCGGCACGCATGATTTCGAGACCGAGACGCTCCAGATTCCCCAGCGGATTCCCTTCGTAGACTCCTAGCTCCGCAGCCAAGCCCTCGGCATAGACTGCCCACCCTTCCCCGTGGGAGGTCGGAAGCTCGATCTGCCTGAAGAGTGGCAGGTCTAGCTCCTTCATGAGCGCAAGCTGATAGTGGTGGCCAGGTATCGCTTCGTGATGGAAGATCCCAGGCCTGGAGTAGGCGGCATATGGATTTGGAGAACTCTGGTAGAAGAAGATGCCAGGACGCGACCCGTCCAGCGCGGGTTCGGTGTAGTAGTTGTAGCCCATGCCCGCAGGTGCGGGATGCAACTCGAGCGGAATACTGGGCTTCAGGTTGAAGACTGGCCCCATCGCAGCCTCAATTTCAGCCTGAATCGCTGCGAACTCCGCCTCAAGATCTCCCGCCGCAGGCACCGATGCCTCGCGATAGGCACGATCCCACAACGCGCTAAGATCCGCTGTCCGGTCATAACCCATGGACTCGAAGATGTCTCGCATCTCCTCTTGGATTCGAGCAACCTCGTCCAACCCCATCTGGTAGATCTCATCTGGCGTCATCTGGAGGGTCATATGGTGCTCGATCGAGAATGCAAGATACTCGGAGCCGTTGGGCATGGATGTCGCGCCTCCGATCTCCGGTGCGATTTCCACGAGGGATTCCAGGGTGCCGAGCAGATCGAAGAATCCAGGGATGTAGCTGGATTGAATCGCCTCAATGGCCAGATCGGTGTAGGACTTGAGCTCTTCAGAGGAGAGCCATGCACACGACTTGAAGCGATTTCGCGTGGTCTGGTAAATCTCAGTCCCATACGGGGAAATGGCAGAAGCCTCAGCCGGCACCATGAAGAAGATGCCAAGCCAGGTCTGAATCTGCTCGATGGACCGTGTGAGCATAAACCTCGGTGGCACGATCCCCGCTTCCTTCCGGAGCAGCAACTCATCGATTACCTGATGGAGCTTCCACTCCACTTGAGACAATCTCGAGAGATAGTCTTCGAGATCTGCTTGATCGAGAAGTGGGTGTGTGGAGCCAAACAGGTCCATGAGCAGCCAATCGACGCTGTACACCGTGAACGAAGTGATCAGGTAGTCGTTTAGGCGATAACGGAGTTTCCCAAGCTCGTCCTGTAACAGCCATTCATAGAAGTCATAGGAGAGAGCATCCTGTTCGGTGAGTGATGATCGGTCGAAAAGGCGAAGTTCGGTCAGGATCTCCTGAAGCAGTGCTTCGCTCTCCTGTGCGAAGGCACTTGAGACGTCCGTGAGCCGATCGTTTCTTGTCCCAAGTTGGCTTGCCAATCCCAGAATCGTCACCCGCTCGGGATCGCGCAGCAGCCACGCATGGTACGAAGTATCAAGGAACTCGCGAAACGGGAGGCCCTGGAAATCGACTGAGGTAATCGAAGTCATGTCCTCCGAGAATCCGGGAAGTGCAAGCGCTGCGATGCACAATGCGACAGTGAGAGCGGTGAGACGTTTCATGGGATCACTCCTTCAAAGGCGTGAACTATGATAGCGGTCTAGAATGCGCGAGGCCATCTGTGCGGTCGATGGGTGTAGAATACATAGAACTTGATCATCAATCCGATAAAACCTACAATCTGCGCATGTCGACACGATCGAAAGACTACGTGAGTGATCCGTTTCCCCATCGCTGGGCCCCAAAGACTAGGATGGATCAGCTATCCAGTGTAGATCGCCCCCGAGAGAAGCTGTTGACGCGAGGGTCACATGCGCTTGCTGATGCGGAGCTGCTTGCTGTGCTTCTTGGCAGCGGAACACGGCGCAGAGGCGTGATCGAGCTGTCCTGTTCGATTCTTCGGGCGTTCCCCGAAGGTCTCGGCAACGTGAAGGCCGAGGATCTGCTGAAGGTGGAGGGAATCGGGAAAGCGAAATCCTGCCAGGTAATTGCCGCGCTCGAACTGGCGCGAAGACACCTTGAGCGACCTCGAACCCGCATTCGTGAAGCCAAGGATGCCCTCCCGTACCTGCAGGGGATTCGCGGGGAGAAGCAAGAGCACTTCGTCTGCCTCTCTTTAAACGGCGCGAATGAGGTCATTGAGTCTCGTGTTGTGACCATTGGCTTGCTGGATACCAATCAGGTGCATCCTCGTGAGGTGTTCGCAGATCCGATCGCGGATCGCGCTGCCTCCGTGCTTTGCGCGCACAATCATCCCTCCGGCACCCTGGCTGCAAGTCCAGAGGACATTGCCATGACGAAGCGGCTGGGCCAGGCAGGTGACGTGCTCGGAATTCGAGTGCTCGATCACCTCATTGTGACCAAGGACGGCTTCCTCTCGATGAAGGAGAGACGTCTCATGTAGCACGCCGAAGGCGTGCAGAGACTAGGGGCCAGGGAGAAGAGCCCAGGGAAGGAAAGGTGCAAGGAACGTGTCAACGGAGGAGGACGCAGTGCGTGAGCGGCAGGACACTCCTCAGATTGTCAGAAGCTACAAGGACCTGAATGTCTGGAAGCGTTCCATGAGGCTCTGTGAACTTGTCTATGAGATCACACAGACCTACCCAGCAAGTGAACGTTTCGGTCTCTCAGCACAAATGCGAAGTGCAGCAGTCTCCGTTCCTAGTAACATCGCAGAAGGTCATGGACGTCTCGCGACGAAGGAGTATCGCCAGTTTCTCGGGATCGCAAGAGGATCCCTTTGCGAACTTGAGACTCAGATCCTGATCTCTACGAGGCTAGGATATCTGACTCCAGACCGCGACGAGTGCGTTGCGCTGGTAAACGAGACAAGCCGAATGCTGAACGGCCTGATCAGAGTGATCACGGCGAAGGACTAGCGAGGGCGTCTGTGTCCTTGCATTTGGCTCTTCCCTAGCCCCTCTCCCCTCGGCCCTGGCAACTACACCTCCGCTGCCTGCTCCTTCAGCTGCGCTCCTTCCTCCTCGAGCCCCATGATGTGCCGGCTGGCGAGTCCTCCGAAGGCAACGATCAGGTACGCAATGCCCCCGATGAAGAACCAGATACGCATGCCGAATTGATCACTCAGTGGACCTGCAAGGATCAGGCCGAGAGGGACCACGGCTTGCGTCGCGCTGCCCAAGAGTGCAAACACACGTCCCTGCATGTGTTCAGGCACAGATGCCTGAAGCGTAGCCATGAAAGAGCCATTGGCAATTGGCTCCATGAATCCGGTGACGAACATTGCTCCGACTGCGAGAATGATCCAGCCTTGGGGTGTCAGGCCCAGTGCGCCAATCGCTACCCCCATCACAGCGACTGCGAGCAACGCGGTGAGAATGCGCTTCTTGAACCCGCCCCAGATCGAGAGCAAGACGCCGCCGAGCAAGAAGCCGAGTGCGAATAGAAACTGCATCGTTCCAAAGACGAGGGCATCTCCATCAAGCACACGCTTCACATACATCGGGATCAATGAAAACGCAGGATTCACAACGAAGTTCATGAGTGCGAGTCCAAGGATGAGGTACAGCATACCCTTCCATCGAATCGAGAAGGCGAATCCTTCTCGCAGGTCAGACAGCACATGCGGACGCTGCTGAAGGCTTGATTCCGGCAGTTCCGGAATGCGGATTGCGAGGAGCGGGACGATCGCAAGCAAAGCGGTCGAGATATCGATCGCAAGAATCGCCTGCATCGGAACCCACTCGATGAGCAGTGCGCCAAGCATTGGGGCAAGCAACATGGCGGCTCCTCGCACAGCCTGATTCATTCCTGCAACCCGAGACAGCTGCTGCTTCGGAACCATCAGTGTGGTGGCCGCTTGCATGGCCGGCATGTGAAAGGCACCGCCTACAGCGCGTACGAACATCAGTGCGTAGACGTAGGGAATGCTGATGTTCCCTGTGGCAAACAGAAAGGCCAGTCCGAGAGTCGCAAGCGCAATGGACGCGTCGGCGACAAGCATGACGAGCCGACGATTCCATCGATCAATGAGCGCCCCGGCAAAAGGGGAAAGGAACACCATCGGGATGTAGGCCATCAATGCGGCCGTAGCTAGCACGGTCGCTGAATCAGTGTCCCGCGCCAACCACCAGACTAATGCAAACTGCACCAATCGGCTCCCGATCAGGGAAAGCGCCTGTCCGCTCCAAATCGTGAAGAAGAACGGCTTCCAACGGTTCGTGTTCCACTGCGGCATGAATGGAGACCTCCACTGATGAGTGCCTGATCTCGATGGGTCGGTTCAACTGACCCAAGGATCCAGAGCAAGCGTTTCAGGGGCGCAACAGAAAGCCGCCCCACGTGTAGAGGGGCGGCTGATATCCAAGGCGCTACGTACTACAGCAGGTCCATTGCAGCGGAAACGGAGATATCGAATGACCATCCGAGGTCTCCTGTCTCCCGAGTCAGCGCGACTTCCAGCAGGATGTCGATGCCAGCGATGTCGAAACCAACGGCAATACCGGCTGCATGACTGACGTTGATCGCCAGCGCAGGATCTGCTGGGTTTACCCGCTGCATGGCATAGTCCAGGATCAGTGTGCTCTCCGCGCTGAGTTCATACTCATAGCCAAGCGATGCATTGAGCGTGTTCTCGGTCATCAGATCGAACGGGCCAGAGTAGCTAGCATGGAACACGAGCTGGTCGCTTGGTCCCATGGCAAAGGCAGCATCCGCAGAGATTCCGACGACAATGTTCTGTGCACCAGCATAGGGATCGAGGATCTCATACCCTACGCCTGCCTGCAGCGCCCAGCCACATCGTCGTTCGTCTCCGGACATCAGGATGATCTCCTCAATGCCAAGGAGTGCGCGGGCATCGAGTTCAACGCCTGCCACACCTTCGATGAGAGCTTCAATTTCGGAAACGAGATCCTGAAGCTCCTCATACTCAGCCCATCTGCCGATCGCGCCTGCGATTGCGAGCAGGACGTCGTCCGTCAGCGGGTTCGAGATTGCGTCCAGGTCTAGAAGCTCGTCCTCGATTGCGAACGATTTTGCCATAGGCGTGACATCCGAGAATCTGCCCAGTCCTGCACCCATGAGTACGTCGACGCCAGGTCGGAGCTGGCCAGTTGCCATCGAAGACTGCAGTCCGCCAAATGCGAAGAACAGCCCATCGGTGAACGGATAGTAGCGGAACGTTGCTGCGCCTTGGGCAAGCCAGCCAGTGGGCACGAACGCGTTCAGCTCTAGTTCTCCATAGGCACCGATCGTAAACCCGTAGTTGGGAGAATCGTAGAGCTGATAGTAGTCGGCTCCGAAACGTCCCGAGTTCACATCCACAACCCCAGGTGTATTCGCGTCATCGTAGTACCGATACCCAAATGACAACCGCGCATCCGTGAGCGCGGTCTCCGGAGCACTGTAGTCACAGACTGACAATGCGTTTGCTGCGATGCCTACCAGGAACAACAACGAAAGCAGAATCCCCATCTTCTTCACCCGACATCACCCTCCTCAAGTTTCTGTGCAAGTAGTGTAGTGTTGCGACGGGGCCGTGTGAAGTGAGAAGCAGGGGGGATTCCAGGTTGGGCGGCTCGGCATGCTGGGACTAGAATGATCTAGAGAGGGGGATCTTGTGCTGCTTCCATCGCCAATCACCTGGGTAAAGAAGATTCTGGCCATCTTGAAGTCCGAATTGTCTCCGAACCAGATTGCGTTTGCGTTCGCACTCGGCAGCTTTGCCGGACTCCCGCCTCTGGGCATTCACCTCTTCATTCCCTTCACCTTAGCGTTGCTTGTGCGTTGCTCCTTCCGTTCCTTTCTGATTTCGATGGGGTTGTTCAAACTCCTCTCACTCGCACTTGCCCCCGTCTCCTATCAGATTGGTCGATGGTTATTGGACACAAGCCGCGGCCTGGACAGCTTCTGGCGCTGGTTGACACATCTACCGGTACTTGCGCCGATGGGATATGAGCGCTATCTGCTGCTCGGGAGCCTCGTGCTCGCATGGTCGTTGTTTGTGCCCCTGTTCCTGCTGATTCGCTTATTGGTCCTGCGTTATCGGGAATCGTTTGCTCAATGGGTGTCTAGCTGGGGGATTTCCAAGCGCCTCAGAGAGAAAGGCTGGGTACGCGTGGTTCGGCGGTTTGTGGCTGGAGGAGAGGCGAAGTACCTCGGTCCCGGATCTCGGAAGGGGCTCTTCCGGTTCATCCGCAGGGAAATGCTGGTTGGAACCCCCGTGCTCTATGCAATCTGCTATCTGCTCGCAGCCTTGATCGTACCCTTCTTCGCAGCGGACACGACGACTGCGGCAGCGAGCTGGGTGAGTGGTACGGAAGTTGCGATTGAGGATGCGTCCTTCAACCTGTTTTCCGGCACGCTAGGGGTCAAGTCGCTTTCAATTCAGGATCCGAACAAGCAGGATGAGAACCTTATCGAGATCCCGGAAGTTTCCCTCAACCTCGGACTTCTACCACTGCTGTCAGGCAGAGTCGTCTTTGACCGTGTGGCCATTGCGGACATCAGTCTGCATGTGAAGCGCGAACCGGACGGCACATTGAATGTCGACAATGTGACCACGGGCTGGGACGCCTCGGGATACGTGGAGTGGGCTGCGCGGTATGCTGATCGCGTCGACTGGCTTGGGCTGCTACGGAATCTGCTGCGTTATCTCTCGGAGTGGCATCCGCCCCCGCGACGTGAGGATCCGACCGCGCAGTTTGCAGGGCAACGGTCGTTCCCGGACATCGAACCTCCGTTCGCGATTCGTAGCATCGAGATTGGCCGTGTCCTGATCTCTCTTGAGGACTCGCGAACTACATCAAGCAGTGGCCTGCTACCGCCACTCACGTTGCTTGAAGTTGAGATCTCGAACTACGCCTACCCGGGCACTCTGAACCCAAGTCCGATGGCCCTCGCGCTGAGAGGACGGTTCGGAGACGATCCGACCTCGGGATTCCAGCTGTCAGCAACATTCCAGCGAAAGATGGAACAACTCATCGCGACCTATGCTGTTGAGGCAACCCGTATCGACCTGGTTCCCATTGCCGCACTCTACGAAACGACACTTCCTGTGCGAATAGAATCCGGTTTGGCGACGTTGACAGGTCAGATCGGCGTTCAGGGTGATGCAGTGGATGGAGAAGTGTCGATTCTGTTGGAGGAGCTTCAGCTTGAGGGCCATGCGCAGCGTCCCCTATTCAATCTCTCTGTCGCTGCATCGGATCAAGTCATCGAGGGGATCAATCGGTATGCACGAACGGCGCCCATCGTCTTCAATGCAAACGTGGGTGGCACCTCCCACGCGCCCTCACTCGCGTGGGAAGCAGCCTTGCTGGAGATTGCGCGCGAAGGCCTCTTGATGCTTGGGCGAAGCGAGCTAGACGGCATCATCTCTCAACTTGGCGATCGCGTGGGAGAACTTGGCTTGGACGTCTCTGGACTAGACCCCCGCTTTGCTGAGATCGAGCAGCATGCGCAATCCGCCGCGCAGTCCGCGATGGAGGATGCTTCATCCGGAATTCTTGAGGAACTCGCAACGAGTCTGTTGGGCACAGACAAGGCTGTGCAGACGGAGTCTTCGCCTTCAGCTGCACCCTCGATTCTCGATCGTCTCTTCCAGACGCTGGAGCGGAAAGACGAAACTGACACGAACTCCCCCTAGGATTCGACCACACGTTTGGAGGCATCATGACATCAACGCACAGGGTCTCTCTCGTCAAAGCTACGGATCGTTCTGTCGGAATCCGCAACGCGCTGGATCTACTTGGCGGGTTCGAACAGACCGTTTCGGGCAAGCAGGTCGTGTTGAAGCCGAACTTCAACTCTGCGGATCCGTTTCCTGCTGCAACACACAATTCGACCGCAGAAGAGCTCATTCGCACTCTGCAAAAGGCAGGAGCCAGCGACATCACGGTTGCTGAGCGAAGCGGGATTGCTTGGAACAGTCACGAAGTTGCTGAGCAGAAGGGACTCGGAGAGCTGTTCTCAGCGCTCGGGGTGACGCACGTCATTCTAGATGACCTCTCTTCGGACGAGTGGGTCACTGTCCCTCTGGAGGGCGGGCACTGGGCACGAGGCATTGAGATCCCTCGTCTCGTCTTGGATGCCGAAGTCGTGGTGATGACCTGCTGCCTAAAGACACATGCCTATGGTGGGCACTTCACGATGAGTCTCAAGAACGGGGTCGGGCTGGTGCCACTGAAGTCACTGACGGACGACTACGACTTTATGGGAGAACTTCACAGTTCGCCGCACCAGCGTGCAATGATTGCGGAAATCAATACGGCATTCCGGACCGATCTGGTGTTGCTTGACGCGATGTCGGCCTTCATTACTGGCGGTCCGTTCGAAGGAGACGTTGTGCATCCCGGCATGATTCTTGCATCCACGGATCGCGTGGCAATCGATGCTGTTGGCGTTGCGATTCTTCGTATGTATGAGACAACCGAAGAAGTCCGCCGAGGGGCGGTGTTCGAACAGGATCAACTGCGTCGGGCAGCAGAGCTAGGCTTGGGCGCGCGCTCGGCTAAGGACATCGAGCTTGTGGCTGCTGACGATGCAGTAAGCCAGGAGGCGCTACGGTCGATCCGCCGGATCCTGGAGCAGAACTGAGCTTCTCCTCTCTACGTGCGACAAGGCCGGGACTTCCTTCCATGCAAATTGCAGTCCCTTGACATCTAGATGGAAGGTGGTATACTACTCCTCTCCACACGCACATCTGCGTGTGTCTTGTCGTCGGGAACGTCTTCACATCGGTCGGAAATCGTCGTAGGGTTCGGATTCGAGGGAACGTCTTTCATCCGGGGGAAGCGGAAGTGCTCGCTTCCATATCACATCTTCAGCTCGTCGAGTGAACCATTGGCAGCGGGTTCGTTACCTATAGGTGAACGATCCTGAGACGGCTTCGCTGTGCGCAGGCGGATCCATCACAGGCTCGCGGTCAACGGGAGACTGATGGTCCGGAACTAAAGGAGGATCCAATGGAAGTGACATCGATCAGGTCATGCCCTTCCATTCGGAAGGGATCGGCTACGAAAACGTCGGGTGGCTGCTTTCGAGCTTCAACTCCGCAAAGGAGGATCCATGTTTGATCTACATAATGCACAAGAAATCGCGAGGCAGCGCTACGAGAAGGCGCTCTCGCAAATGACACTAACCCAAGAAACGAATCGAGGTGTCCTGCAGCAGCGAACACGCATCGAGCTGCAGCGACTCGTTGAGCAAGGCATTCGCCGAGGGATCAGCCTCGGTGACCTAAAGCACGACATGATCGTTGCGCTTCGTCAAGCGAAGAGCAACTAGTCCAGCACAGGGGCCGACATCCGTCGGCCCCTTCCTCTTTCTGCCTATTCTTGTACTCTTGCCCATCCCCTCTTGGAGTCGTATGCTTGGCTATCCATATTGAAGATGGATTGGTGGGGGGATCGGGTGGCGCACGCCATGGAGCAAGTCTCGCTCACAGTCCACAAGGGGAGAGTCGCATGAAGGTTCTTGTCACTGGGCTATTCGAGATGGCTGCATTGCATGCCATCCGCCGCTTCGGGCAACTGGGCTATGAAGTCCATGTTGCTGAAGGTCATCGATTGGCGTTCTCTGGATTCTCGAAGTACGTCAAGAAACGAATCCGGGTTCCGAACATGCGCTACCATCCGGAGGAGTACACTGAGGCAATCGTCGCACTGCTCGAAACCGGAGAATACGATTACTACTTCCCCTCTTATGAGGAGATCATTCCCATCAGCAAGCACAAAGATCGCGTGCTGGCCGCGACCCAGAGTGTGGTTCCCACAACTTATGTGCTGATGACGTTGCACGACAAGCGACGTCTCGAAGCGATGGCGCACGAGATTGGGATCGATTCCCCAAAGACCTACTATCCAGAGTCCTCCGAG
>Ga0180430_10005689_pt1 | contig 10302 bp, 10 predicted proteins | sample SS_ome_9_FD_132999 | JGI IMG/M metagenome (GOLD analysis project Ga0180430, IMG submission 132999) | Hypersaline lake sediment archaeal communities from the Salton Sea, California, USA - SS_1_S_2 metaG | ecosystem: Environmental > Aquatic > Non-marine Saline and Alkaline > Hypersaline >... | reverse complement strand
CTTGTTGCCCGGAATGACGATGGAATTGGCCCGCGACATGAAGCTGCCGTGAATCATCGACGTCAGGTACGGGAAGTCGATGCCGCGCGGATTGGCGAACCGGATGACGACCATCGATTCGTCCGGGGTCGGAATCCAGCGCGCGCAGAACGCGTTCGAGGTATCAACTGTCGGCACGCGCTGGAAATTGATGTCGGTCTGCGAGAACTGCGGGCAGATGTAGTCCAGGTAATCCGGCATGCGGCGCAGGATCGTATCCTTGATCACATCGTGCGAATAGCCGCGTTCGAGGTTGTCGCGAAAGATTTTCTGGATCCACTCCAGGTTGACGACCGGGACCACTCCGATTTTCAGATCGCAATGCTGCGCCACGTCGACGTCCTCGGTTACGACCGCGCCATGCAGTCCTTCGTAGAACAGTAATTCGGTATCGTCCGGGATATCGAACCACTCGGTAAAGGTGCCCGGGGGGCTGCCGTATTTCTCCGCTTCGTCGTCGTCGTGGACGTAGTGACGCGTTTTGCCGCCGCCGGTTTCGCCGAATTCGCGGAATACCTGTTCCAGGTCTTCGAGGCGGTTGGCTTGCGGACCGAAGTGGCTGAAATGGCGATTGCCTTTTTCTTCTTCCTCGGTCATCACGCGTTTCATTTCCGCGCGGTCGTAACGGTGAAAAGCGTCACCCTCGATATAGGCGGCGGTGATCTTTTCGCGTCGAAAAATGCGCTCGAAGGTTTTCTTGACCGAAGTCGTGCCGGCACCCGAAGAACCGGTGACGGAGATGATGGGGTGTCTTTTTGACATGTGCGACTCCTTGTTCAGCGGCTCCGGAACAGGCCGCGCTCGCCGAACAGCTGCGAGCGTTCGTGTGCCGGCTGCACCTCAGCGTAGTAGTGGTTGATCAGCTTGACTTCATTGCGCGAACCGAAAATCAGCGGCACGCGCTGGTGAATACTCCTGGGTTCGACCTCCATGACGCGCTCGCGGCCCGTCGTTGCTCCGCCACCCGCCTGTTCCACCAGGAACGCGATCGGGTTGCCCTCGTAGGCGAGCCGCAGGCGACCTTCCTGGTATTGGGCTCTCCGGTCCGATGGGTAGAGAAAAATTCCGCCGCGAACCATGATGCGGTGACACTCCGCGACCAGGGATGCGATCCATCTTGTGTTGTAGTTCTTTTGGTGCGGTCCTTCCTCGCCGCTGAAGCAGTCGTCGATGTAAGCGCGTATATGTCCGTCCCAGCGGCGGAAATTCGAGGTGTTGATCGCGAATTCGTGGGTGTCTTCGGGTATCCGGATGTTCGGCTGGGTCAGGCAGAACTCGCCGGTGTCCGGGTTCAGCGTGAAGATGTGGGTGCCGTTGCCCAGCGTCAGCACCAGTGCCGTCTGCGGGCCGTAGATTACGTAGCCAGCAGCCAACTGGTGGATGCCGGCCTGCAGGAAGCAGTCGGATTCCGATTCGCCCTTGTCACAGGCCATCGGCATGACCGAAAAGATCGTGCCGATCGATACGTTGGTGTCAATGTTCGATGAGCCGTCCAGTGGATCGATCGCCACGTAAAGAGGTTTACCGGGATTGACCGGCATCGGCTGGTCCAGTTCTTCGGAGGCGATATAGGCGACCGGGCTGTCGCGCAGTTCGTCGATCACGATGTCGTTGGCGCGCACGTCGAGCGCGGCCTGCTCGTCGCCGTCCGCGTTCTGGCCCTGCGCGATGCCCAGCACGTTGCCGGTGAGCGCTCCCAGGGCGATGATCTCGGCGATGGAAACGCAGGCCTCGGCGACGGCCCTCACGGTCTCCGCGACCTCCTGTTTCAATGGCCTGCTGTCGCTGCAGTGGTCGGCGAGAAAACTCGTTAAGGTCTGGTGTTCGGTCATCGTGCCTGTCCTCCGGAACCGGGGTGCGCCGCATGCGAAGCCGGTGGTGCGTGGTGAAACCAGTCTAGGTGTCAACCGGCAAGGCAGGAACATCACAAAGCAGGGGGGCTTGCACACAAACGGGTAGGAAAAAAACCACCCGGGCGAGCGGACTCAGGATTTCAGGTACAGCGCGATGGCCTGGCTGCGGCTGTTCACGCCGAGTTTCTGGAACACGTTGCGCACGTGGAACTTGACCGTGTTCAGCGAGACATCGTGGCTGCGTGCGATCTGCTTGTTGGTGCGGCCGGTGGCGAGCTCGCTGAGCACTTCGAGTTCGCGCCGGGTCAGGGAGGAAAGCGGGTTTTCAAACAGCTTGCGGACATCGATGAAGGGAAAGACCATCCGGCCGTTCGCCACGGCCTCGATGGTGTCGAGCAGCACGGCGGGCTGTTCGCTCTTGGAGACGAAGCCGGCTCCGCCGTGACGCATCACCTGCGCCGGGACCACCGGGTCGATGTCGCCCGTGTAAACGATCACGCGCGGCGGGAACTCTATTTTTCCGAGCTGGTCGAGGACAGCCCGACCGTCGCATTTACCGATGATCCAGCCGATCACGCCGACGTCGACCGGCTTTTCACTGACTTTTTGCAGGAAGGTTTCGCAACCGTCGGTGACGTGCACCAGTTCGAAGCGTTCGTCTTCGGACAGCAGCTGGCGCAGCGCTGCCTGGATCAGCGGATTCTTGTCGGCCACCGCTACCCGGATGGGTGCTTGTCGTTGAACTTCAGCCATGCCGATTCGCTGCTTTCATCCCCTTTTCATGATACGCCCTTTCTGGCGTTCCCAGTCACGGTCTTTCTCGGTTTTGCGCTTGTCGTGCTGGCGCTTGCCCTGCGCCATGCCGATCTCGACCTTGGCCTTGCCATGCGACCAGTACATCGCGGTGGGGATGACGGTGAAGCCCTTGCGGTCGACCGCGCCGATCAGCCGGTCGATCTCGCGCCGGTGGAGCAATAATTTCCGGGTCCGCGTCGGGTCCGGCGTGATGTGCGTGGAAACCGTGGGCAGGGGATTGATCAGGCAGCCGAACAGGTATGCTTCGCCGTCCTTGAGCAGCACGTAACTGTCCGAGAACTGCACGCGGCCCTCGCGCAGCGCCTTGACCTCCCAGCCCTCGAGCGCGATGCCGGCCTCGATGCGCTCCTCGATGTGGTACTCGAACCGCGCGCGCTTGTTGACCGCGATGGTTTTCGAAGGGGTTTTTTTATCGTTTTTCATGGCTGTAGACATTCTACTATCGTTCAGGCGGGCTTGATCCACTCCGTTGCACGGTTACCCGGGGCGCTTTCGAGTCCTTTTCCGTTCTTTAGGGGGATAATTGTCGTTATCATGAACCCGTTGCACTCAATTGGGGAATTCGAAATGACCATTCAACTCTCCGACAGTGGTTTGCTTCAGACCAGGGCCTGGGTAAACGGGCGCTGGGTTGGAGCGGATGACGGCGGCACCCTCGATATCGTCAACCCGGCCAACGGCGAGGTGATCGCCGCGGTGGCCCGCTGCGGTGCGGCTGAAACCCGCCGGGCCATCGAGGCGGCGCACGCGGCGCAGTCAGAGTGGAAGAACCGCACGGTAAAAGAACGCTCCGCGATCCTCAGGTGCTGGTTCGAACTGATGATGGACGCGCAGGAAGACCTGGCGCAGATCCTGACGGCCGAGCAGGGCAAGCCGCTGGCCGAGGCCCGCGGCGAGATCGCCTATGGCGCCAGCTACATCGAGTGGTTCGCCGAGGAGGCCAAGCGGGTCTACGGCGACACGATTTCGCCCCCCGCACAGGACAAGCGCCTGGTGTGCATCAAGCAGCCCGTCGGCGTGGTCGCCTGCATCACTCCGTGGAATTTTCCCAACGCCATGCTGACGCGCAAGATCGCGCCGGCCCTGGCCGCCGGCTGCACGGTGGTGTGCAAGCCGGCCAACGCCACGCCGCTGTCGGCCTACGCCTTTGCGGTGCTGGCCGAACGCGCCGGGGTGCCCGCCGGCGTGATCAACATCGTGACCGGCAAGACGGCGGAGATCGGGCGGGAAATGACGTCCAACCCGCTGGTGCGCAAACTGACGTTTACCGGCTCCACGCAGGTCGGAAAACAACTGATGGCCGAGTGCGCGGCGACGGTGAAACGCACCTCGATGGAGCTCGGCGGCAACGCGCCGTTCATCGTGTTCGACGACGCCGATATCGATGCGGCGGTGCAGGGCGCCATGCTCAGCAAGTACCGCAATTCCGGGCAGACCTGCGTCTGCGCCAACCGCCTGCTGGTCCAGGACGGCGTCTACGATGAATTCGCAGCGAAACTGGCCGAGGCGGTGAAGGCCTTGAAGGTCGGTGAAGGCACCGAGGACGGGGTGCAGATCGGCCCGCTGATCAACCAGGGGGCAGCCGACGATGTGCTGTCCTTTGTCGACGACGCGGTGGAGAAGGGCGCCCGCGTGGTCGTAGGCGGCGGTCGCTCGAGGCTCGGTCCCTGTTTCGTCGAGCCGACGATCCTCGCCGACGTCAGCGACGGGATGCGCGTTTTTCGCGAGGAAATTTTCGGGCCCATCGCGCCGCTGTTCCGTTTCAGCACCGAGGAAGAGGCCATCAGGATGGCCAACGACACCGAGTTCGGACTGGCCTGCTATTTCTATTCGCGGGACATCGGCCGTATCTGGCGCGTGGCCGAAGGCCTGGAGTACGGCATCGTCGGCATCAACGAGGGCATCGTTTCCAACGAGATGGCGCCCTTCGGCGGCGTCAAGGAATCCGGGCAGGGACGCGAAGGTTCGAAATACGGCCTGGATGACTACCTGGAAATCAAGTACCTGTGCATGGGAGGGATCGACCGGTGAGCGCCGGCAGCAACGCGGCCTGGCAGGCCCGAAAAGAAGCCGCGATCGCCCGCGGCCAGGGAAACATCGCCCCGGTCTACATCGACCGGGCGCGCAACGCCGAGATGTGGGACGTCGAGGGAAAGCGTTACATCGACTTCGGCACCGGTATCGCGGTCTGTTCGACCGGTCACATGCACCCCAGGGTAACGGAAGCCGTGAAGTCCCAGCTGGAGCGATTCAGCCATACCTGCGTGATGGTGACTCCCTACGACTCCGCCGTGATGCTGGCCGAAAAGCTCAACGGCCTGGCTCCCGGAGATGCGCGAAAGAAGTCCATCTTCGTCACGACCGGCGCCGAGGCCGTCGAAAACAGCGTGAAGATCGCCCGGGCGCACACGGGGCGCCGCGGCGTTATCGCCTTCGGCGGCGGGTTTCACGGCCGCACCCTGCTGGCCATGGGACTGACCGGCAAGATCGCGCCGTACAAGAACCGCTTCGGCCCGTTTCCGGCGGAAATCTACCACGCGCCGTTTCCGATCGAGTACCACGGCGTCAGCACCGCAGATGCGCTGGCCGGCCTGCACCGGCTGTTCGCGGAGGACATTGCGCCCGCCGACGTGGCCGCGATCGTGGTCGAGCCCGTGCAGGGTGAAGGCGGGTTTTACCCGGCGCCCGACGAGTTCCTCCTCGCGCTGCGCGGTCTGTGCGACGAGCACGGCATCGTTCTCGTGGTGGACGAGATCCAGACCGGTTTCGCCCGTACCGGCCGCATGTTCTGTTCCGAGTATTCCGGCGTGGAGCCGGACCTGATGAGCGTGGCGAAAGGCGTGGCGGGCGGCTATCCGCTCGCGGCGGTGGTCGGCAAGGCCGAGATCATGGACGCGCCGCTGCCAGGCGGACTGGGCGGCACCTACGCGGGCTCTCCCGTGGCCTGCGCCGCGGCGCTGGCGGTCATCGACGTCATTCACGACGAGGGCCTGGTCGAGCGGGCTGCGCGGATCGGCAAGCTCTTCGGTGAGCGGCTGCATGGTCTACAGGAGCGCTTTCCGGAGTTTATCGGCGATGTGCGGGCCGAGCGCGGGGCCATGCTGGCCATGGAACTGGTTCGTGACGCTGACCCCGATCAGCCCGATCCGCAGCGGACAGCCGCCCTGGTCACCGAAGCGTACCGGCGCGGCGTGGTCCTGCTGAGCTGCGGCAGCCGCGGCAACGTGATCCGCTTCCTGCCCGCCCTGACCATTCCGGAGGGCGTGGCCGCTGAAGGTCTCGACATCATCGAGGGCTGTATTGAAAACGTGGCGGCCCGCTGAGCGTGCCCGAAAGCTGCCGGGCCGCGGCGTGCCCGTGCTATGCTTTGCCCGCTCCACGTAACGATTACACCTCCGAAGCGATGGAAATCAGGCGAACCGCACTCGTACCCCACACAGCAATGGACATGTTCCGCCTGGTGCGCGACGTGGAGGCTTATCCCGACTTTCTGAAATGGTGTACCCGGGCAGAGGTGCACGAACAGACGGTGGCAGAACAGCTGGCTACGCTGTCGGTCAAGGTCAGCGGCGTCGCGCAGCGTTTCACCACGCGAAACCGCTTCGTACCCGGTGAGAAACTGACCCTGTCCCTGGTCGATGGACCTTTTCGGCACCTGGGCGGTGAATGGCTGTTTCAGCAGCTGGGAGAAGACGGCAGTAAGGTCACGCTGATGCTGGACTTCGATTTTTCCAGCAGCCTGCTTTCGTCCGCATTCCGGCGCGGTTTCACGCATGTTGCCGACCATCTCGTCAGCGAGTTCTGCCAGCGGGCCGATCAAGTCTATGGCTGACGAGAGCGCCCGGGAAACGATACGGGTCGAGGTCGCTTACGGCACGCCGCAGCGGCAACTCGTTTTGCCGGCCGAAATGCCGGCGGGCTCTACGCTGGAGGAGGCTATCGAGCGGTCCGGCATCCGGGATGAATTTCCAGGGCTGGTCGTCGACCCGGCGGCGGTCGGTGTGTTCGGTAAAAAAATGCCGATGAATTACGCGTTGCGGGACGGCGACCGGGTGGAAATCTACCGGCCCCTGATCGCGGACCCCAGGGAAGCGCGCCGCCTGCGTGCGCAGGCGGACGGTAAGCGAAGGAATTAACCGTCGTCCCGGTTCTGGTCCAGCACTTTCATTCCGCGCTGAAATTCCAGGTCTTCCTCGGAAGGTTCGGGGGGCGCTTCTTCCTCGTCATCGCCGCTGAGGACCTCTTCCTCGACCGACTCGACCGCGGCATCCTGCGGGCTGGCTGTCTCGGCCTTTTTCGGCTTGGTAAACGAAGCCACCGTGCCCGCACTGGAACCGGTATCCCCGCCCGACGCCGCGAACGGATCTTCCTGCCCGACAATTTCTTTCAGCAGACCGTTTTCGAAGTAAAGCGTCACCGTGCGCAGCACCGGCTCGTTGCCGCGGCGGCTGAACGTCTGCACGTAATCCCAGCGATCCTGGTTGAATGAATCCTTGACGGACGGCGTGCCAAGGACAAACAGGACCTGGCGCTGGTTCATGCCGACGTACAGCTCATCCAGGTCCTCCTGCTCCAGGGCGTTGCCCTGCTGGATATTCTGCTTGTAAATCAGGTTGCATCCCGTCGCCAGGGTAGCGACCGTCAACAAGACGGCAAGTGTTCTAATCGTCATCTATAATCCGGGGTGCGTTGTGCCAGCCGTGAAGTTGGTGAATGATACAATAAACGCAGGCGGCCCAATAGGGTCGCCGGTTCATGTCAGGATACCGGAAACGCATTGCCCCTTCCGCGATTGAACAGGTTACAGGGAATGAGAAGAGACAGTCTTAAGAACGCCGGCCTCAAGGTGACGCACCCGCGTCTTTGCATCCTGCGCATCCTGCAGCAAAATCGCAACGAGCACCTGACGGCCGACGACATCTACCGCCTGTTGGCGGAATCGGGCGAAGAGATCGGCCTGGCTACCGTGTACCGCGTTCTGAACCAGTTCGAGAGCTCGGGGCTGGTCGAGAAACACAATTTCGAAAGCGGGCACGCCTACTACGAACTGGACGAGGGTGAGCATCACGACCACATGGTCTGTGTCGAAACCGGCAAGGTCATCGAGTTCGTCAGCGAGGAAATCGAGGCCGCGCAAAAAAAGATCGCCGAGGCGCACGGCTACGACATCGAAAGCCACAGCCTGGTGATCTACGTGCGTCCCAAAAAGAGCTGAAAGTGCGGCAATCGACCGTACTCAGTGACGTGTCGCGCCGGCCTCGCGCAGCAGCTGCTCGGCGTGTGCACGGCTTTGCCGGCTGACTTGCCCGCCGAGCATGCGCGCTACTTCGTCGATACGGGCGTCGGATGACAGCAGGGTTGCCGCGACGCCGGTTCCATCTTTGAGGTCTGTTTTCTGCACGGTCACCTGGCTGTCGGCATAGGCCGCAACCTGGGCCAGGTGCGTGACGCACAGGGCCTGGCCGTTTTTCGACAAGCGGCGGATCATCGCTCCGACCGTGCTCGCGGTGGCGCCGCCGACCCCGGCGTCGACCTCGTCGAACACCTGGGTTGCATCGGCTCCGGCCAGGCGTGCGGCAACCTTCACGGCCAGGCTGATGCGTGAAAGTTCACCACCGGAAGCCACTTTGCGCAGCGGGCCGGGATCGACGCCCCGGTTGGCGCTGACGCTGAGTTCGAGGCGGTCATCTCCGCGCGGCGACGGTTTGCCCTCAGGGTTTGGCTGCACCGCGACTTCGAAGCGGCCGCCCTCCATGCCGAGTTCCTGCATCAGGCCGGTCACGTCCTCGGACAGGGCTTCGGCATACCTTGTTCGGCTTGCGCCGAGTATTGCCGATGCGTCGCGGTAGGCGGTCAGCGCCTTCTCGAGTTGCTGATCGATTTCCGCCAGGCGGCTGTCGCGTGAAGCGGCACGTTCCAGCCGGACACACAGCTGTTCCAGGACCTGTTCGAGCTGCTCGGGCTGTGAGCGGTGCTTGCGCGCCAGGTCGTGCTGTTCGCGCAACATGCGTTCCAGTTCAGCCAGGCGATCGGGGCTCAGGTCGATCCGCGCCAGGGCATTGTCGATGGCGCTCTCCGCCTCGTCGAAATGGATCGCCGCTTCGTTCAGGAGCGAGGATGCGGCCTGGATGTCGTCATCCAGCGCCGCATGCGGTTCCAGCATTCGAAGCGCGCGGTGCAGCGCAACGGAAGCGCCGGTGGTCTCGTCCTGCAGCGCCTGGCGGGCCGATTCCAGCGAATCCATCAGCTCACCGCCGCGCGCCAGCATGCGGTGTTCTTTTTCAAGCCGGGCGAAGTTTTCCGCCGACATCACGGCGCTCTCGAGCTCGCGGACCTGGAATTCGAATAATTCGCGATCGCCGGCATCGAGCGGGGTTGCAGCGAGCAATTCCTGCCGTTCCGCAGCCAGTTTCTGCCACTCCCGGAATCGGTTGCCGACATCGAGGCAAAGCGGTTCATGGTCGGCGAAGCCATCCAGCATGCTGAAGGCCTCGCTGGATTTCAGCAGTCGAAGGTGTTCGTTCTGCCCGTGAATCTCGATCAGCAGGCTGCCGAGCTGGGCGAGCTGCTGGACGGTCACGGCGCTGCCATTTATCCAGGCGCGTGAACGGCCGTTGGCGTGCAGCGTGCGGCGCAGCATGCAGGAAGCACCGTCGCCGAGGTCGGCGTTTTCCAGCCAGGCCCGCGCGGGGCTGTCTTTTTCGAGCTCAAACTCGGCCGACAATTCCGCCTTGTCGGCGCCCTGGCGCACGGCCGCGCTGTCGGCCCGGTTGCCGCAAAGCAGCCCGAGCGCACCGACGAGAATGGATTTGCCGGCGCCCGTTTCGCCGCTGATGCAGGTAAAACCGGGGCCGAATTCCAGTTCGAGGGCTTCGACGATGGCGTAGTCGCGAATTTGCAGGTAGCTCAGCATTCTGAACGAATCATGGGCACGGGCACTCAAGCTAGCATGCCGAAGCCTGAAGTGGCAACGCTGCCTCTCCCCGCGGCTTGAATCACCTGTTGAAATCCCCATATCGTTTCCACTTCAGAATGATTCGGGCAGCAGCCTCGCAGCGGGATGCCCGGCAAGGGAGAAAACCGATATGAGCGAAAAAAAGGAAAAGCCGGACGAGCAGGCCGAGGCTCCGCAAGCCGGGCAGCCGGAAAATCAACCATCTGAAGAGGAGCAGCCTGCCGCGGAAGAAAAGATCTCGGAAAAGAGCTTCGAGGAGCTGGAATCGGAAGCGATTGACGCGGCACGCGAGGAAGTGGCGCGGATGCGGGACGCCATGCTGCGCATGCAGGCCGAGACCGAAAATACACGCAAGCGACTGACCCGTGAACTGGAGCGGTCGAGGCGCATGGCGCTCGAGCAGGTTATGAAAGACCTGCTCCAGGTGCGTGACAGCATGGAACGCGGGCTCGAAACAGACCGCGATAATGCGACCGTGCAGGCGCTGCTCGAAGGCCAGGAGTTGACGCTGAAGATGCTCAACAAGGTCATGCAGGACCATCACCTCGAGGTCATCGACCCGGCCGGTGAACCGTTCGACCCCGAATTGCACGAGGCAATGACGGTGCTGCCCTCTGCCGAGCACGAGGAAAACACGGT
>Ga0180430_10005686_pt1 | contig 10307 bp, 5 predicted proteins | sample SS_ome_9_FD_132999 | JGI IMG/M metagenome (GOLD analysis project Ga0180430, IMG submission 132999) | Hypersaline lake sediment archaeal communities from the Salton Sea, California, USA - SS_1_S_2 metaG | ecosystem: Environmental > Aquatic > Non-marine Saline and Alkaline > Hypersaline > Sediment... | reverse complement strand
GCCACAGAAGTGGTTGCTGCATAAGGAATATGATGAGAGGCAACGATGGATAAAATATCTTTTTTCAAATGACGTTTACCCATGCGCGTTTTACCTGGAGGCGATGTGGTTGTCATGGCAGCATGAGGCGTAGAACTAGAACGTTGAATCCCTGTATTCATGTACGCTTCGTTATCATAACAGACATATAATACATTATGACCGCGTTCTAACATGCCTGATAATGCCTGAAAACCAATATCAAACGTCCCACCATCACCTGCAAATGCTAACACTTTAGTTGATTTACCTTGTGCTTTTAACGCAGCTTCCATCCCTGAAGCCACCGCACCTGTATTTTCAAATAAAGAATGCATCCAAGGAATACGCCAAGCAGATTGTGGCCAAGGTGTAGTGAAAATCTCTAAACACCCTGTGGCATTGGCAACCATCACATCAGGCCCTGCTGCTTCTGTCACAAGACGCGCCGCTAATGCTTCACCACAGCCTAAACATGCACGATGTCCTGATTCCATGCCCTGAAAACGCGGTTGTTTACGACGTAAATCTTCAATTGAAATTGTTGTTTCTGTTGTCATAATCTTACCTATCTATCTTCTTCTGGCAGTTTTTCTAAATCGACATCGATAATTCTAAAACGACTAGGCTCAGGTTCTTTAGTTAATGCGACTAATCGTGACAAAATATCAAATGGAATATCACGCCCACCTAAACCTGCGGCAACATTATGGACACGCGGTGGTTTTTTTAATTCACTTAATACTGCTAAGACTTCTAATCCAACAATTCCACCACGACCAGGTGAAAATGCGCGTTCCAATACGATGAGATGATCTAGCCCTTCACATGCTTTTTTTATGGCATCCATTGGAAAAGGTCTGAAAGCGCGTAATTTAATTAATTTAACCGGTTTTTTCGGTGGATTTTCTTCTAATGCAGCTTGTAACGTACCAAAAACTGAACCAATCGCTAAAATAGCAATTTTGGCATCAGGATTACCTTCCACTTTCAATAAACCGCCACAACGTCGTCCTGAAATACTTGCCCAATTTTGATCAGCAAATAAAATCTCAGCTTCTGCATTTAACAACGCTTGATGGTGAGAATGGCGCGCTTCAGAATAATGATCAGGAGACACTAACGTCCCAAAACTTAAAGGATTATGCGGGTCTAAAATACGAGAAAATTTATAAGGCGGTAAAAATTCATCGACTTGTTCTTGTGTAGGAATATCAATCCCTTCCAAAGTATGTGTCAAAGTAAATCCATCGACACACACCATGACAGGTAATTCAGTTCGTTCTGCAATACGATAAGCTTGAATTGTAGTATCAACGGCTTCTTGATTATCTGCACAATATAATTGAATCCAACCTGCATCACGCACTGACATCGAATCTTGTTGGTCATTCCAAATTGACAAAGGACTAGAAATCGCACGATTAGCACATGTCATCACCATTGGTACACGACTACCTGCAATGTTATATAACACCTCTGTCATTAACAAAATACCTTGCGAAGCCGTTGCAGTGTATGCTCTTGCACCTGCCATCGCTGCACCTAATACCACAGAGGCTGCAGAAAATTCACTTTCTACACTGACAAATTCACAATCTAATTTACCATCCGCCACTAATTTAGAAATATTTTCTACAATATGGGTTTGAGGAGTAATCGGATACGCCGCAATAACTTGGGGACGACAAAGTGCGACTGCTTGGGCAAGGGCGTGTGAACCCTCAAGTGGTTGCAACATGTTTAGCCTCCTTTTTACCGTTATGTACTTCCCAAATATTTTGTGGGACAAGTTGCGCGGCTTCTTTAATCAACGCCAAGTTATTGTCTAAAATTTTGCCTTTAAAACGATGACCTAATACTGCTGCTAAAGAGTCTTGTTTTAAAATCCCTGTTAAAGAGAAAAATGCCGCTAATAATGCTGTATTGGGTACGGGACGACCTAAAATAGTCTTAGCTAAACCTGTTGCGGGAATACTAATCATAGATTTACCAAATTTTTCGCTTAATTCCTCGCTACTGTAAGTCGAATTAACTAAAATTTTGCCATCAGGTAATAAACCATCTAATACACCAGATACATGTAGTAAAGCTTGATCTTGCACAATTAAAAAGGCTGGATGTTGAACTTGATTACGACGTTTAATAGGATTATCAGCAATACGAACAAATGCCATGACTGGTGCGCCACGTCTTTCTGCACCAAAATTAGGAAATGCTTGTCCATAACGATTTTCTTCAAAGGCAGCCATTGCTAACAAATAAGCAGCAACAACATTACCTTGCCCACCACGTCCATGAATGCGAATTTCAATCATAACGCTCCTTCATGCTCCTTAAAGAAATAAATGAAACATTTGATGGTTATTTTAACATTAGTTTTTAAATATCGTATAAGTCTTATGCGAAATAGTTATATTTTGTTAGATTAAATCTAAATACGAAACAGAGCTTCTCGGCAGTACTCCCAAATAAAATCTGGGAGTCAGAAACTTAATTATGACAAAGTCTGGCGCAAAATAGCTTCATCATAATTATCTGTTAATATCGCTTTTCCAATATCTTGCATTAATACTAAACGAATTTTACCACCAATGACTTTTTTATCGACTTTCATCAATTCTAACATTGTGTCAGCGGTTAATTTATCAGGCATTGATGTTGGTAATTGCATTTTTTGTAACAAATTAACAATACGTTCTACTTCTTTTTCGTGCATCCAACGCATTGCTGCTGACATACTTGCCGCTAAACACATGCCAACAGCAACCGCTTCACCATGTAAATAAACACCATACCCTAATCCTGTTTCAATAGCATGACCAAAAGTATGTCCTAAGTTTAATAACGCACGCACACCCGATTCTTTTTCATCTTGTGCTACGATCTTTGCTTTATTTTGACAAGAACGCGCAATGGCATAACTTAATGCGTCAGCATCACGATTAACCAATTTCTCCGCATTATCTTCTAACCAGCTAAAAAATTCAGGGTCATTAATTAATCCATATTTAACGACTTCTGCCAAACCTGCACTTAACTGTCTTGCATCCAACGTATTTAAAGTATTGGTATCAATTAAGACACTTTGTGGTTGGTGAAATGCGCCAATCATGTTTTTACCCAACGCGTGATTAACCCCTGTTTTTCCACCTACAGAAGAATCAACTTGCGCCAATAAAGTCGTTGGAATTTGAATAAAAGCTACACCACGTTGATAACAAGCGGCAGCAAATCCTGTCATATCACCAATTACGCCACCCCCTAATGCAATTAAAGTGACTTGACGATCACATTTTTCTTGTAATAATTTATCGAAAATTTGGTTTAAAATCGTTAAATTTTTATAATTTTCACCATCTGGCAAAATCACGGTACTGGTTTTAAATTCACTAAATACTTTTTCAGTTTGTGCTAAATAAAGTGGTGCAATTGTCTTATTAGTAACAATTAAAACTTGTTGTGCTTTAACGTGTGTCGTACTTAATTCAGCTTGGGTTAACAAACCTTGACCGATGTAAATTGGGTAACTGCGTGCCCCTAAATCAACGTGTAATGTTTCCATATTACTCTTTTCCCAGTTAAAACCTAAGCATCTAAATTAGACACGAATAATGCATTTTTTTCAATAAAATCACGTCTTGGCTCAACCTGATCGCCCATTAATGTCGTGAAAACTTCATCAGCAGCAATCGCATCTTCAATACGCACTTGCAATAAATTACGGCTGTCAGGATTCATTGTCGTATCCCATAATTGTTCAGGATTCATTTCCCCTAAACCTTTATAACGTTGAATCGATAAACCCCGTTTTGCTTCACTTAATAACCATTCCAACACAGCTTTAAAATGGGTTGTCGCTAATTGCTTTTCACCTCGTTTAATGTATGCACCTTCTTCTAACAAACCTTGTAAATTGGCGGCTGTTTTAACAAGTTCATGATATTCAGGCGATTCAAAAAAGCTATGATTCAAAGTAAATGTACTTTCAACGCCATGTGCAGTTGCAGTGAAATGAGCAACGAAATTATGTTCTTTAGTAAACTCTAATTTCATTTGATATTTATGTTCAGATTGCGCCAAAATTTGTTTTAACTGCTCAAACCAAGTCGTCACACTGCTTTCTATTTCTAAATCTTGTAAAGCAGGTAATTCTACAATCGCTTCTAATAAGGCTTCAGGCACACGATGAGAAAGCTGGGTAATCGTGTCTTTGATATTGAGATAATCAAGGCATAATTGCATTAAGGCGTGTTCACTGATAGCAGGGGCATCAGCATTGGGAAAGAGTTGCGCATTTTGCAACGCTAAATTCAATAAATATTCTTCCAATCCACGATCATCTTTTAAATATTGTTCTTGTTTACCTTTGGTGACTTTATACAAAGGGGGTTGTGCGATGTAAATATAGCCATTTTCAATCAATTCAGGCAATTGACGATAGAAAAAAGTTAATAATAATGAACGAATGTGACTACCATCGACATCTGCATCACTGGTTAAAATAATACGATGATAACGCAATTTTTTTAAATCATATTCTTCTTTGCCAATGCCACATCCTAATGCGGTAATTAATGTTCCTACTTCGGCTGATGATAACATTTTGTCAAAACGGGCTTTTTCGACATTTAAAATTTTACCTTTTAAGGGCAAAATCGCTTGATATTTTCGATTACGACCTTGTTTAGCAGAACCGCCTGCTGAATCTCCCTCCACAATAAATAATTCAGAAGAAGCAGGGTCTTTTTCCTGACAATCAGCTAATTTACCGGGTAAACCTGCAATATCCAACGCTGTTTTACGTCGTGTCATTTCACGTGCTTTACGGGCAGCTTCTCTGGCTCTTGCCGCTTCAATGATTTTAGAGGCAATATTTTTAGCATCGGTTGGATTTTCTAATAAAAATTCCTCTAACTTTTCTGAGGTAATAGATTCAACAACGCCTTTAACTTCACTGGAAACGAGTTTATCTTTTGTTTGTGATGAAAATTTAGGATCAGGTACTTTCACAGATAACACACTGGTTAAACCTTCACGAATGTCATCACCTGCCGTTGCAATTTTAGCTTTTTTCAAAAAGCCATTTTGTTCCAGATAATTATTAAACGTCCGTGTTAAAGCGGCACGAAAACCTGCTAAATGTGTTCCACCATCTTTTTGTGGAATATTGTTAGTAAAACAAAACACATTTTCTTGATAAGAATCATTCCATTGCATCGCCACTTCAACATTAATATGCTCTTTTTCAGTGTTAATGTAGACAACGTTGGTGTGCAAAGGTGTTTTTTTACGATTCAAATGCTCAACAAAAGAACGAATCCCGCCATGATATTCAAAAATATCTTCTTTTTTGGTATTTTCATCAATCAGGTGAATTTTAATGCCTGAATTTAAAAAGGAAAGTTCACGCAATCGTTTTGCTAAAATATCGTAGTGAAATTCAATATTAGTAAACGTTTCTGCACTGGGTTTAAAATGAATGACCGTACCCGTTTTTTGCGTTTCACCTTTAATTTCAAGCGGTGCAACAGCCTCTCCTAAAAGATAAGTTTGTTGATGAATGTTGCCATCACGGTAAATAGTTAACTCTAATTTTTCAGACAAGGCATTAACAACAGATACCCCAACACCATGCAAACCGCCAGAAACTTTATAAGAATTATCATCAAATTTTCCGCCTGCATGTAATACAGTCATAATCACTTCAGCTGCAGAACGTCCTTCTTCTTCATGCATATCAACGGGAATACCACGCCCATCATCTTTAACGGTAATCGATTGATCTTGATGAATAATTACTTGAATACTAGAACAATGACCTGCTAATGCTTCGTCAATGGCGTTGTCAACTACCTCAAACACCATGTGATGTAAACCTGTACCATCATCAGTGTCACCAATGTACATTCCTGGACGTTTGCGAACGGCATCTAAGCCTTTTAAAACTTTGATATTTGACGAATCGTAATTACCGTTTTCTGCCATTATTTTTTCCTAAAAACCTGTCTAAAAATAACTTATTATTTTACCATATTAAGCATGTTGAATTTCTTTTGATTCTTGTTTCTAAATAAATATAAGTAATTGATTTTATTAATGCATCATGTTGCTTTGCAGCAAATTAACCTATTGAAAATATTTAATTTATTTTTTATGCCTACAAATATTGTTATACTACTTTCCAAATTTATAACTCTCATCACTTTACTTTTCATTTCAGACATGAGGCATTATCATGCAACTGATTTACACACTTATTTTATTTAGCATTGCCAGTTTAACTTTAACGGCATGTTTACCAGAAGCTGAACCTATTGTTCCACCTGCTGATATTATTCGTCCAGTCAAAATAGTCACCGTCGGTAATCAAAATAATCATAGCCTACGTACTTTTCCAGCCACTGTTGAAGGCGTTAAAGAAACAGAATTGGCTTTTCGCGTCAGCGGTCAAATTATCAAACGTCCGATTAGAGCAGGGCAAGAAATAAAAAAAGGGACATTAATCGCCCAACTTGATCCTAAAGATTTTAAAACGCAAGTTGCTGATAAAGAAGCGCGTTATAACCTTGCTAAAGCGCAATATGACCGTGCTGCAAAAGTCGTTAAAAAAGGACATGTGTCTAAAGCAGAATTTGATGTACGTAAAGCTGAAATGTTAGCTGCTAAAGCGGCTTTGAAACAGGCTAAAGATAATCTAAGTTATACCAAAATTTACGCGCCTTTTTCTGGTGAAGTGGCTAAAACGTATGCTGATAAACATGAATTTGTTGATAAAAAACAAGCCATTGTCATGATGCAAAGTGCAGATAATGTTTACATCGCTTTGCAAGTGCCTGAACAAGTGATTGCAATGGTAGATGATCCTGATGAAGCGGAAAAAGTTAAAACTAAAATTATTTTTGATTCTCATCCAGAGCAAACATTTTTAGCCAGTTTTCATGAAATTGATACGCAAGCCGATCCTGCTACCCGTACTTATAAAGTGCGTTTAATTTTATCGAAACCAAAAAAATTCACCGTTTTACCAGGTATGTCAGCTAAAGCCATTGTCAATTTAAATAAAATTTCTAATCAAACTAAAAAAACATTAACGATTCCAGCCAGTTGTGTTTTTAAATCTGAAGCAGATGGGTTGCAATATGTGTGGCTTTATGATGAAAAAACGCAACAAGTGCAAAAACGCGCGATTCAATTAGGGGAATTAACTGAAACAGGCATTGAAATTTTAGACGGTTTAAAAACAGGCGAACAAGTTGTTGCTGCAGGCGTACATCAAATCCGTGACAATATGCAAGTACGTCCATTAGTTAATGAAAGGGGCTTGTAATGAATCCAGCAAGTTACGCGATTCAACATCGTACTGTTAGTTTAATGTTTACCCTGATTTTATTGATTGGCGGCATTCTTTCCTTTACTAATTTAGGACGTTTGGAAGACCCGCAATTTACCATTAAACAAGCCATGATTATGACGCAATATCCCGGTGCGTCGCCATTGGAGGTGGAAGAAGAAGTTACGTTACCGCTTGAAAATGCCATTCAAAGTTTGCCTTATGTCGATAACATTAAATCCATTAGTAGTACCGGTTTTTCGCAAATTGAAGTGGAAATGAAAGATATTTACGGTGGTGAAGAATTAGCGCAAATTTGGGATGAATTGCGACGTAAAATTAATGATTTACAACCTTATTTTCCACCGAATGTTGAAAAGCCTAATATTTACGATGATTTTGGTGATGTATTTGGTATTTTATTGACGGTGACGGGACAAGATTATACTTATGAAGAATTAGAAAATTATGTCGATTATTTACGGCGTGAATTAGTGCTAGTCGAAGGTGTGGGAAAAGTACAAGTCACGGGAATGCAGCAGGCACAGGTGTTTGTGGAAATTTCGCGCCATCGTTTAACCGAATTGGGCATACCTGTACAACGTTTATATCAATTATTAGCCACGCAGAATGTCGTTTCTAATGCGGGACATATTCGAGTTGGACGGGAATATATTCGCATTAATCCAACAGGGGCTTATCAAGATGTCAGTGAATTAGAACAGCTCGTCATCAGTAATCAAGGTGCGCCGCAACAAATTTATCTCGGTGATGTGGCAAAAGTGACACGCGGTTTTGCTGAAGTCCCTAATCATTTATATCGTTATCAAGGTGAACGTGCTTTAGCGTTGGGTATTTCCTTTGCCAAAAATGTTAATGTCACTGTCGTTGGTCAATATATTCAAAAAAGATTAGTAGAATTAGAAGCTTATCGTCCAATTGGGATTAATATTGCCGAAGTATATAACCAACCTAAAGAAGTCGAAAATTCCGTTAATAATTTCCTTGTCAATTTAGGCGAAGCGGTACTGATTGTTATTGGCGTGTTATTGATTTTCATGGGCGCACGTAGTGGTATTTTGATGGGAATCATTTTACTGCTCACGATTTTAGGCACATTTATTGGTATGGAATTGTTAGGCATTAATTTACAACGAATTTCACTAGGTGCATTGATTATTGCATTAGGAATGTTAGTCGATAACGCCATTGTGATTACTGATGGTATTTTAGTCGGTTTAAAACGCGGTTTAACTCGTTTGGAAGCCGCTAAACGTATTGTCACACATACCCAATTCCCTTTATTAGGCGCAACCATTATTGCAGTCACTGCCTTCGCGCCAATTGGTTTATCACAAGAAGCTGTCGGTGAATTTGTTGGCTCTTTATTCACGGTTTTATTAATTTCATTATTATTAAGTTGGGTCACAGCGATTACTTTAACGCCTTATTTTGCCAGTATTTTTTTCAAAGAGCAGCTTAAAAATGCAGATGATAATATTGATCCTTATCATGGCATTTTATTTACCATGTATCGTTTTGTTTTGCGTTTATGTTTAAGATTTCGTTTTTTATTTTTATTGTTAATGATAGGCGCACTTGTGGCAAGTATTTATGGTTTTGGTTTTGTTAAACAATCTTTTTTTCCACCGTCTAATACGCCGATGTTTTTAGCACATTTATGGTTACCAGAAGGTACGGATATTCGTTATACCGAGCAACAAGTTATTGAAATTGAAAAATATTTACGTCAAGATGAACATGTGACGGCGGTAACAGCTTCAATTGGACGAGGTGCAGATCGTTTTATGTTGACATACGCGCCTGAAAAACAATATGCCTCGTATGCCATTTTATTAGTACAAATTGATAATCGAGAGAATATTGATACTTCTTTAGCTAATTTAAATGATGTTTTAATGAAAAATTTTCCAGATATTTTTGCCAAATTGGATCGCTTGCAAATTGGACCCGGTGTTGGTGCGAAAATTCAAGCGCGTTTAAGTGGGCCTGATCCTGAAGTATTACGGCAATTGTCTAAACAGGTCAAAGACATTTTGCATGACAATCCGTATGCAGCAAATATTCGAGATGATTGGCGCGAACCTGTGAAAATTATTCGTCCACAATTTGAAGAAACATGGGCAAGACGTGTGGGTATTAGCAAGCAAGATGTGGATGAAGCGTTGCGTTTGAATTTTTCTGGTTTATCCATTGGTTTGTATCGAGAAGGTGCAGATTTATTACCCATTATTTTACGTCCCCCTCAAGAAGAGCGTGATGCAGTCAATAGTTTAAATGAGATTCAAATTTGGAGTACGGTTTATCAACGTTATGTGCCGATTTCGCAAGTGGTATCGGGTTTTGAAACAGTTTGGGAAGATGCATTAGTGATGCGACGTGATCGTAAACGCACGATGACAGTGATGGCTGATCCTGATCATCGTGGTCATTTGAATGCAGATCAGTTATTTAAACAAATTCGTCCAAAAGTGGAAGCGTTAGATTTACCTACGGGTTATACATTAGAATGGGGAGGGGAATATGAAAGTGCGACCGATGCCCAAGCGTCTATTTTTAGCTCTCTGCCAATGGGCTATTTGTTTATGTTTATTATCACCGTCTTTTTGTTTAATACGTGGCGACAACCTTTAGTGATTTGGGCAACCGTACCACTGGCGATTATTGGTGTTACGGTGGGTATGTTAGTGATGGATGCGGAATTTGGCTTTATGTCATTGTTAGGTTTTTTGAGTTTGTCAGGCATGTTATTGAAAAATGGAATTGTATTGGTTGAGCAAATTAAATTAGAACAGGAACAAGGTAAAGACCCTTATGAAGCGGTATTTCATGCCTCGGTTAGTCGTGTAATTGCGGTATTGATGGCAGCGATTACCACTATTTTGGGTTTGATTCCATTGTTGTTTGATGCATTTTATAACAGCATGGCAGTGGT
>Ga0180430_10005685_pt1 | contig 10307 bp, 12 predicted proteins | sample SS_ome_9_FD_132999 | JGI IMG/M metagenome (GOLD analysis project Ga0180430, IMG submission 132999) | Hypersaline lake sediment archaeal communities from the Salton Sea, California, USA - SS_1_S_2 metaG | ecosystem: Environmental > Aquatic > Non-marine Saline and Alkaline > Hypersaline >... | reverse complement strand
TTCATCGTCCCCGGTCTGATCCTGATGTCGGTCATTTCCAACAGCTATGCCAACGTGGTCTCAAGCTTTTACAACAGCAAGTTCCAGCATCACATCGAGGAACTGCTGATTGCGCCGGTGCCGAACTGGCTCATCCTGGCTGGATTCGTGGCTGGTGGCGTGGCGCGTGGCGTGGTGGTCGGTGTTGTGGTGACCATCGTGTCGATGTTTTTCTCAGATATCAGCATCCACAGCTACGGGGTGACCCTGCTGGTGTTTGTACTGACCTCGATCCTGTTTGCCCTGGCCGGTTTTATCAACGCAGTCTACGCGAACAGCTTCGATGACATCTCCATCGTGCCGACTTTCATCCTCACGCCGCTGACTTACCTGGGCGGGGTTTTCTACTCCATCACCCTTCTGCCCGAGTTCTGGCAGAACGTCTCGCTGGCCAATCCGGTGTTGTACATGGTCAACGCGTTTCGCTACGGCCTGCTGGGTGTCAGCGATATTCCGCTTTGGGTGGCTTTTCACATCATCATCGGCTTCATCGCCGCCTTGTTCGCGTTTGCCTTGTTCCTGTTGAACAAGGGTGTGGGTATCAAATCCTGATGAACAGAAGGCAATGGAGTTGGGCGCTGTATGACTGGGCCAACTCTGCCTTTGCGACTACCGTGATGGCTGGCTTCTTTCCGGTATTCTTCAAGCAGTACTGGGCTGATGGCCTGAGCGTGACGGACAGTACCTTTTGGCTTGGGGCGGCGAATTCTTTTGCTGCTGTTTTGGTGGTGTTGTTGGCGCCGCTGATCGGTGTTTGGGCTGACCGCGCTGGAATGAAGAAGCGCCTGCTGATGCTTTTCGCATTGCTGGGTATCGTGATGAGCGGAGGCCTGTTCCTGGTGCAACAGGGTTTCTGGCCGCTTGCATTGATGCTGTACATGCTCGCGGTGGTTGGTTTTTCGGTTGCCAACGTGACCTACGATGCGTTGTTGCCTGCGGTGGTGGGAGACGGCTCGCCGGAGAAACTGTCGGCATACGGCTTTGCCCTGGGTTACCTGGGTGGTGGCCTGCTGTTTGCTGTCAATGTCTGGATGGTGTTGCAGCCGCAACTGTTTGGTTTGGCTGACAGTGCCGAAGCCGTGCGCTGGTCCTTTCTGATGGTGGCGGCCTGGTGGTTCCTGTTCAGCCTGCCGGTGATGCTGTTCGTTCCCGATCGGCAACATCAGGAAAGTGATCGGAAAATGATATCGACGTGGGGCGACCTGGTCGACACCTGGCGCGAGCTGCGTACACTGCCAATGGCTTTTACTTTTCTGATCGCTTATTGGTTGTATATCGATGGGGTCGATACCATCGTGCGAATGGCGGTCGATTATGGTCTGGCCCTGGGCTTCGAAAGCAATGACCTGCTCACCGCCCTGCTGATCACGCAGTTTGTGGGGTTTCCAGCGGCATTGGCTTTCGGACACCTGGGCAGTCGCATCGGTGCCAAGCGTGGCATCTGGATTGCCATCATGGTCTATATGCTGGTGGTGTTCTTTGCCTGGCGCATGCAATCGAGTCAAGAGTTCTATGCATTGGCGGTGGTGATCGGACTGGTGCAGGGGGGGATCCAGGCGCTCAGTCGTGCGCTGTTCTCGCGCTTGGTGCCGGCAGAGCGCGCCGGGCGTTTTTTCGGTCTGTATAACATGATGGGCAAGTTCGCGGCGGTGATCGGACCGGTCATGGTGGGGTGGACAGCCGTGCTGTTCGACAGCCCACGGGCCGGTATCCTCAGTGTCTTGGTGTTGTTTGTGCTGGCCGCCATGTTGCTTTCGCGTGTCGATGTCGAACTGGGTGAACGTCAGGCCGGAAACCACTAGGGAACTTCAAATGCATTACTTGTTGTTGATCCTGCTCTTGTTGGTTTTGCTTTATGGTCCGCAGTGGTGGGTGCAGCGCGTGCTGGCGCGCCACAACCGGGTCGATGAAGACAACTTTCCCGGTACAGGCAGCGAACTGGCGCGGCATTTACTGAATCGATTCAACCTGCAGGCGGTGAAGGTCGAGGTGACCGAGCAGGGCGACCACTATGACCCGCAGAGTCGTGCGGTTCGCCTCACCAAGGATAAATACGAAGGCAGGACGCTGACCGCCATCACGGTGGCCGCGCACGAATGTGGTCACGCCCTGCAGCATGCGGTTGCTCAGCCTTCGTTCATGTGGCGCACACGCCTCGCGATGGCGGCTGTTTGGGCTGGTCGCCTGGGATCCTTCCTGTTGTTCATCGCTCCGCTGCTGACGTTGGCTACGCGTGCGCCTGCTGCGGGTTTGGTCAGTGCATTGGGGGCTTTCCTGATCATGGGATTTGGCGTGGTGGTGCAACTGGTGACGCTGCCGGTGGAACTGGATGCCAGTTTCAAAAAGGCCTTGCCCCTGTTGCGTGATGGTTACCTGACAGAACAACAGGTGCCAGCGGCGGAGAAAATCCTCAAGGCTGCCGCCTGGACCTACGTGGCTGCGTCGCTGGGAAGCCTGTTGAATTTCTGGCGTTGGCTCGCCGTGCTCAGGCGTTGATCTTCGGTTGATCTTGCGGCCCTACCGAGACCCTCCACCCGGATGGGCAGAGGGTCTTGTCGAGCCGGGCCTGATCGGGCCTTTAATTCAACGGAAGCTGATCCACCAGCAGGTCGAACGATCCTGAATTCAGGGAACCGACAGCATAAACGATGGTGTTAGCCCCTTCCGGCAGGGGGAGGTCAACACCTGCATCCAACGGCGCCCCGCCCGCCGGTGCGATCTGTACGTTGTAGGTGTTGGCCGGCACATCAAGCTTGCTGCTCTGCGGGTTAGCAAGGCCTGGGATCGCCACACCTCCTTCTACCAGTATATCGACTGCAGGCGCGTCCGCAGTGTGACGCACGGTGACACGGGCATTGCCAACGCCCGCATCACGCACGTCGTTGGTGAATTTGCTCAGGCGAATACCGCCGTCGTCAGTCTGGTGCGCGACCAGGGACAGGTTGTCGCCGAAGTTCACATCGATCGTTTGAGACAGCACCAGGGTGCCACGGCAACCTTTTCGGTTGCTTGCCAGTGAGACTCGAACCCGGTGCGTTCCCGGCTTGAGTTTCGGGCCCTCCGCGATCGTCCCGAAAGGCACCTTGCGGGCGATGCAGCGGTGACCGATTCTGATGTCAACGGGCAGGGCCTGGTTCAGCCCCAGGTCAGTGCCATCGATGCCGTGGACAAGGCGGGTCGGTATTGAGCCCGGCTTGGATTTGAAGTGACCCCATTTCCAACCGTCGGCTACTGCGACGCCAGAGAGGGCTAAAGCCAGGGATGAGCCTAGAACGATTTGCTTGAAAAACATTATTTTGATCCTCGCACCACAAAAGTGTTTACATAATGTCCATCTGAAAGAAGATATGTAATGGACAAAAACAAGAGTACGAGGTCAATTTCGCGAAAAACGTTCTTGCGGACACCTTATTGCCCTGGACATGGGAGTTAAAATACTGCGCAGCTATGACACAGTGAGATGTGTCGGTTCGGGAGGCGCGTTTTGTGCAGGCGTTCGCAAGGTAACTCGAAACCGTGGGGCCTGGCGTCGACGATGAGCACGGTTTCGTGTCAGCAAATTGGGGTGAAATTGACGCTAAGGATATGAATTTATTAGTAAGTACGAATTGAGGGTTTAACCTATCTAAACACTCGGCTTTAAGCTGCTACATTCGGGATATGCAAGGACCGGGGTCAACACCGGCAGCATGACAACTGGAGAGAGAGATGAGACAGCAGCTCAAGAGCTCAAAAGAGCCGGAGTTATTGGGTCGTATCCAGGCGATGTCTCGGGGCAAGAAAATTGTCCTGGCCGTATTCGTCATCTGGGCAATCCAGGCGGTCCCCAAGTGGACGGCTGCGATTGTTGCCGACGGTGAGACTTCAGCGGCGATCATGACGTTTTTTATCACCCCAAGGTAAACACGTCGGGTTGCCACCCAACCCCCAACAGCCGCCCCGGGTTACTTGCCTTGGGCGGCTTTCTTTTTTCCGCGTCCAGCGTGCCGGGTTTCCGCCCTGACGGTTTGGTTTGACTCGTCAAAGTCTTGTCACCAACCGTTGTTGCCTTCCTAAGTCATTGAATTATCAAGTGCATTCTCCGCTTCCTGCTTTGGCATGACGGTTGCATTAACCGCTACAGGAACATTCAAGCAGCATTTGTAAGCGACGAGAAAGAGCAATGGCAAAAGACAACAAGGATATCGAGGGTGATGAGGAGGAAGCCGGTGGCGGCAAGAAAAAGCTGATCCTGATCATTGTCGGTGCGGTATTGCTGCTGGCAATCGGTGGCGGTGTCGCCTTTTTCCTGATGGGAGGCGAGGACGATAAAGCCACTCAAGGGGAGGGCGGCGAAGAGGCTGCTGAAGAGACGGTTGTGCTGGAGGAGGGCGAACCCACCTACGTTGAAATGGAGCCGCAGTTCGTGGTCAACCTGCCTGAAGGTGGACCGGCCAAGATGCTGCAACTGGGCTTGACCGTCTATACGCGTCATTTGGAAGTGAGTGATTGGCTTACCACGAATGACCCGATGCTAAGGCATCACCTGATCGAATTGCTCGAACAGCAGGATGCGGCAACGTTGCTCACGGTAGAGGGCAAGCAGGCGCTGCAGACCGCCATCCTGGAACTGTTGAGTAGCAAGATGGAAGAGCTCGAACAGCCCGGCGAGATCAAGGGCGTGTTCTTTACCGAATTTGTTTTGCAGTGACAGGACACTGAGCAATGGCTGACGACCTTCTCTCACAAGACGAAATCGATGCGCTGCTGCACGGCGTGGACGGCGGCGACGTCGAGACCGAAACCGATGAGCCGTTGGACCCGGATCAGGCGCGGAGCTATGACTTCGCCAGCCAGGACCGGATCGTTCGTGGGCGCCTGCCAACCCTCGAGATGATCAATGAGCGTTTCGCCCGCTATTTTCGCACCAGCATGTTCAACATGCTGCGCCGGAGTGCAGATATTTCGGTGTCCGGTGTGCAGATGCTCAAATTTTCGGAATTCGTGCACAGCCTTTTTGTGCCGACCAGCCTGAACATCATCAAGGTGGCACCGCTCCGTGGTAAGTCCTTGTTCGTGATCGACCCCAAGCTGGTATTCAGCGTGGTGGATAACTTTTTTGGCGGCAGCGGTCGTTTCCATACCAAGATCGAGGGCCGCGAATTCACCCCGACTGAATTGCGCGTGGTGCAGATGCTGTTGGAAATCGCCTTCAAAGACCTCGCGGCCGCCTGGCAGCCAGTGCTGGACGTTGAGTTTGGTTACATCGGCTCGGAGGTGAATCCCCAGTTTGCCAACATTGTCAGCCCCAGCGAAGTGGTGGTGGTGACGACCTTCAATGTCGATCTGGAATCGGGTGGTGGGGATTTCTACCTGTGCCTGCCGTACGCAATGCTCGAGCCAATCCGCGATCTGCTGGATGCCGGTGTGCAGAGTGATCGGGGAGAGAAGGATGAACGTTGGGAGCAGGCCATGCGCGAGGAAATCCTTGAAGCCAGCGTTGAACTGAGCAGCAACCTGGCCCGAACCGAGTTGTCTCTGCGCGAGCTCTCGGAACTGCAGGTCGGGGATATCCTGCCAATCGACCTGCCGGAAGAATTCGAAGTCAGTGCCGAGGGCCTGCCGCTGTTTCGCGGCACGCTGGGTGTGCACAAAAAAAACTATGCAATCAAGGTATCAGAGTGGGTGGTGCGCGAGACCCCTACAGCTCTTGATGATCTTCTCAAGGAACAATCGGCGGCGGCTTCCGATAGCAAGCAGCTGACCACGCATTAACACGGGTAACCGGATCATGAGCGACGAAACGACAACTGAAGGACAGGAAGCAGGCGGTGTTGATGACGCTGCGTTGGCCGACGAGTGGGCTGCTGCACTGGAAGAACAGGATGATGCCTCGGGAGGCGACATGGTTGATCCCGATGCCATTCTGGGCGGTGAGGGCGTGGCCCAGGCAGCCACTTTTGACGAGTTGCAAGACGATGGAAGTGGCGGTGATATCAAGTTGGAAGCGATTCTTGATGTACCGGTCACCATCGCCATGGAAATCGGCCGTACCAAGATCAACATTCGAAACCTGCTGCAGCTCAACCAGGGTTCGGTGGTGGAACTCGATCGTCTCGCAGGTGAACCGATGGATGTGCTGGTTAACGGCACCCTCGTTGCGCAGGGCGAAGTCGTCGTTGTGAACGAGAAATTTGGCATCAGGCTGACCGATATCGTCAGCCCGGCTGACCGCATCAAAAAGCTCGGTAACTGACATGCCCGGTCGCGAACAACAACCTACACGCAGCGGATAACTCGCATGAACAAGTGGCTTTGTTTAACAGCGCCTCTCATGATGATCGCCGGGGATATCCTGGCTGCATCCGGCGAGGAAGCGGGGCGCCCGGAGGCTGCCGCTAACGCCAGGGTGATGCCGACATCGGCGCTTGATTCTTCCCACCTGGTGGACACCATTATCGGGCTCGTCGCAGTGCTTGCACTGATGCTCGCACTGGCCTGGCTTGTGCGTCGGTTTGTGAGCATGCCAGGCGTTGGCAAGGGTCAGGTGCAGGTCCTTGGTGGTGCCTCTCTGGGGCCGCGTGAGCGTGCTGTGGTCGTATCGGTGGAGGGTCAGCGCCTGTTACTGGGTGTGGCGCCAGGTCGGGTCCAGATGCTGCACGTGTTGGGTGCCGAACCGCAACCGGAGGCACCCGGGGAAGACCAGGATTTCGCCAAGGAACTCGAAAAAGCCGGGCAGGGGGAGCAGGCATGAAGGCGCTGCTGCTCCTGGTTCTGCTGCTGGGCGGGCATGCATTCGCCGCACCAGGAATCGAGGCGGTGAGTGTCACCCCGGGCGAAGATGGTGGTCAGACCTACAGCCTGACCATACAGGTGCTGCTGCTGATGACCGCATTGTCGCTGCTGCCGGCAATGCTGATGTTGATGACCTCATTCACACGCATCGTGATTGTGCTGTCTATCCTGCGACAGGCGTTGGGCACAGCACAGACGCCTTCCAACCAAATCCTGATTGGCCTGGCCCTGTTCTTGACTTTTTTCATCATGTCGCCGGTTTTGAACCAGGTGTATGAGACTGCATTGGGTCCATACCTGAACGAACAGATCAGCGCGCAACAGGCGATCGATCTGGCGCAGGTGCCTGTGCGCGAGTTCATGCTGGCGCAAACGCGTGATTCTGATCTTGCGCTGTTTGCGCGTATCTCGGGGCAGGAAAGTTTTGAGCGTCACGAGGATGTGCCCTTCAGCCTGTTGATGCCGGCTTTCGCGACCAGTGAACTCAAAACAGCTTTCCAGATCGGCTTCCTGTTGTTCATTCCTTTTCTGATCATCGACCTGGTCGTCGCGAGCGTGTTGATGTCGATGGGCATGATGATGTTGTCGCCACTGATCATTTCATTGCCGTTCAAGATCATGTTGTTCGTGCTGGTTGATGGCTGGGCCATGGTGATGGGTTCTTTGGCAACCAGTTTTTACGTGTGAGCCGCTTGGCTTGCGAAGGAGAAATCGATGGATGCAGATTCCGTAGTGTCAATTGGTCGCCAAGCGATGGAAGTCACGATTTTGCTGGCCGCACCAATCCTCATCGCGTCGCTGGTCGTGGGCCTGTTGGTTGCCATGTTCCAGGCGGCCACACAGATCAACGAAATGACGTTGAGCTTTGTGCCGAAACTGATGATTGTGGCAGCGGTCATGATGGCAACCGGTCCCTGGTTGTTGCGCCAGATCACCGGTTTCACGACGCGCCTGATTGAAAACATTCCCTACCTGATTGGTTGACAGGCAAGCAGCATGCAATTCACCGACGCCCAACTGCAGCAATGGATCGCCGATCTGTTCTGGCCGTTTGTGCGCATCGGTGCGATGTTAATGGCGGCTCCAGTATTCAGTATCCGCCAAGTGCCTATTCGTTGGCGTGTGTTACTGGCCGTTCTGATCACCTTGTTGGTTCAGCCCCTGTTGCCACCGGCACCCGCGGTGGATGTGCTGGGGGCCGAAGGCCTGATGATTGCCATCCAGCAGATTGGCATCGGCGCAATGATGGGCTTCATCCTGCAACTTGCCTTTAATGCCCTGATTTTCGGTGGCCAGGTCATGGCTTACAGCATGGGTCTGGGCTTCGCGCACATGATGGACCCGGCCAATGGGGTGCAGGTGCCGGTGGTATCACAGTACTGGATGATTCTTGCGATGCTGGCCTTCCTGATGAGCAATGCGCACCTGGTCTTACTGGCCGGGGTGGTGCAGAGCTTTGAGATCGTGCCAATTGCGTTTGATGGCTTGACCAGGGCGGGGCTATGGGAGCTGATCAGCTGGTCCAGCCGCTTGTTTGCCGCTGGGTTACTGATGTCGTTTCCAGTCATCATCGCCTTGCTGCTGGTCAATATCGGCATGGGCGTGGTTTCGCGGGCTGCCCCGCAGTTGAACATCTTTGCGATCGGTTTCCCCATCACTCTCCTGATGGGTTTTATCGTCATGTGGGTCACCCTGCCGCACGTGCTTGCGGGCTTTGGTGAACTCGTGGATGAGGCAATGAGCATGAGCCTCACGATCCTGAGCACGCGTTAGCGTTGAGAGTTTTCATCATGCGCCATGCAATTCTGTCCATTGTTCCGCGACCTGCTGCCATAGCCGGAGGTTTCCGTGGCTGAGAATCAGGACGGCCAGGAAAAGTCGCAGGAACCGACAAGCAAGCGCCTGGCGGATGCGCGCAAAAAAGGCCAGGTGCCACGTTCGCGTGAGCTCAACACGATGGCGCTGACGATCATTGGTGTCGTCACCATGATGTTGTTTGGTGGTCACTTCGGCGATGGGTTCCAGGAACAGTTTCGTCAGCACCTGATTCTCAGTCGCGAGGACATGTTCGATACCCACGCGGTGGTTGAGCACCTGGTGAATGCTTTCCAGGAGGCGGTATTCATGGTGTTGCCGTTCTTTGCGGTGATGATCGTCGTCGCCATCCTGGCCTCCATTGCATTGGGTGGTTTCAATGTCAGCGCGCAGGCGATGCAGCCCAAATTATCCAAGCTGGATCCCATCAAGGGGATGAAACGAATCTTTGGCCCCAAGGGGTTGATGGAGTTATTCAAATCGCTCGCCAAGTTCGTACTCGTCGGCGCAGTGACCGCGCTGATGTTGTGGGCCTGGTACGAACCAATCGTTGCGCTCGGTTCGATGGATGTGAATGCGGCCCTGGTCAAGGGGCTCAATATGCTGGCCTGGGCCTCGCTGTGGATTTCCACCACCATGATCCTGATGGCGGTGCTGGATGTCCCGTTCCAGCTCTGGCAGCACAAAAAAGAGCTCAAAATGACCATGCAGGAAGTCAAGGACGAGTTCAAACAGACGGAGGGCCGGCCTGAAGTGAAAGGCCGTATCCGCCAGATGCAGCGCGAAATGGCCCAGGCCCGCATGATGGCCGAAGTGCCGAAGGCTGATGTGATCGTCACCAACCCGACTCACTACGCGGTGGCCTTGCGCTATGACCCGGAAACCATGCACGCACCGCTGCTGGTGGCCAAGGGTAAAGACCTGGTGGCAGCCAATATCCGCGAAGTTGCCGACGAGCATGGTGTTCCACGTATCGAGGCGCCCGTGCTGGCGCGTGCCATCTATTTCAATACGGAACTGGAAGAGCACATTCCGCAAGGATTGTTCCTGGCGGTTGCGCAGTTGCTGGCCTATGTCATGCAGCTCAAGACTTATCGCGAGCAGGGTGGTGCGATTCCACAAGAGCCCGAGGAATTCCCGGTACCCGAGGAGTTGCAGCATGACTGAACGGCCAATTGATCTTCAAAAATCTGGGTGGTATCGCTGCTGATGGAAGCCATTCTGCAAAACATGAAACAGTTCGGTCTGCGTGGTATTGGCGCACCGTTATTAATCGTCATGTTGTTGGCGATGATCGTATTGCCGCTGCCACCTTTCCTGCTTGACCTGTTTTTCACTTTTAATATCGCGCTGTCGCTGGTGGTGCTGCTGGTCGTTGTGTACGCCCTGCGGCCGTTGGATTTCGGCCTGTTTCCTTCACTGTTGCTGGTTGCTACCTTGCTGCGTCTTGCATTGAACGTGGCGTCGACTCGGATCGTGCTGCTGGAAGGTCACAATGGTGGCGATGCCGCCGGTAAGGTCATCGAGGCCTTTGGCGAATTCGTTATCGGTGGCAACTATGCGGTTGGCCTGGTTGTGTTCCTGATCCTGGTGATCATCAACTTCGTGGTGGTCACCAAAGGTGCTGGCCGTGTATCCGAGGTGTCCGCACGCTTTACCCTGGATGCCATGCCGGGTAA
>Ga0180430_10005684_pt1 | contig 10311 bp, 12 predicted proteins | sample SS_ome_9_FD_132999 | JGI IMG/M metagenome (GOLD analysis project Ga0180430, IMG submission 132999) | Hypersaline lake sediment archaeal communities from the Salton Sea, California, USA - SS_1_S_2 metaG | ecosystem: Environmental > Aquatic > Non-marine Saline and Alkaline > Hypersaline >... | reverse complement strand
GGTGGTGCGCGTAGCGTGGGGACATGGATGTGGTGGGGCCCGATGACGTAGTCGGGGACTGGCGGCTTTCGCCGTCGGCCGAGGAAGTGCTGGCCCGTATCGCCGATCGGGCGGCGCAGTCCGACGCTGAGGGGATCCCGCGCACCGAGATCGACGCCCTCGCATCGGTCGGTCTGCTGGGATCGGCCCTCGAGCCCGCCGCCCGACAACGTGAGGTAGCCGAGCGGATCGCGATGGCGGATGCTTCCGTGTGGTTCTGCTGGGCCCAGCACCAGACCCCGATGAAGACCCTCGCTGCGGCCGAGCCCGGGGACCACGCCCCGTTGGTGGATGAGATCAAGGCCCGATGGCTACCTGGGCTACAGGACGGGACGTTCCTCGGGTCGGTGGCCTTCGCCCACCTGCGTCGTCCCGGTGCTCCCAATCCGGTGGCCGAACGGGTGCACGGTGGCTGGGCGATCACCGGGAGATTGGATTGGGTGACGTCGTGGGATATCGCCGACGTCATGTTGTTGATGGTGCGCGGTAGCGGGGAGTACGCGAACTCCATCGTCTGCTGCTATCTCGCGGCCGGACGGGACCCGGCCTACCTCGAGGGCTTGCACGTACACGAACCACTGAAGTTGCTTGCGATGTCCGGAACGCACACCCGACCCATGACCCTCGATGCGACGAAGATCGCCGACACGAACGTCGCCGCGGTTCTGGATTTCGACGAGTGGGCTGCCGCTGATGCGAAGAAGACCGTGGATGTGAATCCAGCTACGTTCGGGGTGATCCGCGGTGCTTTGGCGGAGCTGCGTGCCACAGGTGAACGGCGCGGTGACCAGCAGATCCTGGATCTCGTTGCTGACCTGGTCGCACGCACACGCGAGCTGCGGAGCCAGGCGTATCAGGCCATGGAAAGCGATGCTTCAGCTGAGCGGCGCGTGGAACTTCGCGCGAAGTCCTTGGAACTAGCGGTGCAAGCCACCACGGCCGTGGTCACTGCCCAGGCGGGCGCGGCCATGCGCAGCGGCTGCAGCGCGGAGCGCCGGGTGCGTGAGGCGATGTTCTTGCAGGTTCAGGCGCAAACGGCGCAGACCCGAGCCGCATCGTTGTCACTCGTAGAGAGCGCTAATTGAACTGATCAGTTGGTGAACAGCACCGGCGGTGATACCGGTGAGCTTCCGGTGCTATTTCCGGAGATCGCCTCGATGCGCAGCGTTGTGCCAGCCGGCACACCTGCCAAGAAGCAGGCACGTGTTCGCTTACCCGGCCGCGGTGCTGCGGTGCATGTGTAGGTGGCACCCGTTGCAGCATCAGTGCCCGAGACCGCGAATGCGTCGACCTGGGTGCCATCACGTGGTGCGGTGACCTTCACCCGCACGCGTGCATCCGCCCGCGATGTGACGTCGATGCTGGGTGGCAGTATCGGTGCGAGGTCGGCAAGCACCCCGGCATCGATCAGGAAGTCCGATTCCGCGGTCACCCGGCTGTAGACGCCCGGCATGAGCGATGCGCACTTCTGCCCCCAGCTCACGACACCGACCAAACGCCGTTCCTGGCCCGTCCCGACAGTCAGCGGGCCTCCGGAATCGCCTTGGCAGGCATCGATGACGTCACCTGCCGGATTCGCCCCCGCCGCGCAGAGCATCGTGCGCGGATCGGCCTGCTGACGGGTGAAACCTGCGAATGTCACGCCGTCCACCGTGTACTCCGCACCTTTACCGCAGGCTGCTGCTGGGAATATCGAAACGTCGCCCACCTGCAACGTGGGCGGGAAACGATTTCCGCGGGTACGCGTGTTACCCCAACCGACGACCTGCGCCGATGTCCCTGGGGCCGTGAAGGCGGCCACATCTGCACCTAGGGGTGGCGAGATCGTCGGATAGTCGTCCACGGGTTGCGCGAGATAGAGCACTGCGAGATCTCGCTTCGACGTCTTCACCTTGTAGTCGGGGTGAACCCGGAAATCCGCGACCGCGATCGTTCGCAGTTCCGGTGAGCGCAGGTCGGAACCGAAGCCGACGAGAAGGTCGTCCGGGTCGAGTGAGCGGCCGGTGCGTTGATCGATCAGGCAGTGCGCGGCGGTCACCAGGGTGGTGGGCGAGGTCAGGCTCGCCACGCAGTACTGCGCTTGGAAAGCACCGGCTTGTCGGTAGCGCTGCGCATCGAGCACGGAGGCGACGAAGCCGAACCCACCCGGATCGGCCTCCTGCCCACCGACCACGGATGGCTGCCGAGCATCAGCGGGCTCGGCGAATCCTGCGCTCGCGGCCGCAAGCAGGCCACCCGCGAGGAGGCAGGCCAGCGCGGAACGGAAGGTGGGCACGTCACCACGGTACGGGGCCAAGGTGACGGGCGTTCCCCGCGCGGTGAGCCCTGGCGCAACCCTGATCGGTCAAGATGGGGTCATGCCACGTGCCTTGATCACCGGCGCCTCCTCCGGAATCGGCTACGCATTCGCTCGTGCGCTGGCTGCGCAGGGTCACGAACTTCTCCTAGTCGGTCGCAACGCAGAGCGCCTCTTGGTAGTCGCGGCAGACCTGGCACGTGAATTCGGAGTCGACGTGCGAACCGAAGCGGTGGATCTCACCGATCGAGCGGAGATCGAACGAGTAGCACTGCTGGTGACCGAAGAGCCGGTCGATGTACTCGTCAACAACGCCGGCTTCGGCGTCAAAGGTGGTTTCCTGCAAACGCAAGCCGAGCAAGAACAGCGGATGCTCGACATCTTGACCACCGCGGTCATGAGACTCACGCATGCTGTCGTACCGGGGATGGTGGAACGACGACGCGGCTACGTCTTCACCGTCAGCAGTGTTGCCGGGTGGATCACCGGTGGCACCTACTCTGCAGCGAAGGCATGGGCGACGGTATTCACCGAAGGACTCGCGGTTGAACTTGCGGGAACGGGTGTGCGGGCGATCGCGGTGTGCCCGGGATTCACTCGCACCGAGTTTCACCAGCGGGCAGATATGCAGATGGATTCGGTCTCGCAGTGGATGTGGCTCAGCGCCGATGATGTTGTTGCCGCGGCGTTGAAAGATGCGCGCGCAGGACGCACTATCAGCGTTGCTGGCGCGCAGTACCGGTTACTGACTGCGCTATTGCAGGTTCTCCCGCGGTCATTGGTGCGCCGGGCGACGGGGGTGCGCCAGGCATCGTCGCGTTTCCCACAGGCTCGTTAGGGCCGTCGAACCTGCAGGAGTTCAAGGACCGAGCTCGCAACCAGTGCGGCTTCATCGCCTTGTGATCGAACAACCGGCCATCCGCGAAGTGACGTTCCGGTGGCTTCGGTGGAGCTGACAACTGTAACCGGTGATTCCGGCCACGTGTCGGTAGCTGGCGGGGCATCGGGATCGATGAGGACGTATCCGCAGGTGTCGCGGTGCTGAGTGCGAAGTGAGAGCGCGACCGCGGGCAAAACCAAACAGGCATCACCGCGCGCGACAACCACGATCGGCGGCTGCAGTGACGTAGACACCAGCGCTGCGCAGATGGCTTTAGCCTCCATTTGCGTGCCGACGTCGAGGACCGCCAGCCCTTGCTCGGTGAGCGCTTCGATCGTGGCTTGACGATCGCCCCAAGAGGAATCCGGAAGCACCACAACTTGAAAACCGGATGTCGTCACGAGACAACGCTAGGGCTCTAGGGTGAGGTCATGTCGAACAACCCCGCGTGGAACGAACTGAGGCAGCAGATCCTCGACAAGGCGGTAGTGCACGGCAAGGTGATTCTGTCCAGCGGCAAGGAAGCCGACTACTACGTCGACCTACGTCGAGTGACCCTCGATTCCATCGCTGCCCCGCTGGTGGGCGATGTGATGCGCGAAGTAACTAGCGATTGGGATTACAGCGCGGTGGGTGGACTCACTCTCGGTGCCGATCCTGTGGCCACGGCGATGATGCACTCAGCGGCCCGCCAGGGTTCTCACCTCGATGCCTTCGTCGTGCGCAAGGCAGAGAAGACGCATGGCCTACAGCGACGCATCGAAGGCCCGGATGTCGCCGGGCGACGCGTCCTGGCAGTCGAAGACACCTCCACCACGGGTGGCTCGGTGCTGACCGCAGTGGATGCGCTACTGGAATCCGGTGCTGAGATCGCCGGAGTTGCCGTGATCGTCGATCGCGGCGCCGGCCCGGCTATCGAAGAGCGTGGGCTGCCCTACCGCGCGGCGTACACACTCTCCGATCTAGGTCTCGAGTAATCGGTTCTTGAGCGACGACGACCACACCGACCTCCCCGGCGTTGGCCCCTGGACGGGCTCCTGGCCGGATGACCCGCGGCTGGACCCGGATCTGCTGCGTGATGGTGATCGGCGGAACGTGGTCGACGGATACCGGTACTGGAAACTGGAGTCGATCGTGGCCGATCTTGACACGAAGCGAAATCCTTTCCACGTCGCGATCGAGAACCTCGAGCACGATTTCAACATCGGCTCGATCGTGCGCACGGCCAATGCGTTCATGGCCAAGGAAGTGCACATCGTTGGGCGTCGTCGTTGGAATCGTCGTGGAGCGATGGTTACCGATCGGTACCAACACATCCGACATCACGAGTCGGTCGCAGACCTCGCTGAGTGGTGTCGCGAGAACGAACTGCCGATCATCGGCCTGGACAACATCCCCGCATCGGTCCCGATCGAGCAGTTCGACCTACCCAAGGCATGCGTGCTCTTCTTCGGGACCGAAGGCCAGGGGCTGTCCGATGAGGCGCAACGGGCCTGCACCGCTACCGTCTCGATCGCCCAGTACGGATCCACTCGGTCGATCAACGTCGGCGCGGCCGCTGCTATCGCGATGCACGCCTGGATCCGACGGCACCGCTTCGATCAGGTACCCGACACGAACTGATCCTGGGAAATCGACTCGCTTTTTCCCAGGGTCTGGGGCATTGACCGTCAATTGCCCGGAGCATGGGAAAAAGACGGTGGATTGCCCCTGGAAGCGCTTGCACGTCGCTCGCTAGGCTGGAGACTCACTGGCAATCCCTCCGGGAAGGACCCCCATGAACCAGGAAATGGCGGAGAAGTTCCGCTCGGGCAATGGCTTCATCGCCGCACTCGACCAGAGCGGTGGAAGCACGCCCAAGGCCCTGAAGCTGTACGGCATCGAGGAGAGCGAATACTCCGGCGATGAGCAGATGTTCGACCTCGTGCACCAGATGCGCAGCCGCATCATCACGAACTCGGCTTTCAACGGTGATCGCGTCCTTGCGGCCATCCTCTTCGAGGGAACAATGGATCGCGACATCGAAGGGGTCGGCACCGCGGAGTATCTGTGGAAGACCAAGAACATCGTGCCGGTCGTCAAGGTCGACAAGGGCCTCGCCGACGAAGAGAACGGCGCGCAGGTCATGAAGCCGATGCCCGAACTCGACGCGCTGCTGTCTCGTGCGCGGGACAAGGGTGTGTTCGGAACCAAGATGCGTTCGGTCATCAAGGACAACGACGACGCCGGCATCGCCGCGGTGGTCGACCAGCAATTCGAGGTCGGCCTGCAGATCCTCGACGCCGGACTCGTCCCGATCATCGAGCCCGAGGTCGACATTCATAGCACCACCAAGGCAGCGATCGAGGAGACGCTCCGCGACAAACTGGCTGCGTGGCTCGACCGGGTGCCCGAAGGTCAGCAGGTGTGTTTCAAGCTGTCGCTGCCGAGCCACAACGATTTCTACGCACCGCTCATCGAGCATCCGAAGGTGATGCGTGTGGTCGCGCTGTCCGGTGGGTACTCGCGCGATGAAGCGTGCGACATCCTCACCGCGAACCACGGGATGATCGCGAGCTTCTCGCGCGCACTCAGCGAAGGGCTGACCGCGCAGATGAGCGAGGAGGAGTTCACCTCCACGCTCGACGCCGCAATCGCCGAGATCTACGCAGCATCGATCACCTGATCATGGGTATCGGAGACAACCTGCTTGAGGGCCCGCCACCGACATTGTTGCCGGCGGACCCGACAGTGGAAGCGGAGTTAGCGGCCGGAGCGGACCCGGACTCAGTTGTCCGCGCCCACCCGCAGAGCTCGCTGGCGTGGACCGTGCTAGCCGATCAAGCCTGGTCGGAGGGTCGAGTTGTGGAGTCCTACGCTTTCGCGCGAGTGGGATACCACCGCGGGCTCGACGCACTGCGCCGTAACGGCTGGAAGGGACACGGTCCGGTGCCGTGGGACCACGAGCCGAACCAGGGTTTCCTGCGCTGCCTTGCAGCCCTCGGCCGCGCCTCCCAGGCGATCGGCGAGGAAGAGGAAGTCACGCGCATCGGTGATTTCCTGACCGACTGCGATCCCGACGCCCCGCGTTGGTGATTGGGCAGGCAACCGACTAGCGCGTCAGGATTCGCAGGACGAGTTGGCTCGGTAGTTCAAGCGAGCCATGTCCTCACCCGAGAGTGACTTGTCCTACGCGTCCAGCTATCCGGTGAATCACTCGGTCCGCTCATCGTTCGGCGGTGGCATTAGCCTGCCGGTGTGAGCAGTCGATCCGACCTTCTCGTCATTGGTGCCGGAATATCCGGCGTGACCGCGGCGCAGACGGCGACAGAAGCCGGCGCCAGTGTGAAGGTGGTCGATCGAGGTCGGCGTCCCGGTGGGCGCATGGCCTCGCGTCGACTACGGGAGACCGGTACGCCACACGACGGACGGGTAGTCGACTACGGCGCGAGCTACTTCACGGTCAGTGACCCGGATTTCCGTGCGCTAGTCGACTCGATGGTCGAAGCGGGAATCGTCCGTCCGTGGACCGACACCTTCCACGTTCACAATGAGGGAACGATGGCAGGCGTCAAGACCGGACCGATCCGGTACGCGGCACCTGGCGGCTTGCGATCGATCGTCGAGCACCTAGCCAACGGTCTACAGGATCTACAGACCGAGACACATGTGGAGAGCATCGAGGTCGAGCCAGACGGCGTCGCTTTCGCCGACCACCGCGCTCAGAGCGTGGGCTTGTGTACGCCTCAACCCCAGGCCGCCAGATTGCTGGATGCCGACCTGCTGCCGGATACCGACATCACGTGGGAGCCGGTTATCGCGGTCACCTTGGTCTTCGAGGATCGAGAGTGGATCGAGCTCGATGGTGTCTTCGTCAATGACGATCCGGTCATCACCTGGATAGCCGACGACGGCAAGCGTCGAGGGGACGACGCCCCCGTGCTCGTCGCCCACGTGAATCCGGTTTTCGCCGCGGGGCACCTCGATGATCCGAGCGGGGTGCTTCCCAATGCCATCGCCGCTGTTCGGCGGGTGCTCGAGATCGATGCCTTGCCGAGTTGGACATGGGCGCACCGCTGGTCGCTGGCTCGTCCTATCGCCGCGCTGGAGGCCGATTTCTGGTCACACCCGGAACTGCCCCTCGGGCTGGCTGGTGATGCTTGGGCCGGGGGGCCGCGCGTGGAAGCGGCGTGGCTTTCCGGCCGTGCCCTCGGGCGGCACTTCGCTGCGCAGACAGTGTGATCCTTTTCCGATAGCGTGTCCGCTCGTGCCAGCGATCGTGCTCGTCGGTGCCCAGTGGGGTGACGAGGGCAAAGGGAAAGCGACCGACCTCCTCGGTGGTCGCGTCGATTACGTCGTCCGCTATCAAGGTGGCAATAACGCGGGGCACACCGTCGTTATCGGGGATCGCAAGTTCGCGCTCCACCTACTGCCCAGTGGGATCTTGACCCCGGAAGTGACACCGGTCATCGGCAACGGTGTGGTGGTCGATCCCGCGGTGCTCCTGGAGGAGATCGAAGGACTCCAGCAGCAAGGAGTTGACACCTCCAAGTTGATCCTCAGTGCAAATGCGCACTTGATCACGCCCTATCACGTAACGCTGGACAAGGTGACGGAGCGCTTCCTTGGTAAGAGTCGCATCGGCACCACCGGCCGGGGCATCGGACCGACCTACAGCGACAAGATCGCCCGCATCGGCATCCGCGTCCAGGATCTCTTCGACGAATCGATCCTGCGCCAGAAGATCGAAGGTGCGCTGACGAACAAGAACCAGGTGCTCGTCAAGGTCTACAACCGGCGAGCGATCGATGTCGATGCGATCGTCGAGGAGCTCCTGCAATTCGCCGAGCCACTCGCCCCGATGGTTGCCGACACCTCGCTGCTGCTCAACCAGGCTCTCGATGAGGACAAAGTCGTCCTCCTCGAAGGTGGTCAGGGCACGTTGCTCGACGTCGATCACGGCACGTATCCCTTCGTCACGTCCAGCAACCCGACAGCTGGCGGTGCGTGCACCGGCAGCGGTATTGGACCCACTCGGATCGACCGTGTGATCGGCATCCTCAAGGCCTATACGACCCGGGTGGGCTCCGGTCCCTTCCCGACCGAACTGTTCGATGAAGACGGGGAACGGCTGCGCACGATCGGTGGTGAACGCGGAGTCACGACCGGCCGGGATCGGCGTTGCGGTTGGTTCGATGCACCGATCGCCCGCTTCGCCACGAGGGTTAATGGCCTCACCGACATCTTCTTGACCAAGCTCGATGTACTGACCGGGTTCGAGCAGATCCCGGTGTGCGTCGCGTATGACGTCGACGGCGAGCGAGTAGACGAACTCCCCGAGACCCAGACCGCGTTCCATCACGCGACGCCGATCTACGAGTACCTGCCCGGGTGGGACGAGGACATTTCCGCGGCGCGATCGCTCGAGGACCTGCCGGCAAACGCCCGCAGTTACGTGGAGTTCCTGCAAGATGCATCGAACTGCCGGATCAGCGCGATCGGGGTCGGTCAGGATCGCAACGCGACCATCTCTGTGCACGATCTCATCGATTGACGGTGGACGCGGCTGGCTTGATGCCTTGATGTCCACAGGCTAGCCTCGGGTGATGCGCACCACACTCACGCTAGACGACGATCTGTTCATGGTCCTGCATGAACGTGCACGCGCGACCGGACGCTCGTTCAAAGAAGTTGTGAATGAGGCACTGCGTCGGGGACTCTTCGACTCCGACCGACCACGCGCCATCGTCGCCCCGACGCTGGACATGGGAGTTCCCCGCATCGACGTCACCAAGGCGCTCGATCTCGCGATGCAGACGGATGACGAATGGGAACACAATCGGTGATCATCCCCGATTTGAATCTCCTGCTGTACGCGACGAACAGCCAGGAGCAGCAGCACGCTCAGGCTCATCGATGGTGGTCGTCAACACTCTCCGGGCACGTTCCCGTCGGACTACCGTGGATGGTTGTCATGGGCTTCATCCGTATCAGTACGGGTCCGCACTATTCGAGAGCACCCGTTCCTGTCGAGAGTGCCATGGCGGTAATCCGCGAGTGGCGTTCGGCAGAGTGTGTGCGGATTATCGAACCGCGCGACGAGCACCTTCACATAGTCGAGCGGTTGCTGTTTTCTCGCGGCGTTGCTGGGAGGCACGTGATGGATGCGCACCTGGCCGCCCTTGCGATCGAGCATCGCGGAACGATCTATTCGGCAGACTCGGATTTCGCGGAATTCCCGTCCGTTGCGTGGGTGAACCCACTCGCGGAGGCATAAGGCCTCCCTCATTGTCCTGAACATTCAAACCGCTCTACGCTTCGGCTACCAGTGATTCTTGCGAGGAGCAGGCATGTCGTATTCCCCAAATCCCGAAGAAGGCCAGCGCGTCTACGACCTTGATCGTCAGTACGTCTTCCACTCCTGGAGTGCGCAGGGTGCACTCAATCCGATGTGCATCGCGGCCACGGAGGGTTCCTACGTCTGGGACTACGACGGCAACAAGTGGTTGGACTTCTCCTCTCAGTTGGTGAACGTCAACATCGGGCACCAGCACCCGAAGGTAGTTGCGGCGATCCAGGAGCAGGCGGCGAAGATCGCGACCATCGCGCCACAGCATGCGAACGACAAGCGTGGCGAAGCGGCGCAACGGATCGTCGAACTCGCCGGTGCCAACATGGCGAAGGTCTTCTTCACCAACGGCGGTGCCGATGCCGTGGAGAACGCGATCCGAATGGCGCGCATCCACACCCATAAGCACAAGGTGCTCTCGACCTATCGCTCCTACCACGGCAACACCGGTGCTGCGATCACCGCCACTGGTGACCCACGGCGCTGGCCCAATGAGTACGCGTCCCAGCATGTCCACTTCTTCGGCCCGTACCCGTACCGCTCACCGTTCTGGTCCGATAGCCCCGAGCAGGAGACCGAGCGTGCGCTGCAGCATCTCGCGCAGGTCATCCAGTTCGAAGGACCGAACACCGTCGGCGCGATCAGCCTGGAAGCCGTCGTCGGTACTGCGGGGATCCTGGTGCCGCCGCCTGGCTACCTCGAAGGCGTTCGTGAGCTGGCGGACAAGTACGAGATCGTTTGGATCGCCGATGAAACGATGTCCGGCTT
>Ga0180430_10005683_pt1 | contig 10312 bp, 7 predicted proteins | sample SS_ome_9_FD_132999 | JGI IMG/M metagenome (GOLD analysis project Ga0180430, IMG submission 132999) | Hypersaline lake sediment archaeal communities from the Salton Sea, California, USA - SS_1_S_2 metaG | ecosystem: Environmental > Aquatic > Non-marine Saline and Alkaline > Hypersaline > Sediment... | reverse complement strand
TATATTCTTGATGAACCCATGAGTGGTCTAGATGCACGATGGGTAAAAATCATACGGGATAAAATACGAATGCTCAATGAACAAGGAGCAACAGTGATTTTTTCATCCCATATTCTCACAGAAGTTGAAAACCCCTGTGACCGGGTAGCTATCATCAATAATGGAAAACTTATTGCGATTGACTCTGTGGATAATCTCAATAGACATCTAAGGATTCGACCAAGATTAGAACTTACCATCCCTGGGTTGAAGGGAGTTATCCCAGAAAAACTACAAAATTTTGATGGGATTGAGGATATCTGGGTCAAACAAGATGTACTCTATATTAATTGTGAGTCTACTCTCCGAAGCACAATTATAGCTCTTTTAGAAAACGCAGGTATGCATATTACTCATGTGAAAACCGTAGAACCATCCCTTGAGGATGCCTTTGTGAAATTAATCGATGATCGACGAGGTGATCAGTAATGAAACTCATAAATTTACGCTCAGTGTATTATATTGCAAAAAAAGAATTCCTTGATAATGTACGAAACAGATGGGTGCTTCTTCTCAGCGCAATATTCATTATTCTCATCTTTATCTTCTCATATCTTTCAGGTGCACAAGCAGGTGGAGATGATGTATTTGGAGATATTCAAAACACGGTATTTGGCCTTGTCGGCATCAGTTCATTGCTCATACCACTCATTGCGATTATTCTTGGGTTTTCCACAATATCTGGAGAAGCAGAGAGTGGAGCATTATATGTCGTCCTCTCCTATCCGATTAAACGCGTTGAAGTGCTCATGGGAAAAATCCTTGGTCTTGGATTAGTCATTACCCTTTCTATTCTTCTTGGATTTGGCATTGGCGGTATCGTCATTGCAACCATGGTTGGAACAGCATCCATGATATCCTATCTGTATTTCATACTCTTAAGCATCTTTCTTGGATTCATCTATCTGAGTTTATCGATATGCATATCCGCGTTTTGTAAACGACGAGTAACCTCTATAGGTGGAGGCATCCTTGTGTTTTTCTGGGGACTGATTTACGGGTCTGTACTATTGGGTGTTCTTTTTGGTCAAGGATATAGCTTTGCTGATTTTCAAACTGGAAACGTTCCTGATTGGTTCTTTAACTCCGTTTTGTTGAGCCCAGGGGATATGCATCAAACTGCGGTGCAACTCGCCTTTGGAGTAAGATCAATTGACACAGCAGGGTTTAGTATTGCCATCCCTGATTTTCTTAGTATGCCAATGCTTCTTCTCGGACATTTTATTTGGCTGATCATACCAATTGTTCTGGCATATATCTTCTTCAAACGACGGGATCTCTAGGATATCAACTCTCTTTTTTTCAGGTCTCCCCTAGGGGAAACTGCTTGTATTTATAATATAGAGTCAATATACCTATGGATGAGTAAAAATGGCTATGGATAAGATTTCAATTAGCAGGTTTTCATTGATGACGCGCTTAACACAGAAAGCACTCCGCCTCTACGACGCAAAAGGATTACTCATCCCACAAGAAAAAAATGATATCACAGGATATCGATATTATACGATTGCACAAATTGAAACCGGGTTAAAAATAAAATCACTGACCCTTCTTGGTTTCACTATTGAAGATATCAAACGATACTTACAAGCAGAAACAGGTCAAGATACAACGCAAATGCATGCGCTCCTACAGAAACGCTTACATGAGATACGAACTGAGCAGAGAAACCTTGCCCATATCGCCTCATTTTTACAAGAAAAAAACCATGAGGTACTTACAATGATAAAAAAAGAACCAACAATCAAAGAACTCCCTGAGATGCGAGTGATAAGCATCCGGGAAAAAGGACGATTTGAAACGACAACAGGAGCACTTATTCAACGGCTCTGTACAACATTGATGCAAGAGGAAAACAAAAAAAAGGTCACCGTCACCGGGCCAGTGATGTCTCTATGCTATGATGAGGAATATAAGGAGGAGGATGTTGATATTGAATGTGCTATTCCAATAACTGGACAGATCATTATCAATGATGAAAAAATAAAATTACAGACGTACCCAGCCTGCACCGTGCTCTCCTATCAACATATTGGTCCATATGAACAATTGTATGAAACCTATGTTTCTTTATACAAATACATTGAAGAACATGGATGGAAAGCATTGGTCCCTAATAGAGAACTCTATCTTAATGATCCTGCTGAAGTACCAGAGGAAAGCATACAAACAGAGATACAAATCCCTATTCAACAATAAAAAATGGTACAGTGAATCAATGATGCAGGAGGTGAAAATACTGCTAGATCCAATGGGCATTCTTCAAATAAAAGCATGTATTCTGTTTTATAACCTGGTCCAAGAGCAGAAATGATTACTATTGCCTGAGCCATAAATCTTTTGTAACCTCTCATCTTTCTTTTTTTTCCTATGTCAAAGATTGAAATCATCACTATCACAAAAAATAACCTAAATAACTATCCTCCACGTTGTTTTCTTAAGCCAGACAACCCCGGTCAATTACAAAAAAATGCATGGGTTTCTGATCGATTATCTGAAGGGATGAGAATAAAACTTCTTTATCTTGAAAACAAACTCGTTGGATACATTGAATACATTCCTGGTACCTATGCATGGCGCGCTGTTGATGCCAAGGAATACTTGTTTATTCATTGTATCTGGATGTATCCAAATAAAAATAAACATAAGGGATATGGGAGCATGCTTATCAAAGAAGCTCTTAATGATGCGATTGATCAGCATTTGAATGGTGTCGCAGTCGTGACAAGTGAGGGCTCATTTATGGTAGGAAAAGAGGTGTTCATACACAATGATTTCACCGTTGTTGCTACTGAACAACCATCCTATTCACTTCTCATGAAACAAACCGAATCAACAGAACCACCTTCTTTTATGGACTATAAAAAACAACTTAGTACTTACAAAGGACTCCATATAATTTACTCACATCAATGCCCCTGGGTTTCCCGTTCTATCCCTGAAATGCAGGAGATTGCAACAGAAAAAAACATACCAATAACCTTTCATGAAATAACCACAGCACAACAGGCACAACAAGCTCCATCACTTTATGCAACATTCACCTTTATCAAAGATGGAAGTATCCTTTCTGAACATTACATATCCACAACCCGATTCAAAAACATCCTTAAAAAACAAAAACTTCTGTAGAATCAACTTTCTTATTTCGTTAAGAGAATATGTTAGGTAGCATTTCACTGATGAACCGTTAAATATGTATAGGGAAATCCTATGCTTCTATAAAAAAAATACAAATGGCCCCGTAGTGTAGCGGTCAACATAAGAGACTCTGGATCTCTAGTCGCCAGTTCGAATCTGGCCGGGGCTGTATACTTCATCTTTTTACGCGTTAATATTTAAACCTAGATGAAGAACCTAAGATACTGTCTAATGAAATCAAGTCTGAACTCAATAAATGAGTGTAAAGATCGATGTTTCGGTAAGGAAATATCCAAAGGATCAGACCATTGGCTTTGACTACCATGGTCATCTTTTGCCATAACACGAATTTGATAGGATCCTTCTTCGTCCCAGGTATGTGTGCTAGTCACCTGTTCCCCAGATGCATAGGGGCCAATCCAATCAGTGTATTGATTATTTCCCCAGTCAAAACGATAGAATACATGTGCACTATCTGAATCCTCTGTAACAACTTCAAAGACTACTTCTTCTCCAACTTTTCCTGAGGATGGCCCAGTAAGAATGGGTTTATCTGGTGGTAGTGATGGATCCCTAATCTGTAAAGTAGGATCACCCATCAACAACCATTCCTCAATAGTAAAATAATCCGCTCCATCCATCTCGGGGGAAATATAACGATTTATGCTATTGGTCCACATCTCGCCTAGACTCTGAGATGTATCAAGAACGTAGGATTTGATGGTATCTTGAGCTAATTTACCAATAAGATCCTCTATGACATAAGAGGTTGAATAAAAATAACTAGTGTAGGTGGAACTAAACACACCAATAGCGCCACCTGTTGGATTCTTTAAAAACGACCAACTAAAACAGTTTTCCTCCATATCAAACTGGCCAACATAACAAGCATCAAGAATAACAATCGGAAGTTTATCCTGGTTCTGTAATTCTTGTACATCCTGTGATCTATAATTTCCTGGTGGAAGCCAGATATTATGTCTATCATGAGGATGTGTAGCCCAAATCGTCCGGTGACCATGACCTGAGAAATACACAAAGCCGGCACCATTGTTGAGTTCGTCACTTATTTTATTTCTCGATGATAAATCATTATTTGATGCCCAGAGCGCAACAGGGATGAATCCATCCATGATCTCAAATGCTTTTTGAGTAGCAAACTCGCCTTCATCGACACCTTCTTCATCATCTGGTGCTGAATCACCTCCAATACCAACAAACGTCGTGAACCAGTCCTTTGTATATGCTTCTTGGGTTTCATACGCAATGATTTTTTGGATAACTACTGCGAGTTCATCCTCATCATTACAGGGTAATCGACCAAGGTGTACATCAGGATGAAGATCAAGATCATCAAATTCACCATTCCAATCGTATTCACCGAACACATCATTCTGATTAGTATCCCATGAGGAAAACGAAAGATCACTGGTGTAGATATCTGCATAATATAGGTCACTGACCATATGACAATAATAGACTTCACCTTCATCAGTTACCTCTAAATGACTCATTCGAACGGGTAACAGTTCACTTCCACCGATAAGTAAAACATTGGTTATATCCCATTCCTCGATTGCGTTTTTTATGAAGTATTTGATGTGTTCAGAGTTATCTCTACCCATGGTTTCAAAATAAAGTCCACTATATATGTCATCTAATGAAACAAGTTTTGTAACAACTCCTTTCGCATCCTTATGTGCAGCAAGGGGTTGTAATTGATTAATAAAATCTTGTGGTGAAATGATGAGTAAGTCATAGTCTTCAACCATTGCTGATATTGTTATTGGGTCTTGAGGTTCTTGATATTCAATGTGAAGATCTATTGATTCAGCCCACGTGATAGTTTTTGTTAAAGGATTGTATTGAATGGGGAAGACTTGTACGTTTACTATAATACACCGAGTGGAATCAACTAATCCACATCCGATGCTATACTTGATCCAAGATTGAATACATTGAACCTGTTGTGTTTGTTTTATCTGTGCTTCTTCCTCCTGAGTATTCAATGATTCAAACGATGGCGTAATAGCTACATCATAGGTAAGCTCTTGGTGATGAATCTGTTTTGTTTCACACCAGATTTTAGAGATCTGTGTTCCTAATGGAAATGTATACGTGAATGTTGTTGTTGGAAGCACATAATAATTCTCTTTTAGAAACAACGTATCTGCTCCATCAAGAGAAAGGGTTGTACTCATATCTTGTTCTTGGATGATTAAGTTTTCAAAAATTAAACTCTTAGTTATTTTCATATCCTCTTGCACAGGAATTGCTGAAAAATTTGAAAGTAGCAATACAACAATGATACTGATTGATCCAATGATGATTCCCCTGCTTTTTATACCTCTTTTTTTCTTCATGAATAAAACCAAACCTACTATTTTCTCTTGAAAAACAATTATCATATCTAATTATTATAAGTATCCCTTATGTTTTCAAACAATAATACGAAAATATGTTATAATAATGATTTTTCGTTCAAGTAATGAGAACGATATCTCATCCATTTCAATAATTTAACTATCTTTTTTTTAAAAAAATGAGTAAGACTCATTGTTGTATATATCTACTATACTATCAAATAATCTTGACCGCATCATAAACAAAAACCTTATGTGTATCATGTGAATTACTCCCGAATATACAGATCATTTAAGATATGTGATAGCATACTATTACCAGTCTCTTGAGGAATATATTTATGAGCGTAGAAGATGCAATATCAAAGGATTTTATCCGAGAAATCATCGATCAAGATATCAAAACAAATAAACACAACGGTCGAGTACATACCCGATTTCCACCAGAACCAAATGGATACTTACATATCGGACATGCAAAATCAATTTGTTTGAATTTCGGTATTGCTGAAGAATATCACGGGAAATGTAATCTCCGCTTTGATGACACAAACCCTTCAAAAGAAGAAGAAGAATACGTTCAATCCATCATCAATGATGTTCAGTGGCTAGGATTTGACTGGGAAGACCGCCTATACTATGGCTCAGATTATTTTGACAGAATGTATGAACTAGCTCTTGATCTTGTAAAAAAAGGAAAAGCATATGTTGATGATCTTACCCCAGAGGACATTAGCACCTATAGAGGAACATTAACAACACCAGGAAAAAACAGCCCCTATCGAGACCGCTCAATTGATGAAAACCTCCGATTATTCCAAGAAATGAAACAAGGAACATATGCAGATGGAGAAAAAGTACTCCGCGCAAAAATAGACATGGCACATCCAAATCTTAACATGCGCGATCCAATCATGTATCGCATCGTACATGCATCACATCACCGACAAGGAGACAAATGGTGCATATATCCCATGTATGACTGGGCACATGGGCTTGAAGATTCCATAGAGGGCATTACCCATTCCATATGTACCTTGGAATTTGAGAATCACCGACCACTCTATGACTGGTTCCTGGAACAACTTGAAGTCTATCACCCACAACAAATCGAGTTCGCACGATTAAATCTCTCCTACACAGTGATGAGTAAACGAATGCTTAAACAACTCGTTGATGAACACATTGTCAATGGATGGGATGACCCACGTCTACCAACAATTAGTGGCATGAAACGCCGAGGATACTCACCCGAGGCAATTCAGAATTTCTGTAAACAAATCGGAGTTGCAAAGGTAAACAGCACCGTTGATTTCTCATTTTTTGAACATTGCGTTCGCGATGATCTCAACAAAACTGCACCCAGACGCATGGGTGTGTTACATCCATTGAAAATAATCATTGATAACTACCCAGAGGATCAAATAGAACACATGGAAGCAATCAATAACCCTGAAGATGAAACAGCAGGTGTACGCCTTCTCCCATTCTCAAAGGAATTGTATATTGAACAACACGATTTTATGGAAGACCCACCCAAAAAATTCTACCGATTAACACTTGGTCGAGAAGTCAGACTCCGCTATGGATATTTCATCACCTGTACAGATTTAATCAAGGATGATGCAGGAAACATTGTTGAGCTGCATTGTACCTATGATCCAGAGACAAAAGGAGGATATGCACCAGATGGCAGACGGGTAAAATCCACGATTCACTGGGTATCAGCAAAAGAAGCAATCGATGCAACCATACAATTATATGATCGACTATTTACAATCGAAAATCCTGCTGGACAAAAAGGAAAAGATTTCAAAGAATTCATCAACCCCAATTCACTCAAAATCCTCACAGGATGCAAAGTAGAACCATCAATTAAAGAATTCAAAGCCTTTGATCGATTCCAATTCGAACGAATGGGATACTTCTGCATTGATCCAGATGCAACAACCAATAATCTTCTTATCAACAGGACAGTGGAATTACGGGATAGCTGGGCGAAAATCCAAAAAAACCAAAAATAAGTATACTTAAAAGTTTATTAATATCCTTTGCATTCAGGAGACATAATACAAATGGCCCCGTGGTGTAGCGGTTAACATTCTGGCCTTTGGAGCCAGCGACACCAGTTCGAATCTGGTCGGGGCTGTACCATTTACTCTTACAAGCATCGTTTGAAATAGTTGTTAATGGTTCTTGTAATTTAACAGATTTAGCCTTTGCAAATCTTTAAATGCCAAAAATAAACAAAATTATCCATACATAAATAAGATATAAAATGATGATTTTAATAACAGTAGTTTATATGAGATTTAAGAAAAAAAATCGAAATTATTACTAATGATTTTGAATAATGTATAAAAAACATTAGCAAACCTTTATTTTATGGTAGTATATTATATATCTTAATAATCAAAGGGGAAGTAATGTTTTATGAATAAAAAAATATGTATCGCTGGATTTTTTATTTCAATTTTAATAGTAGCACAACTTTCAACCGCGGCAACATTTACTACTGATAATCAACTAAAAAATGAAGATATCACCAATGATTATGCAATCCGCTTAACGGATAATGAACGAAATCGTTTGGAAACAAGCATTGAAAATATATCTAATTTTTCATTAAAAACTCAGATGCATTCACTTGTTGCGGTGGCTATGGATGATGAAAACACTATTAATACTTCTGTTATTCAAGAACTCCTTGATCTTTTATCAGAGTATACACCAACGAATCCAGATGAAATCTATGATCTCATGGATCTTATTGAGGCCATCATTGAGATAATAACAACTCATCTTCTTGAGCTTCCATTGCTCATCGTGCAAGCATTACTTTACGATGTGATTATGATTGCAGAGAAAACAGTTGAAATAGTCCAGGATGTAGTAGCCATTATTACTTTTAAATCACTTGGTGATCTTTTTTCTGCTGTTACTTCTCTTTTCTCTGATTTCAACAGATTAATCTATCATGTCAGACAACTGCCAACAAACATGGATGAATTAAAGATCTATGTTGAAGAACGCATAACAGCATGCCTTACTCTTGTACTTGAGGAAATAACAACAGAGGTTACAACAGTTGTCTGGGAGTTTTCAGAACCAAGGCTTGGCTATGTCTCCAAGTTTGGTGTAGAACTCTATGATACATTACTTATCTCAGAAGAACTATATGATCATTTAACCTATAAACTTGAACATTTCAAGGTTATTTTTATTGAGCTCCCACTTTCTTATCTTGAGTTTAAAAACGCTGATGAAGACCATATGATACCTACCTTAATCAATTTTAGTGTCGCAATATTTGATGCTATTGGTTCAGCACAAACACTTCTCTATGATTTCATGGATAATGAAACTGAGGTCATTGATGATGTTACTGAATTAATAGATCATTTAACCTATCTAAACTCCTATTATGGTTCAGAACCATGGAATCAACCTATTACAATAAATGGAACGGTTGTTAACGCTGGTTCTAACACTGTACAGATCTCTTTTTTGGATGAACAACAGGTGGATGAGGTAACGGTTTCAGGAGAAAACACTTCATTTGTGCTCTCATTTGATCCTTCGATAACAGAGAATCCCTATGTGTTACATTCCTTTACCCTTGTTGCCTCAACTAGTGAAGAAACACTTGAGTTTCCACGGTCATCATTTTCTGACGGCTGGGTTGATATAAAAATTGATTTCGATGATGATGAGAGTTTTAACACTGGGATATATTCATGGTTTGATGAACTTCCCATGTTCAAAACACTACTTTCTCATATTCAATTGTTCTTCAAAGACTATTATCTCACTGATATTTTCACTTGTTTAGAAGCTACAAGCTAACATTATATTCTTTCAAAATATAAAGGGGAGTAACGTTCTACTCAAATAGACCTAAAGAGGTCATCTATCATTTTTTTTATTTTTTTAATTCTGCATATTTTTCTAAAAAATAAAACAGATTAAAAAATGTAGATGGAAGCATGTATCGCTTTCCCTACCTGCTAATAAATTATATGATTATTTTTTTGATAATAGAAGAATCCATAGGTTGCAATCCTTCGTTAATTAACGTAGGATCCTTCACTTTTTCCTTAAAAATCTTCTCAGCTATCCATTGCTCTTCAAAAAGATCAAGTGTATATGATATATTATAATTTGTTATTTGTACTTCCTTGATATGAACTGTAATTGAAACGGTATCATCTATATTGAAGTCTTGAACGATATTACCATGGAATCTAAAATACAGGTTTTTCGTTTCCGTTCCCCCATCAGAATCATCAGTAAATGAAAACGTGAATTCAGTGAAATTATCCATACCACTATACTTAATATCTGAAATTGAATCAATAAGGATAAGAGTATCATTTTGATCGAGAGAATCAAATGTTTTTGTGTAACTATCAACAGTTGAGGTAATATTAATATCCTGATAGAATTCCTTCATGGACATTGTTCCCGTCGTTGGAAAGGTATTCGTGAGCTCCTCATTTGTTGTATCATCTTGTTGCATTGTAGTACAACCGGTGATGAACAGAAGAGTGATGAGTATTATACTAAGTATTGATAGTATTTTTATTTTCATATCACTATCATTATTTTCAAGGTATTTAATAGTTTTTAGGAAAAATGATGACTGTGTTATCCCGAAATTACTTTCTCCTGGAAAATAAAGAAAGTAATTTAGAATACATGAGGAAACTCAATCAGAAGAAGATCAGATGGATAGTCCGTGAGATGGATAAAGGAGAAAGATCGGT
>Ga0180430_10005682_pt1 | contig 10312 bp, 11 predicted proteins | sample SS_ome_9_FD_132999 | JGI IMG/M metagenome (GOLD analysis project Ga0180430, IMG submission 132999) | Hypersaline lake sediment archaeal communities from the Salton Sea, California, USA - SS_1_S_2 metaG | ecosystem: Environmental > Aquatic > Non-marine Saline and Alkaline > Hypersaline >... | reverse complement strand
TGGGCCAGGTCATCGCGAGGCCACCCGGTTCAGGGGCGGATTCGAAGACGGTCACCGCGCCGCCGGTTGCGGCGAGGCGCCTGCCCAGCTCCATGCCGAGCAGTCCTCCTCCAACGATGCCCCATGTCTTCTGTGCCATTTCAGTTCCTCGCAAATGTCAGTAGGTGATCGACTATGTTGCGTGCCGCGTGCCCGTCGCCGTAGAGATCGGGATGGTCGGGCCGCTCCGCGAGAGCAGCCTCGACTGCAAGCTCGATGGAGGACGGGTCGGCGTCGGCCAGACGGTTCCACCCCACCTGGACGGTCTCCACCCATTCGGTCTCCGTGCGCACCGTCACACACGGTGTCTCCAGCCAGTAGACCTCCTTCTGGAGGCCGCCCGAGTCGGTGAGAACGGCCGCAGCTTCCTTCACCAGGGCCATGGCCTCGGGATGACCTACCGGGTCGATGAGGCGGACGCCCGGCGGAACGCCGAGATCTCGAATGCGCGGCCGGGTTCTCGGATGGGCAGGGAGGAGCAACGGATGGACGGCCGCAACCTTCTCGAGTCCGGCGAGGATGGCGCGCAGTCGCGCCTCATCATCTGTGTTCTCCGCCCGGTGGATTGTGGCGAAGAAGTACTCGCCCGGCCGCAGACCATGGTGGTCGAGCGTGGCTGCCGTGTCGATGCTGCGCATCGTCCAATGCAGTGAGTCCTGCATAAGATCTCCAACGACTGCCACGCCGGTTGCGATACCTTCTCTGCGAAGGTTGTCCGCGGCGGTCTGGCCGGGGCAGAAGAGAAGATCGGCGAGATGATCCGTGACGACGCGATTTAGCTCTTCGGGCATGGCTCGATTCCACGAACGCAGGCCGGCTTCGACGTGGGCCACCGGTATTCCGAGCTTTGCCGCCGATAAGGCGGCAGCCAGGGTCGAATTGGTGTCGCCGTGAGTGATAACGATGTCGGGCCGTTCGGCGAGGTAGACCCTGTCCAGCTCAGCGAGCATGGCACCCGTCTGTACGCCGTGTGAACCGGAACCGACACCTAGGTGATAGATCGGTTCCGGCAGCTCCAGTTGAGAGAAGAACAGCTCGGACATCTCGTAGTCGTAGTGCTGGCCCGTGTGGACCAGCCCTCCGGTGATCCCGTCGCGAGACGCGATCTCGCGAGCGAGCGGAGCCGTTTGCACAAACTCCGGTCTCGCCCCAACAACGGTGACGGTCTTCAGTGGCATATCGAATAGGGGGGCTTCTGCTGCCGCTTCCGGCCGAGCAGCTCCTCAGCCATCTCCAGCACGCCCACGCCGTCGACAAGCGTCACCACCGGGGCGTCGGCGTCTCCGAGAACAGCGTCTCGGAACGCCTCCAGCTCGGAGACCAACGGTTCCTTCTTGCTGATAGCAAACGTCGTTCGGTGCCCCTCGGCAACGCCGCGCAGCCGACTGATCTCATCCCATTCCGTCCTGACCTCCCCGTTCTCGTAGAAAGTCAGATCGGCCGAGAGCAGATCGGCGACGAAGGCACCGCGAGTGCCGACGACTTTGACGCTGCGTTCCTTGACTGGGCTGACCCAGTTGACGCTCATGGTGGCGATCACTCCCGAGTCGAGTACACCGATCACCTCGATGAGGTCCTCGTGGGGGCCGTCGACGACGGAATGGGTGACCGAGTGCATCGTCTCGAACGGGCCACACAACCACCTGATCAGGTCAATGTCGTGGGTAGCGAGATCGAAGACAACACCGACGTCACTAATGCGTACCGGGAACGGCCCAACGCGACGCGTCGACATGGCGTATACCTCGCCCAGTTCACCCTCCTGGAGGCGTCGCCGCATCTCGATGAGGGCTGGGTTGAATCTCTCGACATGACCGACGACGCCGATGAGGCCGGCGCTCTCGAATGCCTTGGCCAGCTTGCGGGCCGAATCGACACTGTCGGACACGGGCTTTTCGATCAGAGCATGAACTCCGAATTTGGCGAGCTTGAGCCCGACGGCCTCGTGCCGGTTGGACGGCACCGCTACGGACGCGGCGTCGATGCCGAGCGCGACGAGCTCCTCAGTGTTTTCGACGACGGGTATGCCGACCGCGACACGGTTCGGATCGCCGGCGGGGTCGGCTGCCCCGACCAACTCCACTCCCTCCATCTGTCTCCATATGCGGACGTGGTGACGCCCCATTGCCCCAAGCCCGAGTACCCCCACACGCAATGTCATTGCTTCGCCCCTTTTTTGATCGCGTCGATGACGTATTCCACTTCCCTGGTCGTCAGATCTGGCCTGATCGGAATCGAAAGAACCTCTGCGGCTGCCCGGTCTGTCTCGACGAGCTCCTCCGGGTCGGCGAAACGTCGGAACGCCTCTTGCCGGTGGCATGGGATCGGGTAATAGATGCCGTAGCCGATCCCGGCTTCTGCGAAGGCAGCGATGAGGTCATCGCGACGCTCGCTCCGGATGGTGTATTGGTGGTAGACATGCTCAGTGTCGTCGGCGACGCTCGGTGTCGCGACGATCGTGTCGAGACGCTGGTCGTACTCGCCGGCGATCTCCCGGCGGCGTTTGTTCCACCCGGAGACATTGCGCAACTGGATCCGGCCGATGGCGGCACCCATCTCGGTCATACGCGCGTTGCCGCCGATGAGATCATGGTGATACCGCTTCTCCATGCCATGGTTGCGCAGCAACTTGACCCGCTCGACCAGTTCCGAATCCCGGCCGGTGATCATGCCACCCTCTCCGGTTGTCATGTTCTTGGTCGGATAGAAGCTGTAGGTGCTCAAGTCTGCAAGCGCCCCGACGGGCAATCCGTCGCGCCTGGCGCCGTGTGCCTGGGCTGCATCTTCGATAATGCGCAAACCGTGCTTGTCGGCGATTGCGCGCAACCGCCGCATGGGGGCCATGTGCCCGTAGAGATGCACCGGGATGATTGCTCGGGTTCGGTCGGTGACCAGCGTGGCAACGTGGCTGGGCTCGATACAGAACGTAGCCGCGTCGATGTCTGCGAAGACGGGAGTAGCCCCAACGAGGGCGACCGCGTTCGCGGTAGCGGCGAAGGTGAACGAGGGGACGATGACCTCATCGCCCGATTTCACGCCCACGGCTTGAAGAGCCACGACGAGCGCCATCGTTCCGTTGCTGATGGCGGCTGCGTGTCCGGCGTCGAATTCGGCGGCGAACTCGTCCTCGAACGCAGCGACTTCCTTGCCTTGGGCCAGCATTCCGGATCGCATCACGCGGGTGACGGCGTCTATCTCCTCGTCACCGATGATTGGTGAAGCGAGATGGATCATTCGTCCACCTCTACAAGGCCGGTCACCTGCGTCACATAGAGCCTGCCGTCTGGTGAACGCCATGTCTCGCCGTGGCGTCGGAGGCGGTCGCCGTTGCGAGCAACCCAGCCGAGGTTGGTCGCCGGAACTCCGGCGACCAGTTCGTGGTCCAGCACGTCCCGGGTCACGACTGCGCCGGCGGCAATCATGGACCAGCGGCCAATCGTCACTCCGGCGACGACCACGGCTCCGGCGCCGATGCTGGCACCGTCGCGCACGATGACCGGTTCCGCGTTCCAATCGGTAGCGGACTTGGGCTCGCCCGCCTCGTTGACAGCGCGCGGGGAACGATCGTTGGTGAGGATGACCCCGGGCCCGATGAAGACGCCGTTGCCGATGCCGGCTGGAGCGAATATCTGCGCCGCGTTCTGGATCTTGCAGTTGTCGCCGACGGTGACGCCGGCATCGATGAAGGCTCCGCCGCCGACGACGCAGTTGTCTCCCACGACCGCGCCGTTACGAACGTGTGCCAGATGCCAGACGTAGGTTCCGGCGCCGATGGTGGCGTCGTCTTCGACGCGAGCGTCGTCGGCAATCATTCTCGAACCTCCTCGGGTTCCTCGGTTGGTTTCGTATGTCGTGCCGGTAGGTTCCAGACCATGGCTGCGGCGCGCGACAACCCGACCAGCAGCGCCCCTGCTGTCAATCCAGGTCCGAGGAAGCCATTCAGGCTCTCCGATCCGGCCAGCATGTCGGCGATGGTGTCGATCTTGAAGGGGTTGAATGCGGCAACGAGGATTGCTCCCAATGTGGCCAATCGCATGCGGGAGGAGACCGCCCCGCCGGCGAAGTCGTCCCGGGTTAGGAGGAACACGGGCAGCACCAGGACGATCATGTCGTACACGGAGTGGTAGATACCGGTGGCGACGGCGAAACAGATCAATACGATTGCAGCGTCGTTGTACGTGCCCAGAGAGAACACCGTCCTCCTCCGGTAGAGGAGCAAGGCGGCGCATCCGAACACGATGAGGGTGAGCAGGTTCTGAATCGAGGAGCTGAGGACGATGCCGAAGAACCTTGCGAACACGATGGGGATGTCGATTCGGCCGGTGGACGTCTCCGGTGAGATTCCGATCGAATTCGTTGCGCCGGTGAGATTGTCGAACAGGATGTCGATCATCGGACCCAGGCCGCCGGCGCGTCCGATGAATGGGATCATGAGAACCGCCGCCACAACGGTCGCTGCAGCCGCTCCTCGCCATGCTCGTTTCGTCCTGCCCGCTGCGGCGGTGAGAAGGGTCACCGGAACCCCGAATGTCGGCTTGATCAGTGACACGAACACACCGGAGGCACCGATGCGCTCCCTACTCGCGGTGAGAGCCAAATACGTACCGACTGTGAACAGAATCGCCGACTGACCGCTGAATAGAACGTTTCTCCCAGCCGTGCTGACGGCCACGAGCGTTGAAACCCCGACGACTACGAGGGCGGTAGGCCGGAAACGGGCCAACATCAACGACCACCTTGTGAGAAGGACGATGCCGACCATGTTGACGATGAGCATTGTGATCGCTGCGGCCGAGTAGCCGAGCAGAGCGAACGGTGCGTGAACCGCCAGGTAAGTAGGAGGATTCGTCCGGAAGGCTTGCCCAACCGGGTAGTTGGCCATGTAGTCGGGAACGTCCCAGGGGACCCGGCCGTCGAGCGCGGCCCGGACGGCGTAGTAGGTGCCATCGCGAAAGTCCCAGAACGTCCCCCAAACCGCATCGAGGTCGGTCGTGTAGTTGACGACGGCAGTGCGGATTATGAATGCGAGAGCGAGCACTGCCGCTGTGATTGCACCGATCCAAAGACGTCGTCGTTTGACGGTCATCGCAGGTCGGTCATGCGAGTTCTGCTCCGCCACTCTGGTGTCCATTTTGCCCCCGTTTGCCCCAATCCGCCACGAAGATTCAGCGAGTTGCGGCTGCTTCGCTTGCCACGGATAGGGGACTAGTGCCCTGTCAACTTCCAAGCTACATCGCGGAAAGTGGCCGAGCGGCTACTTTCAGAGGTGTGGGGGGTTTGATGACCCACAATGGGCCGAAAAACGACTGTGATGTGCTACTTGCCCTCGTAGTGCGGAGGGCGCTTTTCGACGAAGGCGAGCATGGCCTCGGCCAGGTCGTCGGAGTACAGGAATGCTGCGTTCCACAGCGCTACGGTGTCGAGGCCTTTCTCGACGTCGTATCGTCGTGCCGCGTTGAGCACAGCTTTGCTGCCCTGGACGGCCAGGGGGGAGTTGGCGGCGATTTGTCCGGCAAGCTTCATAGCCGCTTCCAGGACCGCCGCCGCGTCTGCGTGAACACCGGAGACAAATCCCATTTCCAGTGCTTCGGCAGCACCCCAATCCCGGCCTGTATAGACCAGTTCGGCCACCTTCCCGGGATCGATGATGAGAGGGAGGCGTTGCAGAGTGCCGACGTCGGCGACCATCGCGATCCTCGTCTCCCGAACCGAGAACACCGAGTCGGCAGCGGCCAACCTCATGTCACACGCTGTTGTCAGGTCGATCCCGGCTCCGATGCAGTGTCCGTGAATGGCAGCGATGACCGGCTTGGCGTTGTCGGCAACGGACGAGAACGTCCGTTGCATCAGCTTGATCTGCCTGAGCGTGTTCAGTCGCTTGGCGACCTGGGACGGCGACTGGTCTCCGCTGATGGCAGCAATGTCGCCTGCCATCACTGCTGGTCCGAACGCCATCAGGTCGAGCCCGACCGTGAACGACTCGCCCCGCGCTGCGATTACGATCGCCCGCACCGCGGGGTCACCGCCGATTGCCTCCATGATCTCCGGGAACTCGATCCAGAAGTCGGGGGCCATGGCATTTCGCTTTTCGGGTCTGTCGAGCCACACCACGGCGATGTGGTCTGCGAAGTCGACCTGGACTACATCGGATTGCGGATACTTTGTTTCGCTCATGGTTCGCAGCGTAGGGCTTCGGCTTCTTCCACCGCTTGGAGGGTGTCAAGGCTCAACCAGGAGCCACCTCCCTCGCCCCATTTCGACCAGGTGTGCTCTTCGACCCGGGTGGTCGCAACCAGGTCGAGGAGCCGACGCAGTTTGGACCCGCCTCCTGCAATGTAGCTCCGCAGCGGTTCGAGACACGGGGCCCGGTACACGGCGCATGTAACCTGGGGGTGACCATTCGCGATAGGTACTACGGCATCTCCGGGCGTAGCCAGCAGTCCGGATATCGTCGCCGGACGGAGCAGGGGTTGATCTACGGCAACAAGGAACACATCTCTCACATCGTGGCGGCTCAATGCAGTGAGAAGGCCGGCAGCGGGGCCATACCCTGCATCGGCGATGTCGGGAATAGCGCGGTGTCCCTCGAAAGGCCCTTCCCTACCCACGATGAGCACTTCGAGCCCCGTGGCGCCGATAGCGTTGACAACGTGACGTAGCATCGGCTCCCCGCGAAAGGGAACCAGAGCCTTGTCTGCTCCCATTCGCCTGGCCTTGCCGCCGGCGAGAACGATTCCTGTCGCCGAGTTCATCTGCGTATAGGCTATCGACTCTCTGCCATCGGGTGTACGCTCGAATGAGTCAATTTGTGTGGCAACCTGTCGATAGGTTCCTGTACAACCATTCGGGAGTTCCAAAGAATGAAACGTTATCTGCCTCTGTTCGTGTTCCTGGCGCTCGCCCTTTCGGCGTGCACCATCCGCTTCGACATCGGCCTGAATATCAATGAGGATGAGTCCGGTACATTTGCCCTGTTTGTGGGTATGGACGAGGAGCTTCGTGAACTCATGGAGACCGGTGGTGGTGAGGACGTCAGCATGACCGACGAGCTTGTCGACGACGCCCCGGAGGGGTGGACTGTTGAGGAGGTTACCGAAGACGGCTTTGAGGGTGCTCGCATTTCGACCGAGTTCGATTCCATCGAGGACCTAGAAGCAAAACTCTCTGAAATGAGTGAGGGCGGTGACGCTGGCATGGGCGGAACCGACTTGCTCTCCGGATTCGAACTCACCCATGAGGGTGACGAGTACAGCTTCAAGGCCGACGTTTCCGGCCTCGACGATGACCTCACCGGCGCAATCGGCGAGGGCGGCGGCGACATGATGTCCGGTCTCGACGCTTCGATGATGGAAGACCTTTTCGAGATCCGCTTCCGGCTGACCTTGCCCGGGAGCATTGGAGAGCACAACGCCGACACGGTGAACGGGAGTGAGCTCACCTGGAACCTGAGTATGACCGACGAGCGGGAGTCGTTGCATGCCTCGTCCACCACCGGCGGTGGTAGCTCGGCATTGCTAATCGGCGGAGTTGCCGTTGCAGCTGCCGCGGCCCTCGGAGTGGGTGTTGCCGCTTCCCGGCGGCGCAAGACCAAGGTCGAGGAGGATGCTGTCAGCAACGCAGCGAACCCGATCGACTAATCACCCCATAGAGAATCGAAGAACGCCTGTCCGCGGGGAGAGCGGGCAGGCGTTTCGTATTGTTGCGACGGGTGCGACCAACCAGAGCCGGCGCGATGGGCCTACAGCGGGTGCCTTACTCGGTAGGTGCTCCGAGCTGCTCGTGCATGACTGCACGAAGTAGGTCGACTGCCTGGATGATCTTTGGTGACGTGAGCGAGTAGTACGCCCACTGTCCATCGCGACGAGAAGACACGAGGCCCTTGTCCCGGAGGACGGCCAGATGCTGTGAGACGTTGGCCTGCGGAATCTTGAGGGCATCAACGAGGTCGGTCACGGTCACCTCTCCGTCGCGGAGGGCGTCGATGATCATCAAGCGCTTGGGGTCGGCGAGTCCCCGGCAAACGTGGGCGTGGAGACGAATCATCTCGCTCTTGACAGAAGTCATAGCCCCCATAATGCGACCCGGCATGGGATATTTCAAATCGTGCATAAGCGGTGTTACCGCGGTGCCTTGGCCCACGATGCGTTGGTCGGTCTATGCTCAACACTCCGGCCGACCGAGTTGGCTGGAAATAATAGGAGGATGGGGATGAAGAGATTCAATCTTCTGTTTGTACTCGTCATCGCTCTGACGCTGGTTGCGTCGGCTTGTGGTGGCGACGAAGCAGGTGAGTACGGTTTGGTCACGGACGGCACGCTAACGGTTTGCTCGGAGATTCCGTACGAACCATTTGAGTTCGAGGATGCAGGCGAGTACACCGGCTTCGATGTCGAGATGATGCAGGCCATTGCCGACGAACTCGAACTCGAGATGCAGTTTGTTGCCACCGGGTTCACCGCCATCACCAGCGGTGGAGCGATGGCTGCCAATCAGTGTGACATAGCGGCGTCGGCGATCACTATCACGCCAGACCGTGAGGAGAACGTAGACTTCTCCGATCCGTACTTCGACGCCGACCAATCATTGCTGGTCAAGGCCGACAGCGGCTATGCCGGTCTCGACGATCTTGTCGGCACTGACCTCGGCGTGCAGTCGGGCACAACCGGTGAGGAGTACGCCCAGAACAACGCGCCCGACGGGGTAACACTGCGCTCGTACGACAACGGCGGTGACCTGTTCCTGGCGTTGGAAGCCGGAGCAATATCCGGGATTCTGCAAGATCTCCCGGTCAACGGTTATCGGAGCACCAAGGACGATTCCGTCACGGTCGTTGCCACCTACACGACGGGTGAGCAATACGGTTTCGCCGTCCAGGAAGAAGGCAAGGAAGCTTTGCTCGAAGCGGTGAACGACACTCTGGCGACGTTGCGCGACAACGGCAAGTACGACGAGATTCACGGGAAGTGGTTCGGATAGAGTCGCCGGACTGCCGTTGAGTCATTCGAAGAGGGGGACCCAATGGGTCCCCCTCACTGTCAGGCGGAGGCGATGAAGAGAACCACAAAACAGAAGGCGATCCGCTACACCCTGTACGGGATCTTCATCGGTGCAGTTGGTGTAACGGCGCTGCTGGCGGATTGGGGCAAGATCTCCAATTCCTTCTTCAATACCGAGATTGCCGCCGAGATGTTCCCCGAGGTGCTGACCACTGCGGCGCGGAACACCATCATCTACACGATGTTCGCGTTCGTGTTCGGATTTGTCCTCGCGCTTGTCCTCGCCTTGATGAAGCTGTCGACGATCAGGCCGTACCGCTATGTGTCGATCACGTACATCGAGATCTTCCGTGGACTTCCTGCGCTGGTCACGATCAGTCTCGTTGCCTTTGCCATCCCGATCATGTTCCAGGGTGTGAGGATCCCGGGAGGGACCCTCGGCCAGGGGGCTATCGGTCTCGGTATCGTTGCCGCTGCCTACATGGCCGAGACAATACGCGCCGGGATCGAGGCGGTGCCTCGCGGGCAGATGGAGGCGGCACGGTCGCTGGGGATGAGCTGGGGCAAGGCGATGACTTTCATCATTCTCCCGCAGGCATTCCGCATCATCATCCCGCCCCTGACCAACGAACTGGTGCTGCTGATCAAGGACACATCGCTCTTCTTTGTCCTGGGGACGACGATCGAATCGAAGGAGTTGACGAAGTTTGGCCGAGACCTGATGACGGCGAAGTTCAACGGGACTCCGCTGACAGTGGTTGCCCTTGTCTATCTCGCCATAACCCTGCCGATGACTTACCTGGTGTCTCGGCTTGAGAAGAGGACGGCGGCTGCACGATGAGCGTTACTCCAGATACCCCGCCCCCGATCCAGATCCGTGACCTGCACAAGTACTTCGGGGAACTCGAAGTGCTCAAAGGGATCGACTTCGACGTCGAGTTCGGTGAAGTCGTTTGCCTGATCGGCCCGTCGGGATCGGGCAAGTCGACACTATTGCGCTGCGTCAACAGACTCGAGGAGCCGACCGCAGGGACGATTCTCATCGAGGGAATTGACATCACCGATCCAGAGACCGACGTCGACGCGGTGCGGACCCGAATCGGCATGGTGTTTCAGCAGTTCAACCTGTTTCCACATCTGACGGTTCTCCGTAATCTCAGCATCGCGCAGCGAAAGGTGCTGGGCCGCGAAACTGAGGAAGCTCATCACATTGCCCGACAGATGCTGGATCGAGTCGGATTGACCGACAAGATCGATGAGCATCCTTCCCGGCTCAC
>Ga0180430_10005681_pt1 | contig 10312 bp, 9 predicted proteins | sample SS_ome_9_FD_132999 | JGI IMG/M metagenome (GOLD analysis project Ga0180430, IMG submission 132999) | Hypersaline lake sediment archaeal communities from the Salton Sea, California, USA - SS_1_S_2 metaG | ecosystem: Environmental > Aquatic > Non-marine Saline and Alkaline > Hypersaline > Sediment... | reverse complement strand
CAATATCTAACGAGCTATCCCAATTATCTGAAATGTTGCTCATTGTGTTTTGCGACTCAGTGTTGTCGGTTGCACCATCAAGTTCCTCATGGATCGTTCCGTTAACATATCCACCTATAAAAAGTAGTGCGAATACAATAACTACTGCGAGGACCATAGGAACAAGGTTGCTATACCCTTCTTCATTTTTTACAAATTTGTTTGCCTTCATTTTCTATTTCTCCTTTATCTATATTTTGTGAACAAGAATATCGCACCTACTGCTGTTGCAAGGATTGTTATGATAATTGTCACCTGTACAATATCAAGTGAGCTATCCCATTCATCAGAAAGGTTGTTCATTGTGTTATTTGCTTGATCGTTAGTGGAACTTTCTTCAAAATTGTCCTGGATGGTGCCATTTATATAAGTTCCTACAAATAACATTGCAAAGGTTATCACAACCGCCATCACCAACGGCACAAGATTGCTATATCCTTTTATGTTCTTCACAAACTTTTTCAAGTAATATCACCTGCGTCTTATAGTTAAACAATTATGAAATACAATATTTAAAGAGTTACCCATAAGACAGATGTAATATGAAAAATAATTATATCTAATAACTAAAAATTACATATGTAATACTAACAGTAAAAAAAGGGGTTAAAAATTTGTATCAAGAAAAAAAGGTTGTTTTTGGGATGTAAAAACCCGTTCGGCTTTTTACCATATGCCTCCTTTTTTGTTAAATTTAAATATGCTTCCTTTTCTTGTTTTGATTTCTTTTACTTCTACATTTATCGGGACTATTATCCCCGTCATTCTATGTTTGTTAGTGCTACTTAAAGGTGGGAGTATAAGATCGTTATCAACTAATGGTTTGACTTTTATACCTATGCTTCTTGCAATACCTGTATGTTTTCTTTTATCTGGATAGGTAAAACTGCTTCTACCAAATTTTTCACATTCTTTGAATATTCTTCTCAATTCAACATTATATTGATCAGAATTTTTGACTGTAATAGTCTTCTTCATAATAACCATCTTGTTTTATTTCTTCCCATGGTTTTGTAATATAGATATATCCACAGTAGAATAGTAGTGCTATGTTGATCCATACAAACGCATAATATATTAGTATGAACGGGTGCATGTTGCTGTAGACGTTGTGTACAACATTTCCTGTGCTATCCCAACTGTATAGGTCTATGGCACTAAAACCATAGGCTACGATAAAGTTTAGGATGATGCTGAACATGATAAATATGTTTGCAGCAATTGCCTTTTGGAATGTTACTTCTACGAAGAGTAAAAATATTGTCAATATGAACAATACAAAACTCATTACAAGAAACATTATATGATAGTCTATTGGTATCTCCATATTTCTTCTTCCTCCTTATATCTGTTTTTTTTCTTTTTACTATTAAATAGGAACATTAGGACAAAGCCGAACATTGCAAACATCATTCCTAATGCTATTATAAGCCCTATGTTTTTTGGTCTATGTCCTCCACTACTTTGTGAAGTTGTAAAACTGAATGTTTCTACATAGCTTTCTGTTCCATCATTATATGTTATCTTCCAATAGTATGTTGTCTGATAGGTTGTTGCGTTTTCAAATACATGATGATATGTCCCGTTGGTTATGTTTTGTGCTTTGTCAAAGGTTTTATCTATGGTTGTGCTTGTATTCCAGTATAGCGTGTAGTTCATTTTTTGCCCTGTTGTATGGTTTATTGTAAAATGTATGCTTGGGTAGATGCTGTAGATTGTTGTTGTATTGGATGGATAAGGGTTTGTTAGGTTTATTGTTGGTGTTTCTGTGGTATTGCTATATGTCCCGTTGATAGTATTTATGATATTAGTCCAAGTTATAGTATCGTTGCTATATGTTCCATTTATGGTAGATATTATGTTAGTCCAAAAGGTAGAGTTGCTATATGTCCCGTTGATAGCAGATGTTATTGTGTCCCAAGTTTTTTCTGTGGTATTACTATAAGAACCGTTAATGGTGTTAATTATATTGTTCCAAGTTGTAATGTTTGAATATGAACCATTTATAGTGTTGATTATATTATTCCAAGTAGTTGTATTACTGTAACTACCGTTTATAGTGTTGTCTATACTTTTCCAACCTGTAGAATTACTATACGATCCATTGATAGTGCTGATGATAATATTCCAAGGTGTAGAATTAGTATAAGTCCCATTTATAGTGCTTATGATGTTGTTCCAAGTAGTTGTATTACTGTAACTACCGTTGATAGTGTTGATTATTGTTTTCCAGTTTGTAGAATTAGAAAAAGATCCGTTGATAGTATTAATTACTACATTCCAAGTTTGTTCATCTGGTGGTTCACCCCCTGCTGTCCAAGTCAAGTTTATACTGTCAAGACTAAGTGTTGCATTAAACTCTCCTTTAACCCTAACAGTACTATTTGTAACACTGCTAATATCGTCACCGTCACCGTTTAATCCACTTATGATTGTTGTATAATCTGTATATACATCAAAAATAGGTACACTACCTGCAGGTGGTTCACCCCATTCTCCAAAAGAATTTTCGTAACTATTTGCTATTACTTTTATATAACGTCCAACTTTATCTGTACTATCTGCTTCCACCCAGGTAAGTGTGTCTTGCCAGGTTGAAATATTACTTACAACAGGACTACCCCATGTACTATTATCACGACTTACCCAAATACTCACATCTGTAGGGTCACCATTACATTCACTCCTACCTCTAAACTTTGTAATCGTTTGGTTGCTACCAATATCTATAATAAAAGTAAGTGGGTTTGATGGACTTGCATCATACCAGTAATCTGTACCATCAAGAGCATCATCTAATTGTGTTCCTGCATCACCCATATAAGATGCATATATAAGTTCGCTACTACTAACACCATACCAACCCCTGATACTATAAGGGTCTATAAGACTAAATGTGCTGTTTGCTGTATTGTTTACCTGTGCATAGAATTTATCCCATGTTGTATCTTGCCTTGAAATATTTTCAGATATAAACTCAGCATCATTTACTGAAGCTGAATAACTTTTATTGATATAAACATGGTCAAGACAGAAATCACCTGTAAATGTTGCATCTATTTCAACGAGAAACCTAATCTGGTAAGTACCACTATAAGGATAGTTTGCACCACTTTCTGAATAAGCAAGTCCTCTATCCCAAGGGTCAGTATCTGCATAACCAGTATGACTTGGGGATGTAAGATTCCAGAGGTCATCCCAACTGCTACCGCTTCCTATCTGCACAGAACACCAGTCAAAATCATTATCACCATACATATGATAACGGAAATCAACAGTAATATTATCAGTAGAATTTACTGTAAAACTGTTGCTCACTATTGCGTAATAAGCAGGTGGACTTCCAAGTGGTGTACTTGAGGTTTCAGTATAAAGAACATCATCCCCGCTGAAAGGATTTTTATTAGTGCTTACGCCACAACCTGTACTACTTGAAGTTGTATAACCGTCACCGTACCACCAAGACTCTTCTAAACCCCCGTGGTTCCAATAGTCCGAAGGTTCTGTAGATATATAAGTTTGGTGGGCAAAACCTTTTTCAAAACCATCGAACCAATTCATTACTTGTGCGCCAACCCCGCCGCCTGTTGTATTATAATAACTTATAGCATAAGACATATTAAGAGTGCTTTGTTTCCAGTTTTCACTCGGGAACGTCGTATTAAAATAGTTTGTAGTGTACGGTGTAGTTTCAAAACTACTATAAAAACTAATGTTATTCTGTGTATCATTTGCAGTAGTTTTCATATAGTAAATAGTATCATAAAGTGTAATATGTCCGTTTAAATCTACAGATACGCTTTCATTTAATACAGAAGTGTTTTTTTGTAAATGCGTCCAGGTGCTATTATCAGTAGAAATATAAAAACTTACATTACTGTTATTACCATCGACATCTGTAACAGTAACATTATAAACTTGTGATAAACTAATATTATAAGCATTGTTAGATGGGTTCGGATTTGTAATAGATGGTTCAGTATTACCCCACCCGGGTATATAACCACAATACACCGCAACCGGAAACGCCGTCGTATGACTAAAACCCGAAGCGGGATCAGATAAAGATATTACGCTGGCGCTTGTACCATATGCGCCCACGTGACTACCTGAAGACACTTCGGCAATTTGTGTTGTTCCATAAACATCTGTTGTTGTAGTAATAACTATATAATATTCTTCGTCATCTTCTAAAAAACATTTAGTATTAGCCGTTAATGTATGATAACCTATAGTAGTTGTTGATGTTGTATCAGAAAGTGATAACCTATCAGTAATTGTATTACTTTCATTTTTATATAAACCCATTTGTATAGTATTACCTGCGGCGTTACTTGTTAAATAAAATGAAAAGTTTTCTAAATATCCGGTTTCCCCCGGCCCAGCTCTATAACCTCTTACGTAACAATTACCACTTGAGTGAATTGTCATTCCAGTAAAACTCCCTTTATAACCAAAAGTAGGATCAAGTTCGTAACTTTCACCCTCTTGTAAATCTACATTTGTTATAATTCTAAACCAAAAGACGTCTTTACCATTAATGTTTTTAATACCGTGGTTTACTCTTATAGTATCATTATCAAGCATTGGTATTAAATCACTCCAGTTAAAAAATACGGTATAGTTTTCGTTAGTACCATTAATAGGGTAAGTCAAAGTATATTCTAAACGATCTGTTTTATTAACATAGTTTAAAACCCTGGCGTCAATACCAAAGGTAAAACGGTATTTTGTAGTAAACGGGCTTGTAAAATTTAGCGTTACCTTTTCGCTTGCGTTATCGTCGCTTCTAATCCTACTAATATTCAAATAGTCATCTAAGTCTGTCCCTTGATAATCATCCACCCAAGTCTGTTGTACTGGATGCCACCCCTCCATATTCCAAGCACTATGCCTTCTAAACTTCTGCCAGAAAAAACTCCAATTCACAGTTTTAAAAGTTGTCTCATCCATCCCAAAACTGTTACTTGGTGGGATAAAATCTTCATAAAAATAAGGTTCAGGCTCAACAGGAGGGTCATCAGCTAACAAGTCTTTAGTTTCAACACCGCTAAGTGTTTCTTGAATAACCTCTAAACCGCTTTTACCATTAAAAACTGGGAAAAAAAGAAGAGTAAAAACAGTAAAACCAAGTATAAAACTGGCTACAAATAACAAAGAAAGTTTAAAAGCATCTGTTTTTCTACTTTTTTTGTTTTCATCCATCCTAATATTTAGCCTCTATAGTACAATTCCAAGCCAAACTACCATCATCAGTAATCCTGTATCCATCACTTGCATCATCCCAATAAAAATTGATATAGATATAACCTGTACCATTTTGAGATACTACACCGCCACCACTTGCACCAGTAACATCACCATACTGAGCTACACCTGTGATTGTCTCATCACCACTAACTGTAAGTATGCAACGACATCTTGAACCTATAAAATCAGATCCGTCTTTAACACTATCATTGAAACGACAGCGGACAACAAAATAGAACGGGTCTTCGCTTTTAAGGTCTGTATCAGTGTTATCTGTATCTACAAAACCGCTTACGTTACCCCATGCATCATATGATGCATTGTTTGCCAGTGCAGACGTTGGAGTTGCTGCATAATCCAGACAAAACGTACTCAGCCAACCCTGGCTGTTAGCACCAGGATCATTTTCACCAAGCATAAAACTATAACTATCAAGCTCAGCTACTACTTTCCAACTGATGTCTTTTCCTCCATCAAATATTGGTATATCTCTCATATTGTCGCTGTTGTTTATAACACTGATACCAATAGAAGCAAATACTACTGCTACGATTAGACTTGTAATTAAACCTGCTTTTATAACTTTGTTTTCTTTATCAATCATTTCTTTCTACCTCTTTTTAAATCTTTTATATTGTTTAATACGACCAAGGTCGATATTAGCGTTAAAGCCACGTCCAAGTTCTGGCTGTTTCAACATCTTATCATACTTTTTTTCAGCTTTACCCAAGGTTTCATATCTTACACCGTTTTTGGTTGTAAAACTTACATCCTTTGGCATAATATTGAAATCTGCTTCTACAACTTCATGTGGCCTGGTCTTCACACGATATATCCTATGCCATCTTCCATTTTTTTCATAAGCAGTCTGTTCTACATATGCCAGGTCTGCGTTTACTGATCTATCTATGTTTTTCTCTATTTCTATAGCATGTTTTTTAGGGTTGGTACTATATACATCTATATCATATGTGTCCCGTTGGGATTGTTTATCTACCAGTTGATTTACTGCAAATGCACCATAAATTACATTCTTATCACGTTTAGCCTGATGCAATATTGGATTTACTACGGCTTTTCCCCGCTTCTGACGCAATTCAAAATAATCAGACATAGATGCTTTAGGAAGATGTGTTCCTGTGTTTATAACCCGTTTCTGTGGCTTTTTTTTACTAAATATGCTCATAATATCTATTTCCCCCAGTTTTTAGATGCAAATAAGGCTGTAAACAACCCTGCAAGTGATACGATAACGATTGCTGCACCGAAATCTCTGAACTGTTGTATTTCTGGTGCAATAAATATTGCTGTTGTACCAAATATTCCAAATATTATACAGATTGCTACTGCTGCAGCAATTGCAGATTTGTTAAGTGCATAAACGTAACCGATTACACCCATGAATAATAAAGGATATACCCAACCTCCGAAGATGTTTTCATATCCACTGATAGCGAAATCTATCCAGTTAGAGTTTATCTCAGTCCAATTTATATTCAACAGGATACTAAACAGGTTCATGTTAGGCATCCCCCTGTGTCAGATATTCTGCTGCTGTTATTATAAACAAAAGCATAAAACCTATTGCACCAACAAGTAAAAGATAACTATTGATCGGGTAATTTTCCAATGCAGGTTTACTCATTTGATACATATTTACCAGTATGTTAACCATGAATAATAATACAAACGGTGCAGGACTGTGTGTCTTCCATGCTGCCAATACTGCTGCACCCATCAATACCAGGGAAAGGCCGAGACTGAAAATGTTTTCTGTGTCACCGAAGAATATAGCAATAATATTATTCCAGGTTATTCCATCTGCCAAATTTTCAAATAACTGTTCACTGTCTTGTGGATCTCCAGAACTATCTACTGGAAAATTAGGGTTCTGCCCATATTCTTCTGTCTGAAATATGTTTAAAGATATAAACATTATATTAAATATATTCAAAAATATTAAAAAAAATAAAAAAACATAGATTTTTTTCATAGATTACTACCCCCTCTTTTAATCAGTATAAGTGCTATGCCTACGACAACGATGACAAGACCAAGTGTGATATAGCTGACTGTGCTGTTGATATATACGAGTGTTGTACTAAATGCCATATATAATCCTGCACATATAATACCCAGTCCTACGTTTGCTTTTCCAAATACTACTAAAAAGAACATGCATGGAAGGAATATTATAAGGAATTTTACAAAACCGAGACCCCATGTTCCAAATATTGCATCCCACATGTTTTCTATTTCAGCTTCAGGTGTCCCTACATCATATGGATATATTTCTTCTATTAATAGAATTGTATAATCAAACTCGCTATGGTTTACAAATAATTTAACAAGATATTCCATACTTGCGTTGTAACCAGAAAGGCTGATGTTCCAGCTACTGTCCCCTGTAAGATTATAGTAATATAATGGAGTTAATGTAAAATTATAAAACCTGTATAATATCATATGCGTATTTGTTGTATTACTATTTATATCCAGATAAGAAATATTTATTACTCCTGTGGCATTGATGCTACCTGTAAGGTCTAATATTTCTTCAGGGGTTACTATATCTGGAACGTCTCCCTCTTCATATTCTAATACAAACTGTAGATAAAGTTCTTCATATATTCCATAAGAAATGTCTACAGGTCTAAAACTATCAGTATATGTTGTATATCCTGTTTTACTAATAGATATAATATAGTTACTATCTGGGATGAGGCTAACACTAAGATGACCCCCTGCACCTGTCTCTCCGCTTTCCACTGTATCAAATTGATCATAATCTGTTTCGTTTGCTGTGTCATTAATATATCTCTTGATAACAACATATGCGTTTCTAATAGGATCGTTATCTATGTCTTTCACATCTATTATATAATCTACAGCATAATCAATGTCACCAGTACAATAATATTCTACTCTTAACTGTGTACTATTCTCATCGAGTGCGTCTGCAAGAACTATTATTTTATTTCCTGACAAGGAATAGTTGCCTTCATCTACTGCATCCCATCCACCATAGATGCTGTTATTCCATACATATACCATTTCTATCTCATCGGGACTACATTCAAGTGTATGTGTCTCATCTGTGGTATAATCTCCAATACCAAAAATATCTGTAATCAAAGAGGTGTCATCGGTTTCTGGTGGTATATACCAAGGTTCACCGCTTTCACCAGATGGACTGCCTTCGCTACTTGCAGGTAGATAAAAGTTTAATGTAGTCCAAACATTTTCATATAGATCAATTACCTGTGTACGAGTTTTATATCCCTGTTTTTGTATTTTTACTGTAATATCTTGTCCGTTAGGGACATCTTCGGTGTCAACTCGGAAAGGGTTATTCTGCGATGTGTTTTGATATACTTCTTCAGTAGCCGGGTTAAGTATGAATACAGTATAGTTTCCAATAGCGATCCAAGGTTCATCTTCTTTATACACATTGACTTCAAGTCCACCCCATATAAGATTGACATATAAACTCTCCATATATTGTCCATCTATTATCCCTGCACCCCAACCACGAATATAGTTGATACTGCTGACACCTGAAACGGTTTCAGATGTCCCTGTACCATTATATACTTGAGTGCCGTTTGTTGGATCTGTAGGCCAAGCACCTGTTCTACTTCTAACTATTGTAATACTTGCATTAGTACCTTTATCCCAAGTTATAGCAAGTTCAGAACTTTCTATATCTCCTGTAAAGTTTTGTGGCGGCTGTGGCCTGGTACGTTGTTCATCTGTATCTGTAGTGCTACCATATTCTACACCGTTCCAAGCCCAAGCTCTATAATAGTAATGTGTACCAGGGGTAAGCCCTTTGTCTTTATATGTACTAAAACTATAATTGTTTATTACTTCTGTACCAGTAGTAAGTGTTGGATAACTACCTACTCGTCTCCTTATCATAGTTGTATCACTGGTTTCTCCTTTAGTCCAAGAAAGATTTATTTGTGTATCATTATAGATAGCTGCAGTAAAAGCAGATATGTCCCCTGCTTCTGCAAGTGTTGTACCGTTGTCTGTAATGTTGGTTTCACTCCAAAGCCAACTACTTGGATTGAAACTATATGCACTAAAATTATAAGTCTGGTTTTTAGCAAGACCAGAAGCAGTATCTGTAGAACCTGTAGTATTAATTACTTCTACACCATTAGAACGATTAGGAAAACCACCAACACCCGATGCATTACGGAATATTACAGTACGTGTAGCATTTGTCCCTTTATTCCAACTAAAACTTATCGATGTTGTTGTACTGCTTGTATCTTGTAAACTATTAGGTGGTCCAGGGTTTGTATAATTGTCCCCTGTATTATATGATGCTGAAAAAACATTGCTTGTACTATTATATCCCCAGAAACTATAATAATATCTTGTACCATAATCGAGGCCAGTATGGTTATATGTTAGGTTAGAACCGTTATATAATAATGTTCCTTCTGAACGTGAGGTTGGATAAGCAGTTTTACTATAATGGATCACAGCATCAGTATTATTTTCATCCCGCACCCATGTAAGATTTATAGCTGTACTGTTATAGTTTTCAACCGTTACAGAGGTTATACCACTTGGAAAACCGCCGATTTTCCAGTATGGCGACCATGTTGTATATTCGTATCCTTCTACATCTACGCTATATCCAAAACTTGCTGTTGCCCATGTTAAATTATTGCTTGAAGGTGGAGAAGCGGGAACAGTTACTTCTACTTCATAATCAAAGCTTTCTTCTTCCCATCTTGTGCCTGCAAGGACTACGCTATTAAAAATTAAAAAGAAAAGAAGTATGAATGCTATTATCTGGTTTCTTTTAATCAACATATCTATACGCCCTCACACGATAATATTTGTAACCCCATTCCACGTTGCTTGTATAATTAAAATGCACATATGTTACCCCGTTTGATACATATTCATAGTAGTTTACACCATAGTTGCTATTGTTTATATCTGTTATATTTGCGTATTGTGAACTACCGTCAAAAACTGCAGAGTTGCTTATTTCTATATT
>Ga0180430_10005680_pt1 | contig 10312 bp, 8 predicted proteins | sample SS_ome_9_FD_132999 | JGI IMG/M metagenome (GOLD analysis project Ga0180430, IMG submission 132999) | Hypersaline lake sediment archaeal communities from the Salton Sea, California, USA - SS_1_S_2 metaG | ecosystem: Environmental > Aquatic > Non-marine Saline and Alkaline > Hypersaline > Sediment... | reverse complement strand
TGCCGTACAACCCGTAAATTTCTTGGTATTGATCTTGAACGTAACCAGGTCTTTACAGACGCCTGCCGGACAGGTTTGCTTTTCGATATGGGCCAGATACTCATCTTTAAAGTATCTTAAGGTAGATAACACCGGATTCGGCGCCGATTTACCCAGTCCGCACAATGAAGAAGAAATGATCTGCTCGGCAAGTTCCTGAAGCGTATCGATATCTTCCAGCACTCCCTCGCCCTTTTGGATCTTGTTCAGGATCTCCAGCATGCGTTTGGTCCCGATCCGGCAGAAAGTGCATTTGCCGCAGGATTCGTTTTGTGTGAAATTCAGAAAGAATGAGGCAATATTGACCATACAGGTGGTATCGTCCATGACGACCATACCGCCCGATCCCATGATCGCACCGAGTTTTGACAATGAATCGTAATCCACAGGCGTATCGAGGTGTTCTTCCGGGATACAACCGCCGGAAGGACCGCCTAACTGAACAGCTTTGAATGGTCGGTCGTTCTTAATACCGCCGCCTATATCGAAAATGATCTCACGCAGGGTGGTTCCGATGGGGACTTCCACCAATCCCGATTCTTTAATCTTACCTGCCAAGGCAAATACTTTTGTGCCTTTGCTTTTCTCGGTACCGTAAGCCGCATAGGCATCTGCACCGTTATTAATGATCCAGGCGATATTCGCATAGGTCTCAACGTTATTGTTATTAGTGGGCTTTTTCCAGAGTCCGGATTGCGCGGGGAAAGGCGGCCGCAGTCTGGGCATGCCGCGCTGGCCTTCGATCGACGCGATCAGGGCCGTTTCTTCACCGCAGACAAATGCGCCGGCACCTTCTTTTAGCTTCAGGTGCAATGAAAAACCGGATCCGAAGATATTATCACCCAGATAACCTTTTTCTTCAGCATCTTTTATGGCTTGCTTTAAACGGCGCACGGCCAGAGGGTATTCCGCGCGGCAATAAATGTAGCCTTCGCTTGCCCCGATGGCATAAGCGCAGATCGCCATGCCTTCCAGTACCGCGTGGGGATCACTTTCCAGGATATTTCGATCCATGAAAGCCCCGGGGTCACCTTCATCGGCATTGCAAATAATATATTTCTTATCGCCCGCCGCATCTTTCGCGAATTGCCACTTCAGTCCGGTTGAGAACCCCGCACCACCGCGGCCACGCAGTCCCGATGCTTTGATCTCATCAATGACCGCTTGGGATTCCATGCGTTTACACACTGTCTTTAAGGCTTTATAGCCGTCGCGTGCGACATATTCGTCAATATTATCCGGATCGATCACGCCGCAGTTGCGGGTGGCGATCCTGACCTGTCGGGCCAGTTTTTTATTCGCCGGTGCGTCATCTTTCTCGGAGATCAATAATTTCTTTTCGGGAGGTGTGTTCTCGACGAATTTTAGCACATCACGGGGAGACAAGTTACCGTATACGTGACTGCTGCCGGTCCTATCAATCACCTCTACCATGGGTTCGGCGTAACAGAATCCCAGACAGGCCGTTTTTTTCAACTCTACCGACTCCGGCAGGGCTTCATGGAAAGCATCGTAAACCGCTTGCGCTCCGGCAGCCAGTCCACAGCTCGCCATTCCAACTTTTATTGTTTTAATTACCATAAGCTATTCGTATTTATCCAAGATTTTTTCGAGCTTATCCGAGGCCAGCTTACCATAGGTATCCTCATTGATCATGATCACCGGTGCCAGAGAACAGCAACCGAGACATGCCACTTCCATAAGGGTAAAACGGCCGTCGTCCGTGGTGTTTTCTTCTTCCGGCAATTCCAAAAGTGTTCGAAGCATGGAAGACAGCGTATCTGCACCCGACACATGACAGGCTGTTCCCTTGCAGATTCGTATGATATGCCGGCCCTGGGGCTTTAAACGGAACATGGAATAGAAAGTTACTATTCCAAAGAGCTCCGCTGAAGGAATGCCGGTAAGTTCTGATATCTCACGAATGCTATCTTGGGAAATATAGCCCTCAATTTCCTGAACTTCCTGCAATATTGGGATTGCAGCACCACGCACACCTTTGTACTTCTTGATGACGTTTAAAATTTGTTTATTCATATTGATGTTAAGTTAAGAAAATGCGCTTTTTTTTCAAACAAATTTCTTGAGTTATGAGTGATAAGTTATGAGTGATGAGTACCCAAATACAGTGTTGAGTTATAAGTTATCAGTTATGGATTGGTTTACACTTTATTAAGGATACTTTTTGAGGTGATTATTGCTGATGTGATCATTTTGTGTAATTCATTAACTTTGGAAATCAATTCTTCAAAATCATTTTATTTCAAATAATGAGAATCCTTTAGAAGATTTAACCAATATTCAGTTTCTATGCATTCTTTTTGAGATATTGCCAATTTGTGAATAAAATCCGCTCTGCTTTCGGCATGCTGCGCTTCATTCGCATTTGCTTCGATCGAAGTTCCACATCTAACTAATTGTTTACTTAAAGTGAATTCTTTCTTTTCGATTCGAATATTATCATATTGCTTAATAATTTCTAATGAAAAATCATAACTCTTTGATAAAATAGCACCTTCTTTTTTCATCCCAACCTCCAATTTTATTATATGAAAATAAATCAACTCATCAATAATTTAAAGCCATAATTTTCATCTGTGACCCTGATCACAAATTCTAACTCTACTCATAACTTATCACTCATAACTCATAACTTAAATGTATTGTGTATAATTAACTTTTTCACTATTATCCCATGATGAAAGAACTACAGAAAATACAACTCTTCTCACTATTGAAAAACATTCCTTATGAGAATGTCTCAAAAATATTACGACTTGAAATGCCCCCTTCGGAACGTCCCCGCGACAGCCGGACACTCTTATCGGATCACCGGGAACTCCACTTCGGCGGAACCTGTTTCTCACTGGTTAACCTTGTGATCAAATCCCTATCCGTTGAAAAGATAAACGCATATGCAGTACGGGCAGATATTCATCGCCGTACTTTCCCCCATTTCTTTGCCATTGTGGAATTTAATAATAAAAAATACCTCATTGATCCCGGCTATTTGATCAATATCCCTTTGGAGATACCGCAAGACGGTGTTTCAATTCAGCGAAACGGTGTGATCGATTTTGTGGTGCAAGAGATCACAAATGGTCAATATCAGTTACAAACCATCACGAACGGCCAGCATAAAACACGCTACACTTTTCATATTGAAGCTCTGAGCGATGAAGAATTCCACACAATGTGGATAGAATCTTTCGATTATATGAATGCCATTGTGGCATCCCGTTTTATTGATGATAAATTTGTGTATATAAATGGAAGCTATGTTCAAATCCGCAGCAAAGGAAATATTGATAAATACGATTCTCAGGAAAAAGCGCTAGACTATTTGAACCGCTATTTCGAATTGGATGAAAATATCATCATAACGGCGAAAGAGCTGTTGGATAAACATCGTAAAGCAAGCCGCTAAGGTGTAAAAGCACACAATACCCTCACACAAAGCCACCAAGTACCGCAAAGCCTCTAAGAAGAATCTTTTTGTCAACAAAGTACCATTAAGGCACTATTGATCGATTTTTTGGGTTGTTATTTGATTATTAAGGGTAGAGACGCGATTAATCGCGTCTCTACCCCAAATACCTTTATCATTCCATTTAGACAAATAATATTATTCAAAGAGATCAATGGGAGCGAAATCTTTGTAGGTTAATATTTTCCAATAATTAATCAGCTCCGTAGGAGCAGCATATTTAGCATTGAAAGTATCGCACCTACGGCGCTAAATTTCAAAAATAATGAAATATCCTACAAAAGGTATCATCTCTACGGGATTTACTATACTTTTAGCGTATCCTATTACTTTTATGTCCACCATTAATTGTATTCTTTTTGCTTTTGTGTACTTAGTGGCTTTGCGAGAGGTGCATTCTTAGAGTCTTTGTATGAGGTCATTTATATATTGTCAATTTTCATCTTTTTCACTAAAATCACATGATGAAAAACTAATCAAAGAGGAGATAGCGTGACAGGAAAAGAGAGAATATTTAAAGTTCTGTCGGGAGAGATGGCGGATATGGTGCCCTGGGTGCCGTTCGCAGGTGTTCATGCCGGCAAATTGTGCGGGTATCATGCCACTGAGGTCCTGAAAGACGCAGATAAACTCTATGAATCCCTAATGAAAGTCCATGAGACCTACCTCCCGGACGGTCAACCGGTCATTTTTGACCTTCAAGTTGAAGCTGAAATTCTCGGCTGTGAGCTGATGTGGGCTGAGGACTACCCTCCCTCGGTCGTTTCGCACCCGCTTGCGGACGCATTTATCATTCCGGATACACAAATCACGAAAAGTGATGGCAGGATCCCCATCATTCTTGATGTTATGAAACGCATGAAGGCCTCTGTCGGCGCGGAAACGGCGCTCTACGGACTTATCACCGGCCCCCTGACCCTTGCAACCCACCTGCGCGGATCCGAGCTTTTTATGGACACCTATATGGAGCCGGAAAAAGTGCAGGAACTCATTAATTATTGTACGGAAATAGCAAAACAAATGAGCGACCTGTACATAGACGCCGGCATGGATGTGATCGCCGTGGTCGACCCCGTTATCTCACAGATCTCTCCGGATATGTTCGAACAATACCTTAACATACCGTTAAGCGGGCTTTTTCAATATATCAAAGATAAACATGCCTATTCCTCTCTCTTTGTCTGTGGTGACGCCACTAAAAATATGGATGTCATGTGCCACACTCATCCCGATATGATCTCCATTGATGAAAACATTGATATGGTCGCTGCTAAGAAGATCACAGACGCTCACGGGATCATCATTGGCGGCAATATTCCGTTGACAACCGTGATGCTCCTGGGCAATCAGCAGGATAATGTCAAATTTATCGTAGATTTTCTTGATATGGTTGATCACGATAACCTGATCGTATCTCCGGGGTGCGATATGCCTTATGATACACCCATCGAGAATTGTATCGGTGTAATGGATGCCCTAAGAAATCCCGATTCCTACAAGCAAATGCTCGAAAATTACACTAAAGCCGAAATAGATATCAAGATCGAATTACCTGAATACAATAAACTCGATAAACCGTTGATCGAAGTCTTTACCGTAGACTCGGCTTCCTGTGCCGCCTGTGGTTACTTGAAACAAGCAGCCATGCGGCTTTTTGATGTATTCGGGGATAAGATAGATGTGATCGAGTATAAGATCACCGAAATCGAGAATGTGGCCAGAGTTAAGAAGCTTGGAGTAAAGAACCTGCCGGCCATATATGTGAACGGTAAGTTATACGTATCCTCGATCATCCCGAATCACAATGAATTTGTCGACCACATAAAAAAACTGATCTGATGGAACTTTATCTTTTTTCCGGCTTTTTGGGCAGCGGCAAGACCACGACCATCATTGCATTGAGCAAGTTCCTGATGGGTCAAGGCAAGAAAGTGGGCGTTGTTACCAATGACCAGGGAAAATACCTGGTCGATACGGCTTTCATGAAAGCCAACGATATCCCGGCGGTGGACGTTCAGTCCGGGTGTTTCTGTTCCAATTTTCAAGACCTTGTCCAACAGCTTGACGAATTAAAAGAAAAGGTCGATCCCGATATCGTCTTTGCCGAATCCATCGGCTCGGCCGGCAATCTGGTCGGCACGGTTCTACAGCCCCTGCTACAGAGGTCATCATATAAACCCAAAGCGCTTGTTTCCATCGTTGATGCACGACTGTTAATGCGTGTTATCAACAAAGAATACCTGCCCTTTTCAGACTCTGTAACTGCGACGTTCATGAATCAAATGATCGAATCTGATATTTTGATAATCAATAAGATAGACATGGTTACCTTGAATGACATGGACCGTATAATAAGTGGATTTCCCGAGCTTTTCGGAGATAAGGCTTTCATCTTTCAATCCGCACTTTCAGCCACTGATATTAAGAAAACCTATGCCCATATCAAAGCCCTGGAAAGCACGGTGAAAGAGGATATTTTATTCGATGCCCACCTACACCAAAAAGCTTTGGACAGACTGGAATGGAGTGAAGAGGTATTCGAGCTTGAAAGCGATGCGAATGTAAAACAAACCATTGTGACACTGATCGAAGACCTTTTGGTGAAACATAAACAACACGGGCATATTATTGCACACATAAAAGTGTTGATTGAAAATTCCGGAAAACCATTCAAATTGAGCATAAGCTCATTAGACTCTGATGAATGGCGCGATGAATTGGAAGAGTTTTCATCGAAAAAAGCAAAAGTCATTATTAATTCAAGGGTTCAAAAATAAACCATTTAAGTGAAATATTGTAGCGACACGATGCATCGTGTCGTTACTATTTTTTATTACATAATTTAATTATAACACAGACATTCATGGACATTGTGGACGTTTGTGAAAACCCCGACCTATGGAGGGGTTGAACTTTAAATATTTATAACAATCTAAAAGAGTTCAACCCTTTCACAAGGTCAGGGTATCACTATTTTTCCTTAATTTATCATATATCGACTTTCTTTAATTTCTCTTTCACATTTTTCCTTATTAATATTAAATTAGCGTTCGTAAGGATATAAGGAGTATTATTCATGATAAGACGCATTTCTACCATTCTAATTGCATGTTTTTCATTGGTTTTGGCAGATGAGGGCATGTGGCTGATGTCACAAATAGAAGACCTGGACCTGAATAGTAAAGGTTTTGAGATAGAAAGCAAAGCGATCTACGACGAAGAAAACCCCAGTTTGCATAATGCTATTGTCTGGTTGGGTGGTTGTTCGGCAGCTTTTGTTTCCTCGCAGGGGCTGGTTCTGACCAATCACCATTGTGCCTACGGTTCATTACAGAGGGCTTCGGCAAAAGATGGGATCGACTATGTCCGATCGGGCTACCTTGCCGATGATCAAACAAAAGAGCTCCCCGCTCCGGGACAGTACGCTTATGTTCTCAACTCCATCGAAGATGTTAGCAAGGATGTATTCAAAGCGGCCAGAAAAGCCAGTGATCTTACTCAGCGGGAGATATTGATCAAGAAAAAGATCCGGGATATCATTGAAGAAACGGAAGGAAACCGGGAAGATATCCATTGCAAGGTTGTTAAACTGTTTGAAGGTCAAGAATACAGGAAATATACCTACACCAAATATCGTGATGTCCGCATTGTCTACGCACCACCGGAATCCATCGGTAAATACGGTGGAGATATCGATAACTGGATATGGCCGCGGCATACCGGTGATTTTACCTTTTATCGCGTTTACATGGGTCCTGATAGTCTGCCTGCATCATATTCGGAAGAGAACATCCCCTTAATGGTGAACAACTGGTTGAAGGTCGCAACGGAAGACCTGAAAGTCGGAGATCCAGGCTTTATTCTTGGTTTTCCGGGAGTCACCACACGCTATCGCACCGCAGCGGACATTGAATACTCTTTGGAATACCTTTACCTCCCCTATATCCAGCGATACAGGGATTACCTCTGCATGATCGAGGATATCTACAAAAAAGACCCGGATGCCAGAATGCGTTTGGCATCGGTTTATGCCGGCATTGCAAATTACATGAAAAAATACCAGGGTAATGTGGATGGCTTTCAGAAAACGAACTTTATTGATGAACACCTGCAAATGGAAGACCAACTGAAAAGCTTTGTTAATTCCGATAAAAAGCTGAAAAAACGTTATTCCCATTTATTTGATGATATGAACACCTTAATGGAAGAAAAAAAGGGATACTACGAATACGATAGCATTCTTGACGGTTTTGGCTATTACAGCGGTACCTTGTTTTATCTTGCGAATAAAGCTTACGAAAATGCACGTGAAAGAGAAAAACCGGAAGCGGACCGGGACCCGGATTTTTCAGAAAAGCGGAACAGAGAATTTGTTGAAAGGGCAAAATACAGATTTTACAGTTACTATGAAGACTATGACAAACAAGTCCTTGAATATGCTTTGAACAAAGCAAAGAACGCGCCTGACGGATTTTATTTCTTTGAGCTGCCGGCTGATGTAAACCTATGGGTCGAAAATGCATATAAAAATACAAAGCTGGCGGATTATGATTATATCCGGGATCTGTTTGGCATGAGAGCTTCTCAGATCGAATCGCTTGATGATCCCATTGTACAGCTTGCCGTCAAGCTTTATGCCCCGAAACTAGAGAAAAAAGAACGGATGAAGATCTGGGATGCCCGCATGAACGAATTGCGTGAACAGTATATGGAATTACTGGCCATCTATACCCGGAAGCCCCAATATCCCGATGCGACAGGCACCCTGCGCTTCACCTATGGACATGTTGAAGGCTACAGTCCGAAAGATGCGGTCTATTACAAGCCTTTTACCACACTATCAGGTGTCATAGCCAAAAATACGGGTGAAGAGCCCTTCGATATGCCCGAAAAACTGGCAACAATCAAAGATCCGGGTAATTACATAGATCCCGAGTTGAATGACGTACCTTCCTGCTTTCTGATAACGACTGATATCACGAATGGGAATAGCGGATCATCGGTAATGAATCGTAAAGGTGAGTTGATCGGACTTGCTTTCGACGGCAATTACGAAGCCATGACCAGTGACTGGATGTTCCTACCGGAGATCCAGAGAACCATCGCTGTGGACATTCGTTATGTACTCTTTATAACAGATAAGTTTGCCGGCGGAACATGGATCGTGGAAGAGATGATGAATGATCAATGATGGATTGCACCGATTCAAAACCGGTGTTACTGATCAATAAAAAATATTACTCTCCAGAATAATAAATTGTCATCCCGGAAAGCTGAACGAAGTAAAGCTTATCCGGGATCGGTATAATTTCAACCGGGTATTTTATTGTGAGGAATGAAATTTATTCGATCCTGAGTCAAGCTCAGGATGACGCATGCTATATTATGAGTTAACTTATTTTTTTATTCCAGATGTATGGAACAGGCATGCCAGTTCCATACAATAATTATTCTGTTTTTAATGTATCCGCCGGCACCGGCACCCCAAAACTCACCTCAACCGTATCCAGAGCGGGTCCCAAAGCATAAATGGAATCAATGTATTCCAATAATGCGTTGGGATCATTGGACGGATTGCTCATAAGATAGACCATGATCATTTTTTGAGCGGTAGAGTTGTTTTTGTACAGTGACTTTTGCATCATCACATCTGATGCCTGAAGCTGGGTTTTCATGGAGTTCATAGAATAGTTTAAAATATCCATCAAGTTGCGTTCGATCAGGTTCAGGTCACGGATCATGTACTGTAATTCGCGTGACAGGTGTCTCTCGCTGATAACCAGGGAATCCAGATCCGATTTTACGCGTGAAAGATCCATCAGGGAATAATCCGCATCTTTAAAGCGTGTTTCAAGCGCCTGCAAGGTATCGACATCAGAGATCAGGCTGTCGATATAAATGCTTTGGGTTTGGATGATCCTTTCCAAAGAATCCAATTGATGGTTTTTTCTATAGATCTCACCCATCAGATCGAGAAAAAGTGAGTCCGTATCCAGCATCATGGCGCGGTAAATGGAATCCTGACGACTGTCTTGAACCCTGTTCTTTTCACTTAATTGCACCATCATTGTGCTGTCAGCTGCTGACAGGTCATTGTAAACTCGTTCATCTTCAAGCATAACGTATTTTTTGGTGGCGCAACCGGCCATCATGAATAAACTTGCCAAAAATAGTGTAATATACCGTTTCATCATAGGGCTAACATACGCATTAGAGCAGTTTTTGCATAGTCTTTTATTTCAGGTTCGACCGTCACTTTATGGTCAATTTTCCCGTGTTTGATCTCTTTAAGTGTTTCAAGCAGGTTTTCCGGAGTGATCAGGCTCATGGTCGCACACTGAAAACCGTCCTCGGATAAGGGCAGGATATGTTTATCCGGGAAACGTTCCTGAAGTCGATGCACCAGGTGTTGTTCCGTTCCAACAGCCCATGTGCTTCCACTCTCGGCTTCCGAGATCATCCTGATGATCAATGAGGTAGATCCGAAGGCATCTGCAGCCTTGACCACATCCGCCGTACATTCGCCGTGTACAACGATCTTGATCCCGGGGTGTTCTGCCCTGCGTTTGGTGATATCGTCCAATGTAAAGCATTTATGCACGCTGCAATAGCCGTTCCAAAGAAAGATCGTCGTATTTTGAACGGCCTTTTTATCAGGCAGGCTGTCAAGCAGATAGGTTTTTTCTTCGGGAATGCCTTTAGAGATCGCCGTATTGATGCCCAGGTACTGATCCGGAAGGAAAAGCAGTTTACGTCCTTTTTTCATGGCCCAGTCAAAGATCTTTG
>Ga0180430_10005679_pt1 | contig 10313 bp, 7 predicted proteins | sample SS_ome_9_FD_132999 | JGI IMG/M metagenome (GOLD analysis project Ga0180430, IMG submission 132999) | Hypersaline lake sediment archaeal communities from the Salton Sea, California, USA - SS_1_S_2 metaG | ecosystem: Environmental > Aquatic > Non-marine Saline and Alkaline > Hypersaline > Sediment... | reverse complement strand
GCAGCACAAAATTACTACAGGCCAAGCCGGTTGACCTGCTCGATTTGCTTTATTCGCTGGGGGGAATATTGTTAATCAGCGGTATTGGGTTTGCCCTGGGCGGGGACCGCTTTTCGCTGGAAGAACGGGTTCGCCCGGCCATGGTAGCTATCGCCCTGGGGTTGGTAGGCTATATCAGCTACATTTTTATGGCGATGCTGGTTCCCCGGACCAGTTATTTGGGTGATTTAGTGGAGCAGGGGATGCGGGGCCATTGGGTAGCGCCGCTTATTAGTTTGCTGGGCGCGGTGTTGGGGGTGGTGGCCTGGTATTTAAAACCGGGCCGAGTTTTCTGGATTAAGGATAGCCTGTCGGCCCCCGACTTGCCGGAGGAACCAGATTGAAAGGCAGACGGGCTGACCGATTCACTGGCTCGCTGAATCCGAAATCAATTACCCAACTCGCTAACAGGATTGCCGACTCCGGCATCCAGATTACCGGAGAGGGAGGCCCCCGGCACAAAGGTTAAAATAATGGCCAGGGTTAACAAGGCGGCAATTAAAGCCAGCAACACCCGATTGCGCCAAACTGCAAACCGCCAGCCATTGGCGCTGCGTCCCTGCACAACAATCGGGGCGCCGCGCAACAGTTCCCGACGAAATTGCTGAATATTTTTGGGCCGGTCTTCGGGGTGCAGGCCCATAGCGTGGAGTACGGCCTGGTCAGTCTGGGGAGAAACAGCAGAATTGATGGCCCGGATAGACAAATCAGCCTGATTGTAAGCCCGCAGATACCGGGTTTTGGCATCGAGCGGCGCTTCGTTGGTTAACAATTGATACAGGGTTGCCCCCAACGAATAAATATCAGAGCGAGCGTCGGTATGCCCCACATCGCCGCCAATTTGTTCGACCGGTGCATATTGGATAGTGGCCTGCCCTTGCAAAACCGTGACCGTACGGTTATCATCCGGTTGCATCAGCTTGACCAAGCCAAAATCTACCAGTTTGATGGTACCATTTGGTGTTAATTTAATATTTGATGGTTTAATATCGCGATGGAGAACCGGCGGATTTTGCTGATGCAGGTATTCCAGGGCGCTAATCAACTGCTTGGCCCAGGTTAAAACCTGTTTTTCGGGAATAAAGTTTTTTTTATGACGATGATTTTCAACGATTTCCCGCAAATCCTGGCCTGGAACAAAATCCATAACCAGATAATCGCGTCCGTTAAAAAAGAAAAAATCAGACACTTTGGGCAGATTGGCATGATCCAGACGCGCCAAAATGCTGGCCTCGCGCTGAAACGCGGCCTGCATTTCTTCCTGATATTTCGGTGACACCCCGGGGTTAGGGATCACCTCTTTAATGGCACACAACCGGCCTTCCAGGCGTAAATCTTCGGCCTGATAAATCGCGCCCATTCCACCCTGACCAACCAGATCCAAAATGCGGTAACGAGACCACAAGATGACGCCAGGGCTTAAAATATCTGACATGTCTCTCTTCTCCAGGTTGAACGTTAAAAAACGCTCAACATCATTGATAGCTTAACCGAACTAGCCGGTTCTGTCAAAGCGACAGACGGTAGATTTCACAGATTTTTCGGAGGTGACTGCTATGCCAAATCAAGACGTAGCAATGCTTATTGTCCAAGAAGGTAACAGCCCCAAAAGTCAATGGCCGCTGGCCAAAACAGTCATCATTATTGGCCGCGAGCCGGATTGCGATATCCAGATTAATGACCGGCAGGTATCAAGACAACATGCTGAAATAAAACGCACCATTCAAGGGTTCACAATCTCCGACCGGGGCAGCAAAAACGGCACCTTTCTCAACGGCGAACCGGTTCATCAGGAGCCGCGCCTGTTACGTAACGGCGATGAACTGGGTATTGCCCTGTGTGCCAAACTCACCTTTGTTGAAGATGAAGCCACCGCTCCCATCATGCTGAATTCACAGCCTCAACCGTCCGTTAGAATGGATTTGGCAGCCAAGCGGGTATGGGTAGCCGAGACAGAGGTTGCTCCGCCACTATCACTGGCCCAATATACGTTGCTGGAGTTGCTATACGAAAATTCCGGCAATGTAGTCTCGCGCGAGGAAGTGGTTAATACCGTGTGGCCGGATGAAGCCGCAGAAGGTATTTCTGAACAGGCCATTGACGCCCTGGCTCGCCGGCTGCGGGAGCGCCTGGCCGAAATTGATCCGAATAATAAATACGTTGAAACAGTCAGGGGGCACGGGTTCCGTCTAAATCTGGCAGATAAATCCTGAAGATATTATGCAAAGCACCACAAACACGCAATTCATTATTTTCAACAAGATTACCAACTTAATCAGCAAATTATTATATCGCTACCAGCCGTCACAAACGGCCATTATGGTTTTTACAGCCCTGGTGGTCGGCATCAGCACCGGCCTGGGCGCGGTTGGTTTTATTTGGCTTATCAAGCAGTTTCAATTTTTCTTTTTCCAGATTATTCAAGGTGGCTTAACGGTCTGGCTGGGGGCTTTTGCCATCGTTCTGATCCCGGTGTTGGGCAGCCTCATCTCCGGTCCGTTGATTACTAAATTCGCCAGCGAAGCGAAAGGGCACGGCGTGCCGGAGGTGATGCAGGCTATCGCTCTGCGAGGCGGACGGATTCGCCCCCAGGTGGTGGTGGTCAAGGCCCTGGCCTCGGCGGCGTGTATTGGCAGCGGCGGCTCTGCCGGCCGTGAAGGTCCGATTGTGCAGATTGGGTCGGCGCTCGGCTCGGTGACCGGACAGATTTTCAAACTGTCAGATGACCGCATCCGTAACCTGGTTGCCTGTGGGGCCGCAGCCGGAATTGCCGCGGTGTTTAATGCGCCCATCGCCGGCACAATTTTTGCCATAGAAGTGATTCTGGGCGAGTTAGCCACCGCCTATTTTGGAAATGTGGTCATCTCTGCGGTGGCCGCCAGTATTGTCAGCCGCCGTTTTTTAGGCAATACTCCGGCCTTTTCGATCCCCAGTTACGCCCTGGTCAGCCCGTGGGAAATTGTGCTGTACGCTGTGTTGGGGCTATTGGCCGCGCTGGTGGCCTGGCTATTTGTGGGTGGGCTGTACTGGTTTGAAGATTTATTCGACGACTGGAATTTCCCCGATATGTTTAAACCGGCGGTAGGTGGCCTGTTATTGGGCGGGCTGGCCCTGTTTTTGCCGCAAACGCTCGGCTCCGGCCTGGAATTTATTGAGGAAGCAATTACCGGCCAGGCCAATTGGGTGTTAATGACCATCCTAATCTTTGGTAAAATGCTGGCGACAAATTTCACCCTGGGTTCCGGTAACTCCGGCGGCGTTTTTGCGCCGGCCTTGTTTACCGGCGCCATGTTGGGCGGCGCTTTTGGGGCATTGGTTCACACGCTGTTTCCAGCCATTACCGCTCCACCGGGGGCCTACGCGTTGGTTGGCATGGCCGCTATGTTTGCCGCCTCTACTCATGCCTCTATCACGGCCATCATCATTGTTTTTGAGATGTCGGGAGATTACCGGCTGATCTTGCCGCTGATGTTTGCCACCGTCATCAGCACCCTTATTTCTGAAAAACTGCGCAGCGAAAATGTCTACACCCTCAAACTCATTCGCCGGGGGATTCAACTGCAAGCCGGGCGCGATGTTGACATCATGCAGGGGGTACAGGTTAACGAAGCTATGGTTGAGGTTATGGATTCTGTGCCGCCGGATATCAACCTGCGCCAGCTTATGTCTGAGTTTCGCCGCCTGAACCGGCGGGGGCTGCCGGTGCTTGATGAAAAGGGCGAATTATGGGGGATTGTGTCGGTTCAGGATGTGGAACGGGCCATGGAAAAAGGGCTATCTTCGACGAAAACCCTGGTTAAAGATGTGGCCACCACCGATGTCATGGTAGCCTATCCCGATGAAACGGTGGCGACGGTTCTGCCGCGGCTGAACATTCGGGATGTGGGACGTTTGCCGGTGGTTTCCCGCCAAAACCCCAAGAAATTGCTGGGGATTGTCCGCCGCACCGAGTTGTTGAAGGCCTACAATATCGCCCTGACGAACCGGGCCAAAATTCAACATCGGATGCAGCGGCTTAAACTGCGCCATGTTGACAACACCGAATTTGTTGAGGTTGATATTCCGGGCAACTCGGTCTGTGTTCACAAAACCCTGGCCGATTTGGCCCGCCGGCTGCCCCGCGACGGGGTGATTGTCTCTATCCGCCGGGCCTCGGGGCAGGTAATCATTGCCCATGGCGACACCCGGATTGAGCCGGGCGACCGGATTGAAGCCTTTATTCATACAGATTCAAAACCGGCCCTGATGAACTGCCTGCTGGCTGAAACAGATACCGAAGAACAGTAGTCATCATAAAAACAAAAAACTCCCCAGCATACAAGCAAAGGAGTTTTGAAAGCCCTCGGACGGATTTGAACCGACGACCGACCGCTTACAAGGCGGTTGCTCTACCGACTGAGCTACGAGGGCATACAATTAATTTGATTGAATTTGAATGTAGCAAAAAAGAATGATTTCGTCAAATTAGCGGCGAAGGGGGGTGCGCTATCTGGCCCCCATCACCTCACTCAAATTATTGTATTCGGTGTAAATCATGCGGCGGGAACCGGTTTCGCCCCGCAACACCATCGAGTGGGTGGTGGCCCGGTTGCCAGCGTATTCCACTCCATCCAGCAATATACCGGGCGTGATGCCGGTCGCGGCAAAGAAAGTTTTCTCGCTGGTCACCATTTCGCTGCATGTCAGAATTTGGTGAATGTCGTGCCCGGCGGCGATAATAGCCTCTTTTTCTTCAGCCGTTTGCGGGCTGAGCCGGCCCAACATAGCGCCCCCCATTGCTTTCACGGCGCAGGCCGCGGTGACACCTTCCGACACCCCCCCGATGCCCATTAACACATCCGGGCCGGTTGACGGGGTAGCCGCCAGCAGGGCGCCGGCCGTATCGCCGTGATCGCGCAACAGGACTCTGGCCCCCACCCGCCGAATCTCTTCGATAAGTTCCCGATTGCGTGACCGGTCCAGCACAATGATTTGCAGGTCGCGTACCGCTTTTTGTTTGGCTCTGGCAATCAGGGCCAGGGTCCAGGCCACCGGGGCATCCATACATTCCGGAATCAAGGCCTCGGCCGCGTTCCGGCTAACCACAATCTTTTCCATATAGACCGCCCGCTGTGGCGCCCAGATAGAATCTTTAGGGGCGACAGCCACTACAGACAAAGCCCGCAATCGTCCAGCCACCAACAAAGCTGTGCCGTCAACAGGGTCTACCACCACATCCACATCCGGGCCATTGCCGGTACCGACCCGCTGGCCGGTATCAAGCGGGGTACTGTCTTTGAGACGGCCTTCTTCGCCAATTACAATGCGTCCATTGATGTTTATCGTGTTCAGCATGTTGGCCATCGCCGCCGTCGCGGTGCGATGCGCCCCTTCACGGTTGCCCAGCCCCAGCCAACGACCAGCGACCAACGCCGTGGCTTCTGTAACTCGTACCAAATCCAATCCAACATTATGGGAAGGAATCGTTGTCATAATCTTTTCTTTCCGCGCTAATTAAACGGCCTCCAATAAATTGGCTGCCTCCCAGGCTAATATGCCCCCCTGTAAAATCTGTACATGTTGATAACCCTGCTGCTGTAAAACTGCCGCGGCTCGCGTGCTGCGCCGTCCGCTACGGCAAATCAGCACAATCTCATGGTCCGGCTCCAATTCTATGGACTTGGATAAAATACGCGACAGGGGGATGGATGTTGATTGGGGGATATGTTTCTGCCGGAATTCGCGCGGCTCCCGCACATCAACCATTTTTAACCGGGCGTGATTCTGTTGTAACTTTTTCCACAAACTGACAGGCGGGATTGCGGTGATTGACTCCGGCGGAATATCGGTGTACAGCGGAATGTCGAGGGCGTAAGTTCGTTTTGGTAAATTTTGACATTCCATAAAGACCCGGACGCTACATTCGTAAATACAAATGGCCGGGTCTAATTTTTTGTGGAACAGAAAAGTGATGGCTTCCTCATCAGACAAAATATTGTCCTTTCCTAATTTAGCGCAAAAACCGGTTGACTCCATAACCGCGTACACCGGTTTTTGTACTTTCATCAGGAAAAGATCACCGCCCCGCTCGCGACAGCTATGTTGAATGGCCTCCAGCATGTGGATACCGCTGAAATCGCAATGATTGACCCCGTGCATACGCAGCAACAAAAACCGCTGTTCGGGATGGCGGGCCAGATGCTGATTAATTTCCTCTTCCACATGGCTGACCGCGCCAAAGTAAAGGTCGCCGGAAATTTTGATAATGCCCAACTGCGGACAGGCCGCATCCTGCGGGGTTGACCGTACAAAATGTTTATAACTGGCATCCGGCACAACTGTAAACACCTGGGGCACGCTGGTTTTGAGAATATAAAAAGCAAAGGAGAACATAATCCCCAACAAAACTGCGAACTCCATGTGCAAAAATAGCGTCCCCAAAAAGGTAGCCAACATGATAAACGCGTCGCTGCGGGTTCCCTGCCAGATACGACTGATTTCTACCCGGTCAATCATGCCGTAGGCGGTCACAATCAAAACCCCGGCCAACGCGGCCCGCGGTAAATAGGCCGCCAGGGGGGCCACGGTAAACAAGGCAATCAACACAAAAATACTGGAGAAGATGGCGCTGGCGGGCGTACGGGCGCTGGCCTTGAAATTTACGGCCGACCGGGAAAAGGAGCCGGCCCCGGCATACCCCGAAAACAATCCGGCAGCAATGTTAGCCAGGCCCTGCCCAAAAAATTCCTGATTACTATCCAATTTCTGGCCGGTTTGGGTCGAGATAGAGCGAGCAATGGCTGTGGTTTCCACCAGGCCAATTGCCCCCACGGCCAAAGCGCCGGTTGACAGTTCGGCGATAAAATCAAGATCAAACAGGGGCAAATCGGCCAGCGGGGGCAGGCTGCTGGGCAGCTGACCAATGACAGCCACGCCCGCTCTATCCAAATTCAGGATAAATACAAAAGCAGAGGCAACCACCATGCTGAGCAAAGCCGCCGGTACTTTGGGATAAAGCTGCTTCACCATCCCAATAAAAATCATAGTACCCACGCCCAGCATCGTCGTTGGTCCGTGAGTTTGGGCCAGATTGGTGATAACCCCTTCCAGGGTTCCGAGGAGAGTATGGCTCGAAAAATCCAGGCCGAACAGGTGGCGCAGTTGATTGACCGCAATCAAAACCCCGGCGCCGGTAGAAAAACCGACCACCACCGAGTGAGACACAAAATTAACCAACATCCCCAGCCGGGCCAGCCCCATTGCCAGTTGGAACAGCCCGACCATCACCGCCATCATGCCGGCGGCCAGGATAAACTCCGGCGACCCCGGCTCCGCTATGGCCAGCAACGACGACAACACCAGCAGCGAAATAGCATTGGTTGGCCCGGTATGCACCTGATGAGACGAACCCCACAACGCGCCAAAAATCGCCGCCACAATGGCCGCGTACAAGCCCATTTGCGGGGGGAGTTCCGCAATCAAGGCAAAGGCAATAGCCTGCGGCAACAGAATCACGGCAACCGTGAGGCCGGCCACGATGTCCGGCTTGAGGTCTTCGCGCTGATAGTCGCGGGCAATCCGCCAGGGTTGGCCAAAATAAACGGGAATATGCTTGAGATTCCCCCACAACGGATTACCGGTCAGTAAATTCTGTAACGTGGTCACACAATACCCCCATCAACTTGATACAATCATTTTACCATATTTTATAGTCGGCCTTCAACCGTAATTTTTAGCCTCTTGACTTCAACGCTGTTTTGTGTTATGCTGAAAATAATAAACTGACTGGTCAGTCTGTGAATTCAGGAGGCATCAATTATGCCTGATGTAAACGCAATCTCCAACCGTAAAACAAAAACCAGAGTCCAAATCCTGCAAGCTGCCCTCACCTGTTTTGCCGACAAAGGCTATCACCAAACCGCCATGGATGATATTGTCACCGCCAGCGGTTTGAGCAAAGGGGCGCTTTACTGGCATTTCAAAAGCAAGCAAGAGTTATTTATCGCCCTGCTGGAGTGGTTTTTTACCGAATTTGGCGAAGAGGTGAGCCACGCCTGGCACGACACCATGACCGCCGCCGAAAAATTAGAGGTCATTACAGAGGTGTCACTCGCCAGCAGCGAACAGTTTATCCCCTTTATCAAAGTTTTTCTGGATTTCTATGCCCAGACATCAGACAACGAAAAAGTGATGCAGCTTTTTGAAGGCACATTACGGGGCTACTGGCAGCAAATTGAGCAAATTATCGCCGAGGGTATTGCCGCCGGCGACTTCCGCCCGGTTGATGCCTCGCAGTTGGCGTTGGGCTTTTTTGGCATGCTCGACAGCCTGTTTCTGTACAAAACCATGCTGGGTGACGAAGTTGATATGCACGCTGCGGCCCGAACAGCGCTCGAGGTCATGTTGGCCGGGTTGCAGTGTCGGGAGTGATTGATGTCAATCAGAAAAATGTGGGCGGTGCTGGTCAAAGAGAGCCGGCACATCTGGCGCGACCCGGCCACGCTGGTTTTGTTGTTACTGGCTCCGGTTTTGCTGATGATTATTATGTCTTACGCCCTGGTAGCCGATATTCGCGAAGTGCCCATCGCCGTGCTGGATTTTAGCCAGAGCCAAACTTCGCGGCAATTACTGGCAACTCTGGCAAACAGCCAGGATGTTGTCATCAACCGAACTGTCGCCGGCTATACCGAAGCGGAACGCCTGTTTGACCGGAACCAGATTAAAGCCCTGGTCGTCATCCCCCCGGAATTTGCTACTGCCTTGAGCAGCGGTCGGCCCGTGCAAATTCAAATTCTGGTTGACGGCACAGACCCCACCACCGCCGAACACGTCATCACCCACGTGGTCGGCCGCAGCCGAATGTTTGGCTACGACATCGCTCTAAAAACCTTGCCGGCGCAAATCAGCCGCCTGACCGCCTCCCAATGGATAGATTTACGGCCCCGCACCTGGTATAACCCCAACCTCAAAAACACCCACGGCATTGTCCCGGCCATGATTCCGCTGGTTCTCAGCCTGCCCGCCCTGGCCGTGATGAACGCCCTGGTACGCGAAAAAGAATATGGCACGCTGGAAGGCATCTTTGCCACGCCGCTGGGCCGCAGCGAGCTGCTCATCGGCAAGCTAATCCCCTACGTGCTAACCGGGCTAATCAGCGCCGTGCTGTGCGCCCTGACCGCGGTGCAGGTTTTCGGAGTGCCGTTCAACGGCTCGTTGGGATTATTTGTGATTTTGGCCGTAGATTTTCTGCTGGCCTCCTTCAGTATGGGCATTTTTATGGCCACGTTTATCTCCAGTCAGGCCGCGTCGTCGGTGTTGGGGCTGCTGGTTTTTCTGTTCCCCGGCTTTTTTCTGTCCGGCATTTTTTACCCCGTGGCCAGCTTTCCCGATTTGGTCAAAGAAGAATCCCAATGGCTGCCCTCCACCCATTTTGTGGCCATTGTGCGGGGGCTGATGGTCAAAGGACAGGGACTAACCGCCCTATACCAACCGGCCCTGATGTTGCTGGCCCTGGCCGTAATGATGACATTCCTATCGGTCTTCTTTTTCAAGAAACGGTTGAAATAGCCATGCTCTATCGAATTTGGTATTTAATCACCAAAGAATTATTGCAACTGGCCCGCAATAGAATTTTTGGTCCGCTAGTTTTGATTGGGCCGCTGCTGGAGATGTCGCTGGTGGCCTGGGCCACTGCCGCCCCCATCGAGCACCTGTCTACGGCTATTGTTGATTTGGACCGCAGCGCCGAAAGCCGTGCCCTGCTCACAGCCCTGCATAACACAGATACATTTGACTTCAACTACTACCTGACCACCCCGCCACAGGTGACGGCCTACATTGAAGATGGGCGGGCCGTGGCCGGCATCGTCATCCCCGCCGATTACAGCCGCCGGCTGGCCAACCCCCAGGCCGAACCGCCGGAAGTGGCCTTTATCCTGGACGGCGCCGATCCAATCTCGGCGCGGGAGGCCTTAAACTCTGCCCAGGGCGTGGTGAAGCACCTTAACCAGCAATTATTCACGGAAGCCAATCCCGGTCAATCGGCAGATACAACGCTGGTGCAGCCCCGGCTGCGGGTGCGCTACAACGAAGAAATGAAAAAATCAATCTACACCGTCCCCTCAGAAATGGGGCTGATACTATTTGCGATTGCGCTAATGGTCGCCAGCATTGCCATCGCCCGCGAACGGGAACTGGGCACGCTGGAACAGTTGATGGTGACCCCCATCCGCCGCCTCGAGCTGATCCTGGCTAAATCGATTCCGGCGGTCCTGTTGGGGTATCTGGTTTTTTTG
>Ga0180430_10005678_pt1 | contig 10314 bp, 7 predicted proteins | sample SS_ome_9_FD_132999 | JGI IMG/M metagenome (GOLD analysis project Ga0180430, IMG submission 132999) | Hypersaline lake sediment archaeal communities from the Salton Sea, California, USA - SS_1_S_2 metaG | ecosystem: Environmental > Aquatic > Non-marine Saline and Alkaline > Hypersaline > Sediment... | reverse complement strand
GAAGAAGGCGACCTGAAGGAGAACGGCGGCTATCACGCGGCCAAGGAGGAGCAGGGCAAGAACGAGGCGCGGGTGCGCCAGTTGCAGCATCTGCTCGAGCACGCGCGAATTGGGGTGCCCGATTCCGATGCCGACGAGGTTGCACCTGGCAAGGTGATCACGATCCGGTTCGTCGACCTCGACGATGAGGAGACGTTCCTGCTGGGCTCGCGTGAGGAGGCCGCCCATGCCTCCATCGAGGTGTATTCGCCGACGTCACCCCTGGGTACCGCGGTGCTGGGTACGAAGGTCGGTGACACGGTCAGCTACGAATTGGCCAACGGCAAGTCGATGAAGGTGCAGGTCCTGCGCGCCGAGCCCTACACCGGCTGATTGCCGCTGATCCGCGACCGACGGCTTCTACGCGACCCGAATCGTCGGTTAGTTGCCGTTTAAGCGACGATTCGGGTCGCACAGCGGCGGCGACTGTTTATCCACAGCACCCGCAAAACGCCTGGTCAAGGGAGTTTCGCAAGAGCGAACCTAGTGACATGCCACGCTCGGAAGTGCACGTTTCCTATCGCATATTGATGCAGCATTTCGGGCCTAGTGGTTTCACCGCCGCCCAAGCGATTGCGGCAGGCGTCTCACCTCGACAATTGCGTTCCGCCGTTGCTGCCGGCGTGGTGACCCGCCGTCGGCACGGGCACTACACCATTGAACGTATCGATGACGTAGACCAATCTCAGCCGTTGCCTCACGAGGACGAGTTGATTCGAACCCTGACCTGTCACGTCGCGGCGTTACAAGAACTGGGACACACTCCAGTGATCGCTGGCCAGACAGCCGCAGAACTGTGGGGCATTCCCGTTCTGGGGGTGGCTGCGGCGGCGACTCCCACCATCCTCGTGCAGCCAGGCTCCCATGTGCGGCGGGGGCGACGGGGAGGGATCCTCCTACGGGAAGGTTCAATCCCCGCTGACCAGGTGCTGTCGCTCAAGGGCCTCCGGGTGACGAGCCCTCTTCGCACAGGGGTTGATCTTGCCCGGCTGACCACCAGGACGAAGCGATCTGCACTCACGGCGCTTATCGGTGCTGCACGAGCTCATCTGGACCACGCTCACGGACTGGACGCCGATGCTCACCTCATCACGCGATCTGCATCGCAGGCTTCGACCCGTGCAGAGATCGTCGAATCGCTCTTGGGAATCTGTCGCACAACACCCCGTCGAGGACAGGCGCTCCTAAAGACGGTTCTGCCATGGGTTGACCCTCGAATCGAAACGCCCCTTGAGTCGTTGTCCTGGTTCGAGATGAACTCCGGAATTCTTCCGATGATGACACCGCAGGTGGAGATCGCCGGTGCTAGCGGGAGGATCTTTCGAGTCGATTTCGCTTGCGATCACGTCATCGGTGAAGCCGACGGTGCGCTGAAGTATGTGTCTTCCGAAGTTCTGTGGGCGGAGAAGCAACGTCAGTCCGATCTCGAGGCTGCCGGATTCACTATCGTCCGATGGACGTGGGCGGAAATCGTCAACAAGCCAAGCGCTGTGGCACACCGGTTGCTGCAGGCTTTGGCTCGAGGCCCGGCACGAATACCCGCCTAGAGCGACCCGAATCGTCGCTTAAACGGCAACTAACCGACGATTTCGGTCGCAAAGGCGGGGTTAGTGGCAGTTCAGCGGGCGGTTGTGCGGCGGTAGCGGCGGATCGCCAGCGGCGCGAAGATGGCGATCAGTACCGCGCATGAGATGAGTGTGTAGAGGATCGGATTCTGCTGAGGCCACGCATCGCCGATGATGCCTGTCGGGTTGCCGAACAGGTCGCGCGCGGCGAGAACCAGTGACGAGATCGGATTCCACTGCGCGATGGGCTGCAGCCAGTCGGGCATCGCGGTGATCGGAACGAACGCATTCGACAGGAACGTCAGTGGGAAAAGCCAGACCAGGCCCGCGGTATTGGCAGTCTCGGGATTGGGCATATACAGCCCGATCCACGCCCCGATCCAGGCGACGGTGTAGGCGAACAGCAGCAGCAGCGCGAAAGCCCCGATCGCCGAAATGACTCCATCGTTGATCCGCCACCCGACGAGGAAACCGGTGATGCTCAATACCGTCAACACCAGGATCTGACGCGCAGCATCAGCGAAGGTGCGGCCGAACAGCACCGCGCCGCTGGCCATCGGCAGTGAACGGAATCGATCGATCAACCCCCGATGCATGTCCTCGGCCAATCCCACCGTCGAGGCGGCAGCTGCAAACGCGACGGTCTGACCGAAGATTCCCGGCATCAGATACTGCCGATACACGCTCGTGTCGGGTTCGGCAGTGGGATCGGCACCGGGAATCGGAATCGCGCCACCGAAGACGAATGCGAACAGCAGCACGAAGATCACCGGCTGCACGAGGGAGAAGAACAGCAGCTCCGGCACCCGCACGGTTTGGATCAGGTTGCGGCGGGCAACGACGAAACCGTCATGCAGCGCCCAGCCGAAAATCGGTCGCGAACGCATAGGCACGCTCACCAGGCGGTCGGTTGCACTCATGCGGCGTCCTCCTCTGCAACATGGCCGGTCAGGGTGAGGAACACATCGTCGAGGGTGGGCCTGCGCAACACGATGTCGGCGATTCCGACACCTGCCGCGTCCAAGCCCCGGACTGCCTCGACCAACGCGGTCGATCCCCCAGACACAGGGGCTGACACTCGACGTTCCTCGGCGTCGGCGATCACCTCGCCATTGGCAACCGCGGCCAGCGCCTGGACCGCTGTCGAGACCTGTGCGGGATCGACCACCACCACCTCGATGCGGTCCCCTCCGACCGCATCCTTCAACGTGTCCGAAGTGCCCTGGGCGATGACGCGACCGTGGTCGATCACCACGATCTCCTCGGCCAGCTGATCGGCCTCCTCGAGGTACTGCGTGGTGAGCAGCACCGTGGTCCCTTCGGCAACCAGATCGGTGATGACCTCCCACAGCCCCAGTCGCGACCGCGGATCCAAACCTGTCGTCGGCTCATCGAGAAACAGGATCGACGGTTTCGCGATCAGGCTCGCGGCGAGGTCGAGCCGACGACGCATACCCCCGGAGTAGGTGCGCAGGGAGCGGTCTGCAGCATCGGCAAGGTCGAAGCGCTCCAGCAACTCGGTGGTCCGGGTGCGCACGTATTCCGGTGTGAGGTGATACAGATCGCCGAACATGCGCAGGTTCTCTCGACCGGTGAGGTATTCGTCGACGGCCGCGTACTGACCCGTCAGGCCGATCACGCTTCGAACCCGATCAGGCTGACGCAACACATCGAATCCGGCCACTGTCGCCATACCGGAGTCGGGCTTGAGCAGGGTCGTGAGGATGCGCACGGTCGTCGTCTTGCCTGCACCGTTGGGTCCGAGCAATCCCACCACCGTGCCTTCGGGGACGTCGAGATCGAGTCCGTCGAGCGCGGTGACCTCGCCATAGGTCTTGACCAGATCGCGTGCTTCGATGACATTCGCCACGGTGGAAACGCTACACGCAGTGCTGTCAATCGGGGTGGGGCGCGTCGCGGCTGTCGGAACTAACCCAGGCTCGAGCTCAGCTGCTGATGCTTCGTTGTCGGCTAGTTGACGACGAAGTATCCACGTTCGCGCAATGTCGCGACGACATCGTCACGATGATCGGGGCCCCGGGTTTCCAACTCCACCGCGATCTCGACCTCGTCGACAGCCAAACGAGGATCGGTTCGCGTATGCCGGACATCGACCACATTGGCATCGTGCGAGGAGATATCGGTAAGAAGGCCCGCCAGCGCACCGGGACGATCGGGCATGCGCACGGTGAGAGTCGTGAAACGCCCCGCTGCTGTCAGACCGTGACGGATGACGCGCATCAGGAGCAACGGATCGACGTTGCCACCCGACAATGTCGCGACAACCGGCGATGTGAACGATCGCGGATCGTCCAGGATCGCCGCGACCGCAGCAGCACCTCCCGGTTCGACCACGAGTTTCGAACGCTCGAGCATCAGGAGTTGCGCACGTGCCAGGGAATCCTCACTCACGGTGCGGATGCCATCGACATAGGTGTCGATGAGCGCGAACGGCACATCACCGGGGCGCCCTACGGCAATGCCATCGGCCATCGTGCGCATGGATCCCAGAGCTACAGGTGCGCCGGCCGCCAAAGAGGGCGGATATGCAGCCGCTCCCGACGCCTGAGCGCCGATAACCTGGATATCGGGACGCGCGGATTTCACCGCGAGCGCGATGCCGGCAAGCAGCCCTCCACCACCGGTGCACACCACGATCGTGCCGACCTCAGGCAGAGCTTCGAGGATTTCCAAACCGAGAGTTCCCTGCCCGGCAACAACGTCGGCATGATCGAAGGGATGGATAAGGATCGCGCCGGTCTCTTCGGCGAATCGTTCCGCCGCGATGATGGTCTGTTCGATCGTCGATCCGGCGAAATGAACATCCGCCCCGTAGGCGCGGGTTGCGGTGACCTTCGGAATGCTCGCACCCTCGGGCATGAACACCGTGGCCGGCACGTCGAGTAGTTGAGCCGCGAGAGCCACACCCTGCGCATGATTGCCCGCAGACGCAGCAACGACACCACGCACCCTTGCTTCGTCACCGAGCCGAGAGATCCGCGTGTAGGCACCGCGGATCTTGAACGAACCGGCACGCTGCAGGTTCTCCGGGGCCAAGAAAACCGGGCCTCCCACCCGTTCGGACAACCAGCGCGCACTCGTAAGCGGAATGCGCCGGATGATCGGCGCGAGCAACTCGGCCGCGTCCTGCACATCGGCGAGGCTCGGTACCACTGCACGAGCAGGCTGGTCCATGACCGCCATCCTGGCACGCCTCGATCGTTGGATCGGACTCAATGAGCTGCTCTCTGCGCCCGGCTCGATCCCCACCGCCAAATGGCCGGTATTCACTCGCCCCATGGTCTCCGATCCACAGTCGAGGTGACGGGTTCGCATTCGGCGGGCCACACTGGTGATATGACGACGTCCCATGTCACCGTCCGCGACCAGGCTCAGATCGCAACCGGACGAGTCGCTCACAGCGACATTCCCATTCCGAAGGATCGCCGTCGTGACATCCGCCGTCCAGGGGGACCCTCGGGGGTCGGCTTCATCGGTCGGTTCCTGCGTGGTGGTGACATTCTGGGCTTCCTCGATGATCTCGTCGTCGACCATCCTCGACTGGCACATATTCGCGTCATGGGCGAGCACCTCTATGTCCTCACGCACCCGGAAAACATCGTCGAGGTGATGCACGCCCATGGTCGCGACACGATGAAGGGTCGCGGGCTGCAAACAGCCAAGGCAATCCTGGGTAACGGCCTGCTCACCAGCGAGGGCGAGGTTCACCTGCGCCAGCGTCGCCTTGTCCAACCGGCTTTCCATCGTGATCGGTTGCACGGTTATGCGCAGCAGATGGTTGCGGCCACCGTGCGCCGATCCGGTCAATGGGACGACGGTGACACTCTCGACATGTCCGATGCGATGGGTGAACTCACCTTCGACATCGTCGGCCGCACTCTGTTCGGCAGCGATCTGCGCGGTGATGCCGCTGAGGTCGGGGCAGCGCTCGATGAGGTACTCGGTGGATTGGGCCAGCGACTCATCCTGGGCCCGATGATCCTGCGGGTCCCGACACCCGGGCGACGTGCGGCGTTGGAAGCATCGGCGACCCTCGATGCCGTGGTGCAGCGCATGATCGATCAGCACCGTTCCGACGGTGACGCCGAGGACATTCTCGGAATGCTTATCGCCGCGCAGGAGGACGGCACGGGGATGTCGGATGAGCAAGTGCGCGACGAGGTGATGACGCTCGTGCTTGCGGGGCACGAGACGACGGCGATGACACTGTCGTGGAGCTGGTTGCTGCTGGCTCAACACTGGACTCAGCGGGAGTGGTTGGAGGAGGAACTCGACGGGGTACTCGGCGGTCGCGAACCGACCTTCGACGATTACGCTCAGCTGCCTCGCACGCGCGCAGTGATCGCTGAATCGCTGCGGCTCTATCCACCCGCGTGGGTGATAGGGCGACGACTGCTCACCGATATCGAACTCGACGGGTGGTTGATTCCCCGTGGAGCGACGACCCTTGCCAGCCCGTGGATCACTCACCGCGATCCACGCTGGTGGCCGCGTGCGCGAGCGTTCGAACCGCAGCGCTGGTTGACCGCAGCCGGCGAATTCGACGAAGCGGCACCGGGGCAGCCGCGCGGAGCCTGGTTCTCCTTCGGTTGGGGCAATCGTCGATGCATCGGTGAAGCCTTCGCCTGGATGGAGGCGACCCTCGTGCTCGCTACCCTCGCTCAGCGCTGGCGCGCTGATCTTGTACCGGGCCGATCGATCACTACAACCCCTGCCGTCACATTGCGGCCGGAACCTGGCATCCCCATGACGCTGCACCGGCGCTGAGTAACGACCGGTGCTCGTCAGCCAGCGAGCCCGGGGCCCTTCGTACCGATTCCCCTGGGGCTGGATAGTCGCGCATTCGCCGCAGCCTTGCGGCCAGCGTTGGATGCTGCGCCGCCGTGTCGGCTCACACTGCCGGAGTAACCGCTCCAGGATCCACGGGCACTCGAAGAAGATCGATAGAACGAGCGCACCTCGGATTCCTTGGCCCGCAACACGAGGGCTCCGGTAGCCGTGCCAGCGTCACTGATGTCGGGTGAGACTTCGACCACGGTCGATTCCGCCTGCACCATGACCTCGTCGCGCGCCTGCATCAAGCGCCGCCCGATGCGCTCGATGAATCCACGGTAGAACGCCGCCCGGGCTGTCTGAGAAGTGTGGGGTTTACGCCATCCATCGCGCGAGATGTAGGTGTCCTCACGCCATTCTCCGAGCGCCAACCAAGCGTTCGCCGATGCTGTCATCTGAGTAGCCAGCGATCCGAACAGAGCGCCAGCCAACTCCAGGTCGGACGGCATCCCATAGGCGATGACATAGGTCGAGTTGTGGGCGACATCGACCTGCAGGCCATTGCAGTGGCCGACCGTCACGAACAGCGTGACGAGGTGGGTGTTCGCACGCTTGCCACGTTCACCGATCGTGATCGTGCGCTGGGTCGGCTGCTCGTGTGCCTCCCGACGAGCTGTGCGAGCGCGAGCAACAGCGAGAGCGACGCTGGCCTGGGTAGCGATCGCCTGCGCCTTGGCCAGATACACCTCGGCCTCAGCCTCGTGCTCGGTTCGCTCAGCTTTGGCAAGCAGGGCTGCGATCCGATCGAGTACCCGGTCCGCACCACTCATGACGCCACCACTCCGGCCACGGGGATCCCTGCCGAATCGAAGGATGCGCGCAGCAGCAGTGCGGACTCCGGACCGATGACTCGTGCGTGCAGCGAGATCAGGTGTGCGCAGAAAATCGGTCCGTGGGCTGCTTCACCGCGAGCGCGGTTGTCATGATGGGTGACATGGTGGGCGATCTCGTGCAGGAGCACCGACTCACGCGCTGCCCAACGGCGCCCATCGATCAGTTGCAGTGGCACCGCGATCGCAGCAAGTCGATCAGTTCGTGGATGCTCGTAGTGCGCTTTGCTCGCCGACGCGCGTTCACGCACGGTCACCGGCGGCAGATACGGGTCGATCACCGAGAGTACGGAGTCGACGAATCGCTGCATGGACGCCACATCGGCGAAGCGCCGCTCGATGGGCAGGGTCAATGTGGAGCCGAAGAACTCGACGGTGCCGCCGCGGTCCAACTGTCGGCCCAGAGCATCTTCGACGGAATACACCGCACTGCGATGGGTATCTCGGGCCATGCACCTAACCGTATGCGCCCACCCCATCGAGGAGTCAATGACTCGCGCAGGCTTGGGGATATCGCCGAAGAACGGCATCGCAGGGAGCGATGTCGATCAGGAAATGGGCGGCTCAGCATCGAGAAGCGTGGCGAGAGCGGCATCGAAGTCGGTCTCCTGATCCGAATCCGCAGGGCCATCCTGTCCGACCGTAGCGTCACGCGCTACCTCTACTGAATCACTCATCGTCGAGTCGACCACGAGCAGCACCGCCGTGAACCCGTGGAGGTGATTGGCGCCACCGACCGGCCCGATCTCACCAGCGGCGAAGAATCCACCGAGAGCCTGGGCACCGAGCCCGGTGGCGATGACCTCGCTGTCATGCGCCGGCGAGGTGAACATCGACCTACCTCTCCCATTGCAGGTGATCAGCAAACCACCCGCACTCGGACCGCCTTCAGCAACGGACATCACCGCCTGGCGCAGGTCAGCGTCTGCCGAGTCCGCATCGCGCAGATGCAATCGCACCAGCGAGCCCACCGGCACCTCGTCACCGACGGTTACCGCTCCGATCGTCGGGTCGACACCGATGATGGCGCGCATGAGGTAATCCGCCGCGGAGTCGCCTCCGGCTTCGGGGGCGCGGGCGATCCCCATCTGCAGTCCGCGTACCGCGAGGGCCTGCTCTTCGGTCGGCAATTCCTCGACGGTCGCCCGGATGCGTTCCAGGGCCGGGCGACCGGCCATCTCGATCAAGAACGCACCTCGTGATGAAGTGACGGTCATCGGGTCGCCGATCGGTCGGCATCCATGGGAGACGACTGCCCTTACCGGTGCCGTCGAGTCCAAGACGAGCCCGACGGTGCCGCTATCGAGAACAGCACTGCCCAGGAGTAACCGGTTCTCGCCTCGCTGTCCCGCGGAGGCGAATCCACCCACAACCGGCAGGTCGCCATCGATGCGGGTGAATGCCGCCAGAACCTCGTCGATGGGTGAGGACCACGGATCGGCGAAACAGACCGCGAGGCGATCGTCATCGGTCAACTCGGGAAGACCAGTCAAACCGACACCGCCTTCGGCAGGCCGTGCCGCCACCCGGAATGGTCGCGGAGGCGTCCCTGCCCACGAGGCCAGCCAGACGCTCACCGCGGGTTCCATCTCCACTGCATCGACGCCCCCGATCACGCCGTGAGCGGTGGTGCCGACGACAGCGCAGTTCGGCGCTGCCTCCGCGAGCAGCGCCCCCGCGTGACCCAGGATCCGCCCGCCGGTCACCGGATCGCCGGGCGCGGCCACGCACACCACGGCCATCGTCGGGCGAACAGCGCCTAGGCCGGCCAGAGCTTCGCGGACCGCTGCCACCACCCCGGACTCGATATTCCCCTGGGCGAAGCCGACAGCGCAACGGGCCGCCTGTGCCCGCGGCCCGCGAGGGGTGACGTCCGAAGAGGCCATGTCCTCCATCCTCCCGTACCGTCGTCATATGTCCACCCCGAATGCCGTACGACCGATCCCTCCTGCAGATCTGCCAGCCACCCTGGGCGAACTCCGTGCCAGCGGCTACGCGCCGAGGTCGGTGAAGGCCGAGATACGCGCCAATCTGCTGGCGCGACTGAGTTCCGGCGAGTCGGCATTCCCAGGGATCGTGGGCTTCGACGACACCGTGCTGCCGCAGGTCGAGCGTGCACTGCTCGCCGGCCACGACTTCGTGCTGCTCGGTGAGCGCGGGCAGGGCAAAACCCGCTTGATCCGCACCCTGATCGGCCTGCTCGACGAATGGATGCCCGTTGTCGCAGGGTCGGAAGTCCACGACGACCCGATGGCACCGGTGAGCGCGTATGGCATCCGCTGCGCAGACGAATGCGGCGATGACCTGCAGATTGCCTGGGTCCATCGCAGCGAGAGATACGGCGAGAAGCTGGCCACCCCCGATACGTCGGTCGGCGATCTGATCGGCGACGTCGATCCTGTCAAAGTCGCTGAGGGCCGCACTCTCGGTGACCCCGAAACGGTGCACTTCGGGCTCGTCCCGCGCACCAATCGCGGCATCTTCGCCATCAATGAGTTGCCCGATCTTGCTGAACGCATCCAGGTCGCACTGCTGAATGTGCTCGAGGAGCGCGATATCCAAGTGCGCGGCTACACCCTGCGGCTCCCGCTCGATCTGCTGGTCGTGGCAAGTGCCAACCCCGAGGACTACACAAACCGCGGACGCATCATCACCCCGCTGAAGGATCGCTTCGGGGCTGAGATCACCACTCACTATCCGCTCGATCTCGACCATGAGGTCGATCTGATCGCGCAGGAGGCCGATCTCGTTGCCGATGTGCCGCGACACCTGCTCGAAGTCGTGGCGCGATTCACCCGCCAGGTGCGCGAGTCGAATGCGATCGATCCGCGCAGTGGAGTCTCGGCGCGCTTCTCGATAGCGTGCGCCGAATCCCTCGCCGGTGGAGCGCTGCGCCGAGCAGCCGTGTCCGGGGAGGATGCCGTGGCACGGGTAGGCGATCTGCCGGCGGTGGTATCCACTCTGCGCGGCAAGGTCGAGTTCGAGGTCAGCGAGGAAGGTCGCGAAGCAGAGATCCTCGAGCACCT
>Ga0180430_10005676_pt1 | contig 10317 bp, 12 predicted proteins | sample SS_ome_9_FD_132999 | JGI IMG/M metagenome (GOLD analysis project Ga0180430, IMG submission 132999) | Hypersaline lake sediment archaeal communities from the Salton Sea, California, USA - SS_1_S_2 metaG | ecosystem: Environmental > Aquatic > Non-marine Saline and Alkaline > Hypersaline >... | reverse complement strand
TATGATTTTCAAACATTTGTAATAATAAATGAGCATGTTATCTTATATTTGGAGAATTTCAAGATAGACTGGGAAAAAAGGAGTAAAATCTATGAGTATATGGTTAAAAAACCTGGTAGGGATTTTTTTTATCCTGCATGCACTTGTATACGGTATCATGCTGATTCCATTTCCTGAAATGCCGGGAAATGGTATGGGAAAGTACTGGAGTGACTTTACTGGTTCAAGGATTTTAAGTGCTGCAAATATATCAAATAATAGATTAAAGATAATTGCTATAATATTATCATTAGCTGCATTAGCAGGTTTTATCATTGCCGGAAGCATTATACTAAGTGCCGGGGTCCCTGATAGAATTTTCCTTATTACTTCTATAATTTCTGCCGGATTATCGGTTATTTTCCTTATTCTGTACTGGCATAATTACAATATTGTAGGCTTTATAATAAATATTGCCATACTGATAATAATCCCATATCTATATATCAAATTGCAGTGAGTGGTGAATTGATTGTAACGGCCATTTTACTTTGAAAGAGTGGCAGACCCTATAAAAAAGCATAAAGACGTAAATGGGATCAGGATACCTGTAAAATATGAAAAAATTAAAAAAAAGTTTAATGATCTTTTCCATAGTATTTGTTCTTTTGATTATCTCCGGCCTTATTTACCTGGCTACAGGAAACTATGAGTCAAAAGATCTGGCAAAAATACACATGGTTTCTGATGAAAATACCACTGTTATAATGGAGGATGGCATCAAATTTATACCCTCAAGACCCAATGGTGCAGGAGTTATACTTTACCAGGGTGCAAAAGTAGATGTTACTGCATATAGTGTTGAGGCCAAAATCATTGCTGATAACGGCTATGCAGTATTTATCCCTAAAATGCCTTTTAATATGGCTTTCTTTGGAATAAATAAGGCAGATAGTATTATAAAAGATAATCCTGATATTGCTGACTGGTACATGGCAGGCCACTCTCTTGGAGGGTCTATGGCAGCAAAGTATACCAGTAATAATCAAGAAAAGATCGCCGGACTAATATTATTAGCTTCATATTCAGTTGACGACCTGTCTGACTACGGGGGAAAAGTATTATCTATAATAGGGACAAAAGATATGGGAATTGATAACGAAAAACTTGATGAGACCAGTATTAACCTACCCCGGGATACTGAGTTCTACATGATAGAAGGAGGCAATCATTCTCAGTTTGGGGATTATGGATTTCAAAAGGGTGATAATATTGCAGATATATCCCTTGAAGATCAGCTGGAATTGATCACCAATAAGATGCTGGAATTTTTAAAATAAGCCAGGCAAAGACAGACTTTCCCTGTTTTTGGAGACTTAACCCTGAAACATTTAATATGGTATTATTATCAAGTGTTTATAAAACATCATGGAAGAGGTTTAAAAAGTGGAAATAAAAAAAGAAATAATGGAGCAGGGTAAAAATTACCCAAAAAATTTTATTGAAAAAAGAAGAAATATTTTTCTTCTGGATTTTACAGTGGCAGAAAGGAAGGCATTTTTGCGCACAGACAGGCTCACATATAGCGCAAAGTTAAAAATCGATGAAGCTAAAAAAGAAATTATTTTTTTTGAGATCCTTAAAGAGGCCGGGGCAGGTCTTGGTGCGGGATCATCTGATTATCACGGAACAGGTTTTGGATTCAAGGTTGAAAAAACTAAAATAGGACGGGGCGGCAGAGAAGGGACCATTGAAGAGCAATCCGTACTTTTTGGCAAAAAATATGAATATAAGTTTGCTTTTGAAAAAGTCAGGAACGATATAAAAAGCCTGGCTGAAAAATATGGATATAGTTTCACTTATACTCTAAACCCGGGGGAAATCCGTTGAAATAATGCTTAATTATTTTTTTAGCTTAAAAGCCCTTCTAAACATTATCAGCCTCTTAATAGTTTTAATATTTACACAAGAGCAGTTCTGTATTTGACAAAGATTATAAAAGATAATAGTATATAAATCGATTTTTATAAATTCTTTTAAATGTGAAAAAATAACTGATGGGGGAAAAGATGAAAAGATTATTGCTGACATCGATCATTGCCGCAGCTATTTTGGGCCTGTTATCCCTGGCCGGCTGCAATACGTCCAGGGGACTGGGCGATATAGACAGGTCTGAGGCGGAAATAGTATTTGAAGACACTGTTACTGTGGGCGATATAAAATGGGAATTACTGGAAGCTGAAAATTTGGGGCCCAATCTGGAAAGCCAGTACGGGACTTCATTCCAGTCCAGGGAAGGCAAGTTGATATACATATCTTTTGCTGTTACCAATATGGGTGAAGAAATAAGGCAGATCTTCGATGTGAAAGTGGTAGACGACAAGGGGGATTACTACTCTGTCTGCACAGAGGCTTATGGATACTTTACTGCTCCGGCGGTATGCACCGTACAGGATGCCATTCCGGATGTAAGACAGGAGTTCAATGCCAGCTTCGATATTCCTATTGAATCAGTAGACCTTCTGCTGGAAGTAACTGACCTGAGGGTGCCGGCTGATGAAAAAGTATATATAGATATTGGTCTTTGACCCTGCCATTAATAAGGAAATAGCCCTGAAACCGGACTGATCCAGAAGTTTCTATAATCCCCGATACCGGTCAGGACAAGCTGTCATATTATTCCGCGAATTCGAATGCGACAATCCCGTCAGTGTTCCCAGTGGTTACTATATGGTAAGGATAGGTAAGGGCCTGAGTTGTCAAGTCATCAGGTCCAGGTTCTGTTTCTACTACATTTACAGTGATGCTGCCAGCATATGCATCTATGGATTCGATCTCTATTCCGTATCCTCCCGTGGGTCTTTCTCCCATGAAGACAGCAATTACCATATTATCCTCAAAATCTATTTCCGGAAGACTACCGGCGTCATCTATCTGCTGCCATATGTCTTTTAATCCCTGTTCATCCCTTATGACCAGCTGTCTCTGGTCAGAAATGGAACTGGCCTGGCCTCTGGAAATAGTAGTAAAATCCTGGCTTTCAGGAGAATCTCCTATATTTTTGGCGCTGCAGCCGGCAACAAAAGATATCATCAATACCATAATAGGGATAAAAAAAAGAATGGACATATTCCTTTTTATCAATCTTTCCTCCTTTTTATTTGACAAATCGTCTGATTAATATTATCATAAAAAACGATTTAGATAAAACTTTTTAATAATAACCCGGCGTAGAGTTGCCGGGACAATAAAGGAAGATCACGTTTGATCTTTCGAAGAAGCAGGCGGGTCCGGGTATTATTATAAAAGAAGAGTAGGAGGACATGGGGATGCAAAAAGAAGGACTGCTTATAAAAAAGCTGAAGGCAGATATCAGGAAATGGGATTTAAAGATATCAAAGGCTGGTGTGGAGGTAAAAAATGCAAAGGGCAGGCAGAAAAAAGAATACGAGAAAGAGATCAGCGACCTGTCGGCAAAGATCTCAGATGCCAAAAAGGAAATAGAAAAATTACAGAAAATAATTGAAAAATTTCCCGGATCCGGGGGAACTAAAACCGGTCCTGTGATCCCGCCAAGATCCACAGGTTGATCTATTTTGCCCGGGTATTAATAAAATTTGAAGAAAGGAAAGGAAATGGCCGAGAGACTGGCAAATGAAATAATGAACAAAGATGTCATTACCATATCCAGGGATAAGACCATAAAGGAACTGGCCCAGCTGCTTACAGAAAATGATATCAGCGGGGTCCCGGTAGTGAACCAGGAGAAAGTGCTTCAGGGGATAGTATCAGAAACAGATATAGTAAATTTTATAAAAAAGGACCAGACTTTTTTCCCCATGCTGGTCTATCCGGTATATAACTATGCATATGTAGACCCGGAACTGTATACCAGGGGTTACGAGAAGAACAAGCAGGCCCTGTCTGAGACAAAAGTAGAAGAGATAATGCATACCTGGGTAAGGAAAGCAAAAAGAAATACCCCGGAAAGCGAGATAGCCAATATAATGAATGAGAATAAGGTCAACAGGGTACCTATAATAGATGACGAGAATAAAGTCATAGGCATCATAACCAGAAGCGACATCGTCAGATCCATGATAGACAGGAATAATTGACCGTGGGATTATGCTAAAAATGCAGGACATCACGGACTTACTGAAAAGCTTGAAATAATAATAGTGTTAGACAACCATGCAAAGCGCGGGAGTATTAGAAAGTTATGATCCAAAGAAAAAATATTGATAAAAACGGCCCTAATCCCATACAGACATATATAAAAGATATCTCGAAAATAAGGTTATTAAGCCGGAAAGAGGAGCTTAGACTGGCAATAATGATAAGCAAAGGCGATAAAGAAGCCAAAAAAAAGATGATAAGATCCAATCTTCGCCTGGTCATAAGTATCGCCAAAAAATATATGGGAAGGGGAATGTTATTCCTGGACCTCATACAGGAAGGAAATATCGGCCTGATGAAGGCTGTTGATAAATTTGATCACAGGCTGGGATATAAATTCTCCACTTATGCCACATGGTGGATAAGACAATCAATATCCAGGGCCCTGGCTGATAAATCCAGGACCATAAGGATACCGGTGCATATGGTCAACAAAATAAATAAACTGAAGAAAAGAAGAAGCATCTTCTTCGAAAAGGAAGGCAGGACTCCTACTGTAAGCGAGATGGCAGGGGAAAGTGATTTTTCAAAAGAAGAAGTATTGAGCCTGATCATATTCGATGAAAGACAGCACATATCCATGGACCAGCCTGTAAATATTGAAGAAGATTCGACTCTGGGGGATTTTATTGCCGATCCGGGGGAAGTTATGCCGCAGGATACGGCAGGTGAAAATATTATAGGCGAGGACATAAGAAAATACCTTAATATACTGGAGGAAAGGGAAAAAAAGATCATAGGATTGAGGTTTGGTTTGACCGACGGCCAGCCAAAGACCCTGGAAGAGATAGGAAGGCTTTTCGGCATCACCAAAGAAAGGGTCAGACAGATAATAGTATCATCCCTTAATAAGTTACGAAAAGGGGACCATTCAAAGGAGCTTATATTATTTTTAAAAAAATAAATGATTTTACAAAAGCAGAGATCTGTAAAATATTCATGATGCGGATTAATTTATGTATGACGTCATAACAATCGGTTCCAATACCACTGATGTATTTGTATATACCGATAAGACCAAAACAGTGTGCGTAAGGGCCCTTGACGAAGAGATATGCTATATATCTTATCCTATTGGCTCCAAGCTATTGATCGACCAGCTGGATTTTTATGTTGGCGGCGGAGGCACCAATACGGCCGTATGCCTTTCCAGGCTGGGGATGAAAACCGGTTATATGGGAAAGGTGGGAAAAGAATACAGGGCAGAGATGGTATTAAAGCTTCTGGAAGATGAAAGCATTGATTTTTTAGGGTCAGCAGATGACTATAAAGACAATAAAAGCGGTTATTCCGTGATACTTGACAGCCTGGAAAGGACAAGGACAGTCTTGACATATAAAGGAGTAAACGATTATCTCTTTTATGATGAGATAGACCTGGAAAAGCTTGAAACCGGATGGTTCTGCATGACCAGCATGATGAAGGAATCCTTCAAAACGCAGGAAAAGCTTTCCCAATATGCTGCGCAGAATGATATAAAAATACTTTACAATCCCAGCAATTACCTGTGTGAAAAGGGATTGGATTTCCTGGAAGGTCTCCTGAGGAATGTACATATCCTGGTGCTTAATGATGAAGAATCAGGCATATTGGTGGGAAAAAAGAAGAAGATAAAAAAATTAAGATCCCTCAAAGAACTGGGGCCCAGGATAGTCATCATAACCGAAGGAGGAAAGCTGGTGCATTGCCTTGATGATAAGGACCACTATTATACGCTCCAGCCCCCTGAAGTAGAAGTGGTGGAGACCACTGGAGCCGGCGATGCCTTTGCAGCCACTTTTTTAGCCGGTTATATAAAGAAAAAAGATACCCCATATGCCCTCAGGCTGGCCGCGGCTAATTCAAGTTCAGTGCTCCAGTACAGGGGCGCTAAGAAAAAACTGCTTGCCCTGGAAGATGCGGAGGAGGTGGTGAAAAAGAAAAATATAGCAGTGGAAAAAAAAGAAAGTAAAAAAGGATCCCAAGGAAAGGAAAGATAATGGAGAGAATATCAGACAAGATCAAAAATATGGAAGACAAGGTAATGGAACTGCAGGAAAAAGCAAAAGATGCTACCGAGCAGCAGAAACAGAAATACCAGGAAAAAATAGATGAGCTTAAGGAGAAGATATCAAAGGTAAAGGAGATATCCTCCGAGACTGCAGAAGAATTAAAGGAAAAAGGAAAAAGATTAAGGGATATATAGTATCCGGAAAAAAGGATATATAAGGGTTAGGTTTTTGTGGCCAGGAAGAAGAAACAACCGCTTACATGCCAGTCCCTTACAATCGGGGATTCCCTGGAGGAATTAGACTCATCCAAAGATGGGCTCAGCTCCAGAGAAGCAGAAAAGAGGCTGGAAAAAAATGGAAGGAATGAGCTGCCCGGGAAAAAGAAGGCAAGACTGTGGAAGGTTATAATAGAACAGCTGAAAAGCCCCCTTATATATATCCTTATTGCAGCCGGTATCGTCTCATCCATAGTAGGAGAGATAAAAGATGCCGTGTTCATATTCTTTATAATACTCCTTAATACCAGCCTGGGGACCTACCAGGAATGGAGGGCGGAAAAAAGTGCCGAGTCCCTGCAGGAATACCTTAAAATAAAAGCAAGGGTGATAAGGGACGGACAGGAAAAGCGCATCGATGCCGAGGAGCTGGTACCAGGTGATATAGTCCTTTTAAGGTCGGGCGAGAAGGTACCCGCCGATCTCAGGCTCTTAAAGACAAAAAACCTATCCATAGACGAATCCATACTTACCGGCGAGTCTGTCCCTGTCGACAAGACAAACCGTAAAGAGAAAGAAGACGCAGATGTCTCCGACTGCCGTAACCTGGCTTTTGCCGGGACCAGGGTCACATCGGGCAGGTCTACAGGCATGGTCATAAAGACCGGCCTGGACACAGAGATCGGCAAGATCGCCAAGGAAGTGCAGTCCGAGGAAGAGGTAAAACCCCCGCTCCTTATAAGGATGGACAAATTCGCCAAACAGATCGGTCTGGCAGTGCTTGGCGGCATAGTGATACTGGCAGTCATCGCCATAGCCCAGGGCTATGAATATCTGGAGGTATTTCTTCTGGCCGTAGCCCTGGCGGTATCGGCTATACCGGCAGGGCTTCCGGTTGCAGTTACGGTAGCCCTGTCCATAAGCTCCAACAGGATGTCATCCAGGAATGTGATAATAAGGAAGCTGGCGGCGGTGGAAAGCCTGGGAAGCTGCACCCTTATAGCAAGCGACAAGACGGGCACGCTGACTGTAAACAGGCAGACTGCAAAGAAGCTGGTAATACAGCCGGACAGGAGTTTTAAGGTATCAGGAGAAGGATATAATGATAAAGGCCGGGTGCTGGAGGAAGACGAAAGCAGTATCTCAGAGAAAGAAAAAGGATATCTGGAGAGGGTAGCCAGGGCAACAGTGATGGATAATGAAGCAAGCCTGAAAAAAGCTGGAGACTCCTGGGAATACGGGGGCAATCCTATCGACGTAGCATTCCTTTCTCTTTCATACAAGCTTGGACTTGACCCCCAAAAGGTACGCGGGGATGCGGAAATAGTAGGGGAGATCCCCTTTGAGTCAGAGAATAAATTCTCGGCAAAGTTTTATCGGAAGAAAAGTTCCTACCGGGTGGCTTCAAAGGGTGCTCCGGAAGTCATAATACCCATGTGCAGAAAGATGCACAGATCGGGAAAGTTTGTCGAGATCGATGAAGGTGAATTAAAGGCAAGAGCAGATGAGCTGGCAGGCAATGGATACCGGGTAATAGCGGTGGCAGACGGCAGGGCAAAAAAGAAAAAGGATTATGAAAGCCTGTCAAAAAAAGATCTTCCCGGGCTCAACCTCCTGGCCCTGGTAGGTTTTATCGATCCCATAAGGTCTGATGCCGCCGGCGCCATCAAAAAATCAAAAGATGCAGGGGTGAAAGTAGTAATGGTGACCGGCGATAATGCCCAGACGGCATTAAATATTGCCCGGGAATTAAAAATAACCGAGAAAGAAGACGAAGTCATAACCGGTTCCGAACTGGGAGAAGACCCGGAAGATGATGAAGAAAAAGAAAAATTTGAGAACATGGCCAGGAGCAAAAAGGTCTTTGCCAGGATAGCTCCCATCCAGAAGCTGAAACTGGTGGAAGTGTTTAAAAAGATAGGAAATTATGTGGCTGTCACCGGTGACGGAGTAAATGATACTCCTGCCCTCAAGAGGGCCAATATAGGGGTAGCCATGGGCAGCGGCACCGATGTCACCAAGGACACAGCCTCCATTATAATCACCGATGACAGTTTCTCTTCCATAGTGGCCGGAATAGAAGAAGGAAGATTTGCCTATGACAATATAAGGAAAGTCACCTATCTTCTTATCTCCACCGGTGCAGCTGAAGTCATACTTTTTATAGCCGCACTGCTGGCAGGCCTGCCTCTGGCCCTGGTAGCCATACAGCTTTTATGGCTGAACCTGGTCACAAACGGGATCCAGGACGTAGCACTTGCATTCGAAAAGGGCGAACCGGGAGCCATGCAGCGTAAGCCCAGGGATCCCTCTGAAGGGATCTTTAACAGGCAGATGCTGGAGCAGGTCGCCATATCGGGAACAGTTATGGGAGGGATTACCATAGGGACCTGGTATTACCTTATAAATAACGGCTGGGAGGCAGGCCAGGCCAGGAACCTGCTGCTGCTTCTGATGGTTTTGCTGCAGAACCTTCATGTATTCAATTGCAGGTCCGAGACCGTTTCTGCTTTCAGGGTGCCCATAAGCAGGAATTACCTCTTGATAGGGGGAGTGATAGCCGCCCAGGGAATACATATAGGCTCCATGTACTTACCCTTTATGCAGGACCTTCTGGGGATCTCCCCGGTTTCTTTCCGGGAATGGGGCATAATGGCGGGGATAGCATTTTCCATAATAGTGGTAATGGAGTTATTCAAATTGATAAAGAGGCGTTTTCAGGAGAAAAGATAATATATCATAAAACCTTTTATTTTATGGAATAAAAAGAGATGAGAAAATAAGGGTATGGATAAGAAAAAGATCACCATATTAGATATTGCCAAAAGACTGGGTGTCTCTGCAGCCACTGTATCAAATGCACTCACTGGGGAAAGATATGTAAAAAAAGAGACCATTGAAAGAGTAAAGAAAATGGTTGCAGAAATGGATTACAGCCCAAATATGATCGCCCGTGCCTTAAGGGGCAAAAAAAGGAATATAGTAGGGCTTATCACCTCCAATATCAGCAACCCTTTCTATGGTGAAGTCATATCCGGTGTAGAAGACATAATGTCAAAAAATGATTATATCCTGGTAGTGAACAGTACCAGATTTAACAGGGATACCGAGATAAAAGTCTTAAGGCAAATGATGAACCTTCTTATTGACGGGCTTATCTTCCTGGGAGGCTCATGCGGTTTTTCCCATATCGATAATATGGTCCCTTCCCATGTCCCCATGGTATTTCTAAACAGGAAGACGGCAAATTCCAGGCATACGGATATCACCGTTGATTACAGGAAGGCAGTAAAAAATATAATTAGTTTTCTGGTAAAGAACGGGCACAGAAAGATCGGCTATGCTGGCTGGAAAAATGACTCTGCCATGATACCGCTGGAAAAATTCAGCGGCTATCTGGAAGGACTTAAGGAACAGGGCATAGAAAAAGATGATAAAATGGTCTTCTTAAAAGATGATGTTCCCATCAGGGAGTTCAGGGAATTCAGGGAATATGTAAAACATATTTATCCGGTCATGGGAAAAGAAGGCGTCACAGCGCTGGTGTCGCAGTCAGACCCCATAGCCCTGGGACTGCTGGAAGGGTTAAGGAGTACAGGACTGAAAGTCCCGGAAGACGTCTCTATTACGGGAATCGGAAATATCGATCAATCAAAGACATCCTTTCCCCCGCTTACTACAGTGCATATCCCCAAGATAAGGATGGGAAGGTTTGGGGCCGAGGTGCTGCTGGACCTTATAAAAAAAGGTGAAAACAGAAAACAGGTCATACACCTTAAGACAACACTTATAAAAAGGGATTCCGTAAGGGATATAGCTAAACAGGGGTGAGGAAACAGTGAAAAAAGACGACAGATTTAAACTATGCAGCATAGAAGACTACCGGGATCTTATCGGAGAAGAAAAAGTAAATGAGATAAGGGATAAGGCAAGACCTCTTAAAAACCTTTTTG